>ERZ791923.3070-NODE-3070-length-13457-cov-18.228846_pt1 | contig 13457 bp, 8 predicted proteins | sample MGYA00510133_ERZ791923 | MGnify/ENA primary metagenome ERZ791923 (study PRJEB30046, sample SAMN00792106) | human gut metagenome | study: EMG produced TPA metagenomics assembly of the A metagenome-wide association study of gut microbiota in type 2... | reverse complement strand
GGCCTTCGGTGAGCGTTCCGGTCTTGTCCAGCACCACGGCGTCGACCTTCCGGGCCACCTCCAGGCTCGCAGCGTCCTTGACGAGGATGCCCTGTCCGGCGCCCTTGCCGATCCCGACCATGAGGGCCGTGGGCGTCGCCAGACCCAGCGCACAGGGGCAGGCGATGATCAGCACGGTCACCAGCGCCAGCAGCCCGCGGGTGAAGCCCTCCTCCGGAGCGAAAAGCATCCACGCCGCGAAGGTCAGCACGGCGAGGACGATGATGGCGGGAACGAAAACGCCGGCGATCCGGTCGACGGTCCGCTGCACGGGGGCCTTGCTGCCCTGCGCATCCCGCACCATGCGGATGATCCGGGCCAGCACCGTGTCCTGCCCCACCCTGTCGGCCCGGAAACGGAACGCACCGTTGCCATTCATCGTTCCGGCGAACACCGCCGCACCCTCCTGTTTGCAGACGGGGAGCGGTTCCCCGCTGAGCATGCTCTCGTCGACATACGACGCGCCTTCGGCCACCGTGCCGTCCACGGCGATGCGTTCGCCGGGATGCACGGCGACCAGATCCCCGGCGCGAAGCTCCGCAACGGGCACGGAGCGTTCGCCCGAAGGGGTGATCACCGTGACGGTTTTCGGTTGCAGGCCCATCAGTTTCGCGATGGCCGTCGTCGTGCCGCGCTTCGCCCGCTCCTCAAGCAGCCGCCCCAGCAGGATGAAGGCGACGATGACGGCCGCCGACTCGAAATAGACGTGCGGCTCGATGCCCCTCGACAGCCAGAATTCCGGGAAAAACAGGTTGAAAAGGCTGAACAGATAGGCGATTCCGGTACTGACGGCAACCAGCGTATCCATGTTGGCCGCCCCGTGGCGGAGCTGTTTCCAGGCGTTGACGAAGAACTCCCGTCCCAGTCCGAAAACGACCGGGGTGGAGAGCGCCCACACGGCGTATTTCACGGCCGGAGCGTCCATGAACAGCATGCCTCCGGCCACAATCGGAAGACAAAGCCCCGCCGCCCAAAGAGTCCGCCGTTTGAGCGCCCGGTAATGCGCCGCACGAACGTGCGCCGCCTCGTCCTCCGCCGGGCCTTCCGCGTCGGTCAGCAGGTCGTAACCGGCCGCCTGCACGGCCCGCTTCAGCGTCCCGGGAGAGCACTCCCCCGAACGGTAGTCCACCCGCGCCGTAGCGGAAGCGTAGTTCACATGCGCAGACTCGACGCCCGGCAGGCCGTTGAGCGCCTTATCGACCCGGACTGCGCACGAAGCGCAGCTCATGCCTGCGACCGGGAACGTATTCGTGATGATCTTACTCTTTTCCATGGGAACAAAGGTAAGGTCCCGACACGCTCCGGGTGTTACAGAATTATGGATATGATTTATACCTACACTTCATCCAGCGGTTTCAGGCCGCGTCCTTTCAGCCGGCGGAATTCAGTGGGCGACATCCCGGTCTGGGCGCGGAACTGGGCGCTGAGGTGCGCCACGCTCGAATAACGGAGTTTGTCGGCGATCTCGCTGACGGTCAGGTCGCCGTAGGCCAGCAGTTCCTTGACCCGCTCGATCCGCTGGGCGAGGAAGTATTTCTCGATGCTGATGCCGTTGACCTCCGAAAAGAGCTTGCTCAACGCACTGTAATCACGGTGGCAGCGTTCGCGCAGGTAATCCGACAGGTTGACTTTCGAGGCATCTTCGCTGTAATGCACCAATTCGATCACGGCCGTCCGGATCTGCTCGATGAGGCGCATCCGGCTGTCGTCGATCAGTTCGAACCCGTAGGCTTCGAGCAGTTTGCGGAACGCCTCCCGCTGCTCCCGGCCGGGCTTCTCCTGCACGACGACCGTTCCCAGTCCGACATCGAGGGGCGTGAACCCCGCTTTTTCGAGCAGCCGGGTGACGACCAGAATGCAGCGGTTGCAAACCATGTTTTTGATATGAAAGACGTTCTCCCGTTCCATAACCGCATTCGTTTTATCCGTAAATATAACACAAAAACGATTCCGTCCCGCCGACCGTCTTCCAGCCTTTCAGGTTCCGGCCGTTGAAAAGCGTCGGCCACGGGGCCTGCGCTCCGACGAAGGTGCAGGGTCCCCAACAGTGCAAGAGTCTCTTTTTCCTATCAGTCGGGCAGTTTTGATCGTACGAATATAGTCTATTTTTTTCGGGTCTTCAGCCTGTTCCCCTGCAAAATTAACCTCTGACCCGCTCCGTATTCCGAAAAAGTTTCGTAACTTCGGCACAGCAAACCCATAGACGAAGCCATGAAACATGCGCACATCCTGCTGCTGCTCCCTTGCGGCATGCTGCCGCCGCTCGCCGGGGCGCAGCGCACGGAGCCGCCCGGCCGGTTCGACATCGCACCGGAATAACCACCCCGAAAACAAGCAAACCAACCAAAAACAACCATGAAGAAAACCGCAATCACCCTCTTTTTCCTGCTTCAGGCCGCGTGTCTGTTTTCGCAGATCCCCCGCCCGGAATATCCCCGCCCGCAGTTCGAGCGGACGGACTGGATCAACCTGAACGGCGAATGGACCTACACGTTCGATTTCGGCGCAAGCGGCCTGGAACGCGGCTACGCCGGCTCGAAGGGATTCGACGGCAAAATCATCGTGCCGTTCGCCCCGGAGAGCAAGCTCTCGGGCGTCGGCCACACGGACTTCATCGGCCGCATCTGGTACCAGCGTACGATCGACATTCCGGCAGACTGGTCGGGACGCAACGTGATGCTCAACTTCGGAGCCGTGTACTACACCTCCGAGGTGTATGTCGACGGCCGCTTCGTCGGCCGCCACTTCGGGGGCAGCACGTCGTTCTCCTACGACATCACCGCATTCGTGAAGCCGGGCGGCAGCCACAGTCTGGTCGTCTTCGCCACGAGCGACCTGCGCAGCGGCAAACAGACTGCCGGCAAACAGTCGCTGCAATACGCCTCGCACAGTTGCGACTACACCCGCACGACAGGCATCTGGCAGACGGTGTGGATGGAGGCCGTGGCTCCCGAAGCCCTCGCACGCGTCCAAATGACGACCGACATCGACCAGCAGCAGCTGATCGTCGCCCCGCAGTTCTTCCGGGAAAGCCCGAACACGCTCCGGGTGACCCTTCGGGACGGCGGCAAGGTCGTCGGCACGCGGCAGGTCCGGGCGTCGAACAGCAGCGTCGTCGTCATCCCGGTCAAAAAGGCCCGGCTCTGGAGTCCCGAAGACCCGTTCCTCTACGACCTGACCTACGAGGTGGTCGCCCCCGACGGCCAGGTGCTCGACGCCGTGAAATCCTATGTCGGGATGCGCAAGGTCCACATCGAAGGCAACAAAATCTACCTCAACAACGAACCCTATTACCAGCGGCTGGTGCTCGACCAGGGTTTCTACCCCGACGGTATCTGGACCGCCCCGTCGGACGACGCCCTGCGCCGCGACATCGAGCTGGGACTGGCCGCCGGGTTCAACGGCGCACGCCTGCATCAGAAGGTTTTCGAGGAACGCTACTATTACTGGGCCGACAGACTCGGCTACATCACCTGGGGCGAAAGCCCCAGCTGGGGAATGGATGCCAACGACGTGGAAACGGCCCGCAACTTCCTCTCCGAGTGGGCCGAATGCGTGGTCCGCGACCGGAACCACCCCTCGCTGCTGACGTGGACGCCGATGAACGAGGAGTGGTGGCCCGACAACACGCAGTTCCCGCGCTTCGCCTCCGACGTCTACGACCTGACGGGGCGCCTCGACCCGACGCGCCCCGTCAACACCGTCAGCGGCGGCGCCGTCGTCAGGACCGACATCTGGGCCGTCCACAATTACGAGCAGAACCCGGCCAAACTGAAAGAGAAAATCTTCAGCGACGGCACGTTCTTCCATCCCCGCCTGCGGACGACCCGCGACCAGACGCGCAACATCGGATTCAACGAGGTGAAGGCGACCGCAAACTACGCCTGGCCGCAGTACGATGGCTCGTGCCCCTACCTGGTCGATGAATTCGGCGGCATCAAATGGGTGAAGGACCAGGAGAAGCAGGCCACGGATTCCCAGACCGAATCGTGGGGTTACGGACAGGCGCCCCGTACGCTCGAAGAGTTCTACACGCGGCTCGAAGGCCAGGTAGACGCGCTGCTCTCGCTCTCCGGACAGGTGTGGGGCTATTGCTACACCCAGCTCACGGACGTGGAACAGGAACAGAACGGCATCTATTGCTACGACCGCTCGGCCAAGTTCGACATGGACCGGATCAAGGCCATTTTCAGCAAACGCCCGGAACATCCCGCCCGATAACGCGCCGGACAGCCGCCCGCCCGAATGAAGCGCACCCCGAAATCCCTTTCCGGATTTTCGGGGTGCGCTTTTTATCCGGTTCGTCATCGTCCGCCCGCGGCAGAGCCTCGTGCACGAATGCGCCCGGAAACAGAAGGCGTCGCTGAATTTCTATTCGCGTGTTTTCCCGGTTTCAGAGTCTCGATATAAAGTATTCCTGCATATTCCAACGATATGCCCTTGATGAACGCTGCAATTGGAGATGCTTCATGTCGGTGCGTCGCACGGCGAGTGGCGGACGGTCCGACATGCGACCTTCTGTTTTCGGCACCATGAACTCCCGAAGGCAAAAAGCCACAGCGCCGGCACACTCCGCAATAGCAACCGACGGTTTTTAAATTATTCACGAAATATAAAAAAAGTCTCCACGGAGTACGCGGAGACAATAGGTTGAAAACCTTCGGCATATAGCCTTATTGTGATAAGATGTAGAATTCTTACACCACAAATATAGTAAAAAAAGATGAATTTCTGCAATTTTTTATTTAATTTTACAGAAAACACTTTCTTCATATGGCAAAAGTATTGGGTTTGGACCTTGGCACCAACTCACTGGGATGGGCCCTTGTCGATGAATCGGAGAACGAATATACGCTGATTGACAAAGGTGTAGACATTTTCCAGGAGGGAGTTGCCCGCGACAAAAACAATGAAAAACCTGCCGTTCAGGATCGGACGAGCGCCCGGGCACTGCGCCGCCACTATTTCCGGCGGCGTCTGCGAAAAATCGAACTGCTCAAAATACTCATCCGTTACGACCTTTGCCCGCCGTTGCCCGAGGAGCTGTTGACCGCCTGGCAAAAAGAGAAACGTTACCCGCAGGACAATGAATTCCTCCGTTGGCAGCGAACCGACGACAATGGGGATCGAAATCCTTACCACGATCGTTATGTAGCCCTGTCCGAGCGGCTCGATCTCGGGAATCGCACACAGCGCTGGCTGCTTGGCCGGGCGCTTTATCATTTGGCACAGCGACGCGGATTCCTCAGCAATCGCAAGGAAGCAGGAAATGAGAAAGAAGACGGCACGGTCAAGGAGTGTATCAAAAATCTGTCGGCTGAAATAGCAGCGGCAGGGTGTCGGTACCTCGGAGAATATTTCTACGGACTGTACCAACACAAGGAACGAATCCGCGACAAATACACCTCGCGCAACGAACACTACCTGGCCGAGTTCAATGCCATCTGCGACCGGCAGCAATTGCCCGACGAATGGCGTAAGGCGCTGCATCGGGCAATCTTTTTCCAGCGCGACCTCAAATCGCAGAAGGGGTCAGTCGGCCGATGCACCTTCGAGCCGACGAAGAGTCGGTGCCCCGTTTCGCATCCCCGTTTTGAGGAGTTCCGGATGCTGTCGTTCGTCAACAACATCCGGATTACAGGACTGGGCGACAATGCTCCACGACCTTTGACACAGGAAGAGTTCGAGACGATTCGTTCGCTCTTCTTCCGGAAAAGCAAGCCTTATTTCGATTTCGAAGAGATCGCCCGCAGAATCGCCGGCAAAGGGAAATATGCCTGCAAAGAGGAGCGTACAGAAGCTCCTTATCGTTTCAATTTCGCCCGCACGGCCACCGTATCGGGATGCCCCGTCACGGCATCGCTGCAAGCGATCTTCGGAGACGACTGGATTACGGAGATTCGCAGCCTTTACCTGCTTGGAGCAGGAAAAAACGAGGACCAGATGTTGAATGACGTATGGCACGCCCTCTTTTCGTTCAACGACGAAGGTCGGCTGCGTAGCTGGGCCTGCGAAAAATTGCAACTCACGGATGAACAAGCCAAAGCGTTTGCAGCCATCAAACTCCCGCAGGATTACGCGGCGTTGAGCCTAAATGCCATCGGCAAGATTCTGGTCTATCTGCGCTGTGGCTATCGGTACGACGAGGCGGTATTCCTGGCCAACCTGCGGGCGGCACTTCCGAAGGAGGTCTATGCCGACGAAAGCCGTCGGCATGAAATCGAACAGGACATCGCCTCGCTGCTGCTTGACTACAAGCGAAATCCGTATAACAAGTTCGATTCAAAGGAGCACCGCATTGCCGACTATTTCAGCGATCATGGATTGGATGCCTCTCGTCTGATCCGTCTTTATCATCCCTCGAAAATCGAGACCTATCCGGATGCGCAACCCAAGGCAAATGGCATTCTGCAACTCGGCTCTCCACGTACTGCGACCATTCGCAACCCGATGGCCATGCGGGCCCTGTTCCGATTGCGCAACCTGATAAACACGCTGTTACGCGAAGGCAGGATCGACCGAGACACGAAGATCCGGATTGAATTCGCCCGCGGACTCAATGATGCGAACAGGCGGAAGGCCATCGAGCAGTATCAGCGGGAACGGGAGGTTGAGAATCGGAAATATGCCGAAGAGATCCACAGCCAGTATGCCGCCGAAACCGGCCGCGAGATAAAACCCTCGGACGACGAAGTGCTGAAATACCGGCTGTGGGAAGAACAGCAGCACGTCTGTCCCTATACCGGGCGGCAAATCCGCATTTCGGACTTCGTCGGGTCGGCTCCGGATTTCGACATCGAGCACACGCTCCCGCAGGCTCGCGGCGGCGATGACTCGCAGATGAACAAGACGCTCTGCGAAAACCGGTTCAACCGGGAGACAAAACGGGCGAAACTGCCGGCCGAGTTGTCCAACCATGTCGAGATCATGGAGCGGATCGAATCGTTTGGTTGGCGGGAAAAAATGGAGAGTCTGCAAAAGCAGATTGAAGCCCAGGTTCGCAGGAGCAAAAGCGCAGCGATTAAATCCGAAAAGGACGACGCCATTCAGCGCCGTCACTATTTGCAGATGCAACTCGACTACTGGCGCGGGAAATACGAACGCTTCACCATGGCCGAGATTCCCGAAGGATTCAGCAATCGGCAGGGAGTCGACATCGGCATCATCGGCAAATATGCACGGCTCTATCTGAAGACGGTTTTTGACCGAATCTATACGGTCAAGGGTTCCACGACCGCCGCGTTCCGCAAGATGTGGGGACTGCAGGAGGAGTATGCCCGCAAGGAGCGCACGAACCACGTCCACCACTGCATCGACGCCATCACGATCGCCTGTATCGGCCGCCGGGAGTACGACCGCTGGGCGCAATACGTCGCCGACGAGGAGCGATACGGCTACGGCGAAAGCGGCAAACCCCGCTTCGAGAAACCCTGGCCGACCTTTACCGAAGATGTCAAGGCGGCGGCCGACGAACTGCTCGTTGCCCACCACACGCCCGACAACATGGCCAAACAGACGCGCAAGAAGTTACGGGTTCGCGGCCGGATAAAGCTGAATGCCGACGGGGAACCAATCTACCAGCAAGGAGACACGGCTCGCTGCCGGTTGCATCAGGATACCTTCTACGGCGCTATTAAGCAGGATGGAGAGATCCGCTATGTCATCCGCAAATCGCTCGCGCAGTTGCAGCCGACGGACATCGACAAGATTATCGACGATGCAGTCCGGGATCGCGTACGGGAGGCAATCGACGAGGTCGGATTCAAGACGGCGATGAATCCCGATGAATACACGATCTGGATGAACCGGGAAAAGGGCATTCCCATCCGCAAGGTGCGGATCTTTGTCAGAAAGACGACCCTAATCCCGCTGGGGAACAAACAGCACCGGGACCGGTCCGACAAGGAATATAAACGGAAATATCTTGTCGCCAATGAAGGCAATTATTGCATGGCCGTCTATGAAGGCAAAGACAAAAAAGGTCGAACAGACCACTCCTTCGAAATTATCAGCAATCTGCAAGCCGCCGAATATTTCAAACGGAGCACCGACCGCAATGAACGTCACGACCTGGCACCGGTAGCCGACACAAACGGCTATCCGCTAAAATATCTTCTGAAAACGGGGTCCATGGTCCTGTTTTATGAAAATACCCCGGCAGAACTTTATGAATGTACCCGCAAGGAGTTGGTAAAACGACTGTACAAGGTAACAGCAATGGCTGCAGAAGGACGGGTACAGTTCCTCTTTCATCAGGAGGCCCGAGATCAGAAAACACTTACCTCCTTATATGGAGCTGGGACCTCTCAATTCTGCCAATCCAATCCATCACCGAAATTGCGCCTCAGCGTTTCCAATTTTAACATGTTGGTGGAAGGTTATGATTTCGAACTGACCGTAACGGGCGAGATAAAATTCAAAGATGACCGGCCATGCTGAAACGAACCTTGTTTTTTTCGACACCCTACTGTTTGAGCCTGCGCAACGGCCAGATGATCATCCACACGCGCGAGGCCCCCGACCAACGGAAAAGCATCCCGATCGAGGATATCGGCTTCGTGGTGCTGGAGGACCAGCAGACCTCCATCACGCTGCCGCTCTTGAATGCGCTGTCGGACAACAACGTGGCAGTTATCCTGTGCGGAGAGAACCGAATGCCGAACGCCTTGTTGATGAATTTGGATTCAAACAGAACGCAAGGTGAACATTATCGGATGCAGATCGCTGCATCCGAACCGCTGAAGAAGGGCCTTTGGAAACAGATCGTCGAGACCAAAATCCGCAACCAGGCTGCCTTGCTGCGGAAGCTGGGGTATGACGGAGACAAACTGAAACCCTGCTACATGAATGTCAAGAGCGCCGACGCCGACAACCGGGAGGGCATAGCAGCGAGAATCTACTGGTCAGAACTGTTCGGTGCCGAATTTTACCGTTCCCGCGAAGGTTCGCCGCCCAACAACCTGCTCAATTACGGCTATACGATCCTGCGAGCCGCCGTGGCCCGTGCGATCATGGGCTCCGGACTGTTCCCAGCATTCGGGATCTTCCATCGGAATCGTTACAACTCCTTTCCGCTGGCCGATGACGTAATGGAACCCTATCGACCGTATGTCGACGAATTGGTCTACCAACTTTACAGGAACGGGAATACACAACTGACCAAAAAGGTGAAAGGCGAACTGTTGCGGCTCCTGTTTGTCGATACTCGTTTCGACAAGGTTGTGCGACCTCTCGAAGTAGGACTTATGTTTTCAGCCTCTTCCCTGGCTAAATGCTTTGCTGGAACCCAAAAAAAGATTGCATATCCTTTATTGGAGTAGTCGAATGTCAGAAGTACGCTTGAATGCTTATCGAATCATGTGGTTGTTTGTCTTTTTTGATTTGCCAACCAATACAAAAACGGAACGACGTCATGCGGTGCAATTTCGCAAGGCGTTGGAAAAAGATGGTTTCACAATGATGCAGTATTCAGTCTATGTGCGCCATTGTGCATCGAAGGAGAATATGCAGGTTCACATTAAGCGGGTTCGACGATCGATGCCTCCGACAGGATTTACAAGTATTCTTGCTGTAACGGACAAACAGTATGGAGACATATTAAATTTTTGGGGTAAAAGCGAACGAGCAAAACCGGAAATTCCGCAACAATTGGAATTTTTCTGATAAATCGTTATTTTCGTTCTTTGAAATACGGAAAATGCATCAAACTGGCTTCGTCGGAACACCCGATCGTATTTTTATAGTGGCAGACAGCCCGTAAGTAACACTTTATCAATCAATATGAGGCCCGACGTTGTGGTTTGATGTAGAATTTCGATAAGATACAACCGCAAGGCGATGCGCGAAGCGCTGCGCAGCGTTGTGGTTTGATGTAGAATTTCGATAAGATACAACAACGCAGCAAAATGGGAGGTGGTAGGGCTGTTGTGGTTTGATGTAGAATTTCGATAAGATACAACTCGTATACTACTTCCTGCCATGATTGGTAGTTGTGGTTTGATGTAGAATTTCGATAAGATACAACGTCAAATGGAAATGTACGAAAGGTCGTATCGTTGTGGTTTGATGTAGAATTTCGATAAGATACAACAAGTGGCATGGCAAGAGTACATGACTAACAGTTGTGGTTTGATGTAGAATTTCGATAAGATACAACATGCAAGCAATTGACCGACAATTTACCAAGTTGTGGTTTGATGTAGAATTTCGATAAGATACAACACAACAAAAATCCGGACGCTGCCGACTAAGTTGTGGTTTGATGTAGAATTTCGATAAGATACAACGGATGGGACCTCATCTTTATCGCCACGGCAGTTGTGGTTTGATGTAGAATTTCGATAAGATACAACGACAAATTAGAAAAAGAATGCAAAACAGAGTTGTGGTTTGATGTAGAATTTCGATAAGATACAACTAATAGAGTTTCTTTCTTCAGGAGGAGCTGTTGTGGTTTGATGTAGAATTTCGATAAGATACAACGGAGGCGGCAGCGGAGGAACAGGCGGAGCCGTTGTGGTTTGATGTAGAATTTCGATAAGATACAACGGGAACTCTTCGAGAAAGGAAAAGGCGAGTGTTGTGGTTTGATGTAGAATTTCGATAAGATACAACGGAGAGGGCCTGCGAATGCTTGTCGTAACCGTTGTGGTTTGATGTAGAATTTCGATAAGATACAACCCAGTCTCTTACTGCGAGGTGTAGCCGTGAGTTGTGGTTTGATGTAGAATTTCGATAAGATACAACAATACTCTGGGTATCCATACTTCGTCACCCGTTGTGGTTTGATGTAGAATTTCGATAAGATACAACTCTTCGTACGTGTATTCGACTTCCAGGAAGTTGTGGTTTGATGTAGAATTTCGATAAGATACAACCCTTCACCATCTGTTGAAGCGTTACGTTACGTTGTGGTTTGATGTAGAATTTCGATAAGATACAACCTTTAAGAGATTGGCTGAATCTCCCGAACAGTTGTGGTTTGATGTAGAATTTCGATAAGATACAACGGTGGCCAAGGAGGCCATTTCGACCAAAGGTTGTGGTTTGATGTAGAATTTCGATAAGATACAACAGCTATCAGGGCGGCAAGCAGCAGGCACAGTTGTGGTTTGATGTAGAATTTCGATAAGATACAACCTCCGGCTCCGTCGCGCTGGTTGAGATTCCGTTGTGGTTTGATGTAGAATTTCGATAAGATACAACCGAGGTCGCTATTCTTGACGAAAGAATAGAGTTGTGGTTTGATGTAGAATTTCGATAAGATACAACTTTTCATGCAGGAGGGTGATGCTATCCATGGTTGTGGTTTGATGTAGAATTTCGATAAGATACAACCGGACCTCGAAGCGTTTTTGCTCCTATCCTGTTGTGGTTTGATGTAGAATTTCGATAAGATACAACATATAACTGCCCAGCTGGAGTTCTCACAGGTTGTGGTTTGATGTAGAATTTCGATAAGATACAACTAGAAAAATGCGCGGCCACTCCAGCAGTCGTTGTGGTTTGATGTAGAATTTCGATAAGATACAACGTTTTCCGTCCATCCGGCTATATCTACAGGGTTGTGGTTTGATGTAGAATTTCGATAAGATACAACTCCGCCGTAGCAATAAGCGTCCCAGGCTGTGTTGTGGTTTGATGTAGAATTTCGATAAGATACAACTGTATTTTTGTTCTATCCGTTCGGGATATGTTGTGGTTTGATGTAGAATTTCGATAAGATACAACTCCGCCGTAGCAATAAGCGTCCCAGTCTGTGTTGTGGTTTGATGTAGAATTTCGATAAGATACAACCGGAGATAAATCGACTTCTCGACCAATATGTTGTGGTTTGATGTAGAATTTCGATAAGATACAACCAGGATACGCGCACAATTATATAGCATGACGTTGTGGTTTGATGTAGAATTTCGATAAGATACAACGTCCAGGTGTTCCATCGTGATACGCTTGCGGTTGTGGTTTGATGTAGAATTTCGATAAGATACAACATGAACGCCCGCCGCCAGTGGAGATTTCAGGTTGTGGTTTGATGTAGAATTTCGATAAGATACAACTTGCTCAAGGTGGAATAGATCGACAAGATTGTTGTGGTTTGATGTAGAATTTCGATAAGATACAACTGGCCTACGGGAAGAACTTTATCGACTATGTTGTGGTTTGATGTAGAATTTCGATAAGATACAACTGGCCTACGGGAAGAACTTTATCGACTATGTTGTGGTTTGATGTAGAATTTCGATAAGATACAACAGAAGGCTATGAGGAAATGAAAGAGTTTTAGTTGTGGTTTGATGTAGAATTTCGATAAGATACAACTGTGCGGAGTGTACGGCAAACTGATGTTCTGTTGTGGTTTGATGTAGAATTTCGATAAGATACAACCGGACGGCCAGGAAGAACATCTACAGAGCCGTTGTGGTTTGATGTAGAATTTCGATAAGATACAACGGCCTCGATCTCGCGTCCGCGATCTCTTCGTTGTGGTTTGATGTAGAATTTCGATAAGATACAACTTTGAATTGGTATTCCACGGTGTCATGGTGGTTGTGGTTTGATGTAGAATTTCGATAAGATACAACGGAATAAAAAAATATTCAAAACAAAGCTTGTTGTGGTTTGATGTAGAATTTCGATAAGATACAACGTACAACTCCTTCATTTCGTCGTAACCCTCGTTGTGGTTTGATGTAGAATTTCGATAAGATACAACATAAAGTAAATTGTATACATTTGCAGTGTGTTGTGGTTTGATGTAGAATTTCAATAAGATACAACCGGCAGTATTGGAATGCTGCATAATTGCAACTGTTGTTTACATTACCCTTTTGACTCAAGAAGATTTCAAACTCCCTTAAATACGTCAAATCCAATTCATCAAAACGCATATTGACCGAGCGGAATTGCGACACAAGGACCAACGTTACCTTATGTTTGCTGGCGGAACTGTACTTTTCGACTTTTTCCAAGCGTTCGATAATCTGTTTGAAGTACTCCCCGACCGTGCAGTTGATTCGTTTGCCGTTCTGTTCAAACAGCGTATCGAATGTAACGGGAATTTCCAGCACCTCCAACTTTTTGATTTTCTTCTCGTATTCACGTATCTTGGAGGTTATTTGAAACTGTATTTCTGCTCTATCGGGGCAGTCGGCGGTAGGTTGTTGCTTGTCGAAATCCCAATGCACCAAAGTTTCCGAAATGCCCAGACCGACGAACTTACGGCGGCGGTCATGGGTAAAGACAAGAGCAAGAGGGGCTAAACGGTTTCTGTTGATAGCGTCTCTGCGACATACGACGTTGATTGTCATAATCTTTACGGATTACGCAAGCAACAAAATGCGATTCGTGTGTTACACGATTTTCATTAGTGTCCCGTTAAAATTGGGACGAAGTTAATATTAATCAAATAGTCCCTC
>ERZ791923.3049-NODE-3049-length-13550-cov-3.928937_pt1 | contig 13550 bp, 12 predicted proteins | sample MGYA00510133_ERZ791923 | MGnify/ENA primary metagenome ERZ791923 (study PRJEB30046, sample SAMN00792106) | human gut metagenome | study: EMG produced TPA metagenomics assembly of the A metagenome-wide association study of gut microbiota in type 2... | reverse complement strand
CGAGGCCGGTTGTCCCGGCGTGGCCGACCCCGGCGCGCAGGTGGTGGCCATTGCGCAAAGGGAGGGATTCCGCGTGGTGCCCCTTGTCGGGCCGTCGAGCCTGCTCCTGGCGCTGATGGCCAGCGGCTTCAACGGCCAGGGCTTCACTTTCAACGGCTATCTGCCAATCGCAGATAGCGAACGCACTGCCGCCATACGCCGTCTCGAAAAAACGGCCCGCAACCACGGCGTGACGCAGATATTCATCGAAACGCCGTATCGCAACCGCAAGATGCTCGACACCCTGACGGCCACACTCCGCCCCGACACGCTGCTGTGCGTGGCCGTGGCTATCACCGACCCCGAGCACCAGCAGATAGTGACGCTTCCGGCTGCCAAGTGGAAAAACCGTAAGATAGAACTTGAAAAGCAACCCGCCGTCTTCCTGATAGGATGATGCATAGCGGCAAGATAATACTCTGATTATGAAAGAGGTACAGATGACGATAGATTTCTCGAACCCCCGTCTGCCGGAGGTGACACCAACCGGTGGTGTGAAGGCCGCGCCGCAGCCGGAGAAGGAAGAAGATGCGCGTCTGTACTACATGTCGCTGGGTTCCGGGTCGAGCGGCAACGCGGCATATCTCGGCACGGCGCGGGGCGGTATCATCGTCGACGCCGGCATCAAGCACGACAAGATAGAAACGGCATTGCGCTCCGCCGGAATACCGATGTCACGCGTCAAAGGGTTGCTGTTGACGCACGACCATTCCGACCACGTGCGCTACGCCTACACGCTGCTGCGCAACAACAAGCACATACGCCTCTTCTGCACCAACCGTGTGCTCAACGGCCTGTTGCGCCGCCACAATATCTCCAAGCGCATCAAGGAATACCATTACCCGATTTTCAAGGAGATACCGTTCCGCATCGGCGACTTCGAGATAACGGCCTTCGAGGTGCCGCACGACGGCTCCGACAATATGGGCTTCTCCGTGAGCTACGGCACGCGCCGTTTCGTTGCGGCCACCGACCTCGGCGAGGTGGCCGGTCGTGCACTCTTCTACATCAGCCAGGCCAATTACCTTATGATAGAGGCCAACTACGATGCCGTGATGCTGCGCCACGGCCCCTATCCCGAGTACCTGAAAGCGCGTATCGCCACCGACCACGGCCACATGGACAACGCCGACACCGCCGCGCTGCTGAAAGCCATCCACACCCCGGCGCTGCAATACGTTTTCCTGTGCCACCTCTCGCACGACAACAACACGCCGGAGAAAGCGCTGACGGCCGTCCGCTCCGCCCTCGAAGAGAAAGGACTGAAAGTAGGCGACTGTACCATGAGTTTCGACGACCGCGCCGCCGACCTTCACCTCATGGCGCTCCCGCGCCACGACGCCACCCGCCTATTCGTCTTCCGCAAGTAACGACCGCAGCCATGACCCTGATATGGAGGGCAGGCCTTCCGGCGTGCCGTGCAGAAGCGCCGCGAAGAGTAGGGACTTTTAGGCGGCAAAGTTTATTTTCTCATGGGAGTGCATGTGCGGCGGGTTATTCGGCTTGCCAGGCGGCGATGTTGCGGGTCTCGGTGCTGAAGGTTACGCCCAGTCGGACTATGGGGCGCGGGTCGTCGGTGAACTGGCGCTCGTAGTCTTTTTCGCGGATTTGTGCGAGGGCTTCCTCCGGTGTGCCGTCGAGTTTCAACTCTATGATATAGATGTAGTTGTGCATCCTCAGCAACAGGTCTATGCGGCCCCGCGAGGTGTGCCATTCAGGCTTCGCGTCTACCCCTATCAGCACAAAGATTATGAAGAGGTTGTTCTCGTAATGCAGTTCCGTGGCACGCTGCGACATCTCGTAGGGGATGCCCGCCATAAAGGTCTGCAACCGCTCCATGGCCTCGTCTATCTTTTTCTCCTCAAGGAGGTTGCGGACGCGGCGCACGTTGTTGGCGACTTTCACGTCGTCTTTGTCGAAGAAATATTCCGCGAGGTTCTCGAACAGGCCGCGTCGCACTTCAAGGTTGGGAATGCCGAGGCGGAAAAGGTCGTGTCCCTCGGCGCGCTTGATGGTCAGATAACCGGTCTGGTACATAAGGGCTGTCGGACTGGTCTTTGAGATGTCGCTTGCCGAGAGGGTGCGTTCCTCCACCGTTTCGTCGAACATTTCCGGCAGGAAATCTCCGCTTTCCTGAATGCGGCGGACAAGGAACTCGGGCGTGCCGCTCTGGAACCAATAGGAGCCTATCTTGCTGTCAGCGAATGCCCACAGCAGGCTGAAGGGATTGTACAGGTCGGGGCAATCGGCCGTGAAATGATAACCGTCGTAGTTGGCTTTGAGCAGGGCCACGGCGCCGTCGGCGTCCGTGCCGTATTCCTCGGCGAGTTCCTTTATTCCCTGCTGGAAATTTGCGGTAAGTTCGGTCTCTGTTATGCCGCAGATGGTGGCGTATTTTCGGTTGAAAGAGATGTCGCGGAGGTTGTTGAGGCCGCTGAAGATGGTCATTTTGCTGAAGCGGCTTACTCCGGTCAGCATCGTGAAGCGGATATATTGGTCGAGGTCCTTGATGTTGACGTAGTGGATTTGAGCAGCAACCGGTTGGCTTCGCTCCGTTCCATGTCGTGCATCGTAGAGATGACGGGGTTGTCATATTCGTCGATGAGGATAACCACGGGTCGGCCGTATTTCTCGTATGCCGCGTGGATAATATTCATGAATCGGGATGAAAGATTGGCCGATTTGATGGTTACACCATAGTCTTGTTCCCAAATCTTGAACTGATTGTCGAGAATATCTTTCAGGCTGGACTCTTCGGAAGGACTGTATTTGGCCAGACTGTGCGTAAGGACAGCGTGTGGCTGCCATTCTGTCTCCAGCCGTTCGATTGCCAATCCTTTGAATAGTTCTTTCTTTCCCTCGAAATAAGCCTGAATGGTAGAAAGGAGCAGACTCTTCCCGAAGCGGCGAGGGCGCGCCAAGAAGATGCAATTGTCTGAAGTGACAAGATCATAAATTAGATCTGTCTTGTCAATATAAATGTAGGAGTACTCGCGAAGTTTCTCGAAACTTTGGACTCCGACGGGATATTTCACAGGGGGGATATTCATAACAAAAGGGTATTTCCCACAAGGATAATACATTTCTCTGTAACTGCAAAATATTATACCAGGAACAGTGGTTAAATGTATTTGTTGTGTTATAGTCAGGAAGAAGGGTCCTCGCCAAATAGGGGACACCCCTTACTTGGCTGGCAGGGTTGGACCTCTCCGGGGGCTTTAGCGGGAGGTGGAGGTTATGTGGAAGCAGGGGGATTTCTTTTCGTGCTTTACCATGCAGCGTTTGCGGCGGCGCATTTCGAGAAGTACCTCGCCGAGGGCGCGTTTCAGTTGCACTTCGTCGGTGGGCGTGGCGTTGTCGGCTTCGATGAACTTGTTGTAGGGGATGTCGAAGGTGGTGGCGAACTGGTGGGTGGAGGAGTCGGTGGCGTTGCGGTTGACGCGGCGCAACTGTTTCACCGACTGTTTGGTGCGCAACAGGCTTGACACGCGGATACGCCAGCCGGTGATTCCTTTCTTTTTCAGGTTTTCGATGAATGCGGCGCCGATGTCGTCGAGCAACTTGGCAGCCTGCGGCACGAGGAACGGCACGGAGTGGGACAGCGAGTCCACCACATAGTGTGCGCCCGAAACCACTTTCACTACCGGGCGGCGCGTGAAGTAAGCCTGCCCGATGGTGTGAATCGGCGATATGCCTACACGCTCGGCGAAGGCATACTGGTAGCGGTTGGAGTCGTTGAAAATCTCGTCGTAGGGGGCGTCACCGATGCCGGTGTAAGGGAAATCTGGCCAGACAGTGTCGAGAACCGGTTGGACATCCTGTGGTTGTGCGGCGGTGGGATGCTGCGGTACCGGGGTGCCGTCGCGTTCGGCACGCGCTATCTCGGCGAGGTATAGGGAGTCGTCAGAAGTAAGGCGTTTCGCCGAGTCCCCGCATGAGGGGGCGATCAGCGCAAGCACGGCGCAAAACGATGCTACCGCCGGCAGCACCGTCAGCGTCCGCTTGTTTTTCCTTACTTTATCGACCATTCGGCACCGTTCTTAGTGTCTTTGATGGAAAATCCGAGGCGGCTCAGTTCGTCGCGGATAAGGTCGGAGGTAGCCCAGTCTTTTTCGGCTTTCGCTTTAGCTCGGATTTGAAGCAGGAGATCCATGGCGCCGCCGAGTGCTTTCGTGGCTTTCTCGTCGCCGCCGGTCTCGGCCATGCGGATGCCAAGGAGCTGAACCAGGAATACGTCGAAGAGCAGACGCAGCGAAGAGAGTTGCTCTGCGGTGAGGGCAATCTTGCCATCGGCGGCTTCGTTGACGTACTTGGCGGCCTCGAAGAGCACGGCAATCACCTGCGGGGTGTTGAGGTCGTCGTCCATCGCCTCGTAGGCGCGCGTCATGAAGTCGGGGAGCTCGACGCTCTGCTTCTCGGCGGCGGCGAGGTGCTGGAGACGCTTGTAAGTTTCGGTCATCTTCTCGAGGGCCTTCTCGGCGCCTTGCAGCGCGGCGTTGCTGAAGTCCACCGTGCTGCGGTAGTGTGCCTGGAGCACAAAGAAGCGGATGACCATCGGGTCGTAGGCTTTTTCGAGGGCCGGGTGGTCGCCGCTGAAGAATTGTTCGAGGGTGATGAAGTTACCGTAGGACTTGCCCATCTTCTTGCCGTTGATGGTAATCATGTTGTTGTGCATCCAGAGCTTCACGGCCTCGTGGCCGAGTGCGGCTACGGATTGAGCTATCTCGCACTCGTGGTGCGGGAACTTGAGGTCCATGCCGCCGCCGTGGATGTCGAACGTCTCGCCCAGGTATTTCATTCCCATCACGGAGCATTCGAGGTGCCAGCCGGGGAACCCTTCGCTCCAGGGGGAGGGCCAGTGCATAATGTGCTCCGGCGCGGCCTTTTTCCACAGCGCGAAGTCCAGCGGGTTGCGTTTCTCGTCCTGGCCATCGAGGGTACGCGTCTTGGAGATCAGGTCCTCGATGTTGCGTCCCGACAGCTTGCCGTAGTGGTGCTCCTTGTTGTATTTCTCTACGTCAAAGTAAACGGAGCCGCAGCTCTCGTAAGCAAACCCGGCGTCGAGAATTTTCTTGATATATTCAATCCGCTCGATGATGTGGCCGGAGGCGTGGGGCTCGATGCTGGGGGAGAGCACGCCGAGTGCCTCCATGTCGCGGTGGTAATTGTTGAGGTATCTCTGCACAATCTCCATCGGCTCCAGCTGCTCGAGGCGCGCCTTCTTGGCCACCTTGTCCTCGCCCTCGTCGGCGTCATGCTCCAGATGGCCCACGTCGGTGATGTTGCGTACGTACCGCACCTTGTAGCCCAGGTGGGTGAGGTAGCGGTAAAGGATGTCGAAGGTCACTGCGGGGCGTGCGTGCCCCAGGTGGGCGTCGCCGTAGACTGTGGGGCCGCAGACGTACATGCCCACATGCGGGGCATGCAACGGGGTGAAAAGCTGTTTGGTGCGCGTGAGCGTGTTGTAGAGAGTCAGATTGTTTTCCACTGGGACTTGGTGTTGTTTTTGTTGCTTAATCGGGTGAGGGGCAGCGACGCGCCATGGGGCGTCCGCCGCGTGCGCGTCCAACCCTGCCGGGACAGGATCTTCGGCGGCACATTCACTTCGGTTGCGAACCGTTTAAAAAGGTTCAGAGCGTCCCGGCGTCAGTGAGTGTGCCGGGACGCTGTATTTCGTGCTGTCCGCGGTCAGCTGTTACCGCTGCCCGCGCGGGAATTATCAGTTGTTGTTGGGGTTCTTGGCGTTGCGGGGTTTGATTTCGCCGAACACCTTCTCGTATTTGCTGATGTTGTCCTGGAGGGCGAAGAGGAGCTGTTTGGCGTTCTCCGGGCTCATGATGATGCGGCTTACGACGGGAGCCTGGGGCATACCCGGAGCGGCGAAGATGAAGTCCATGAGGAACTCGTTGGGGCCGTGGCCGATCATTGCGAGGTTGCTGTATTTGCCGTCGGCAACTTCCGGACGGAGCTGAATCTGAAGCTGGTTCTTGTTATCCTGTTTGTTTTCCATTTTATGAAGTTAATTGGCGGCATAGCCGCATGTTATCGTAAAAATAGGGCATCACGGGAACATAATTCCCGCAAATCCGAACGCGAAGATAGCAATAAAAGCCGGAATAAACAAACTTGTAAACACTTTTTAACAAGTTTTTTACGTCCGCGACACCTTACAATATGATAATATGGCAGAGCAGAAGCCGACGCGCCGTGTCCCCTTAAGGAGCGAACTCTCCGGGCCTCCGGCAAGTGACTGAGACGACCTTTCTCGGATAAAAGATGGAAGCGAGGGTTAATTTATCGACCGGAAGTTGGTGGAATCTCGATTTTTTTATCTAAATTTGCATTCAGATGTGTTTTATCCCTTAATTAAAGCGCCTTGAATAACTTCTATGAGAATAATTACGGAAGAACCTCTGAAAAAGTATATCGCCAAGCATCCCGATGCCAAGACAGCCTTACAGGAATGGGTGAAGGTTGTAAAGGCGGCACGTTGGGAAAACTTTGCCGATGTAAAGCGAGATTTCAACAGCGTGGATAATGTCGGCAACCAGCATTATGTGTTTAATATCAGAGGCAACAACCATCGTCTTGTAGTTGTTATCAAGTTTACAATCAAGTGGATATACATTAGATTTATTGGGACACATTTCGAATATGACAGAATAGATTGTTCAATAATTTAATCCGTTTTTGTACTATGACAAAGATTGAAAATGAGGAGCAGTACCGTTGGGCTTTGCAGAGAGTTGAGGAACTTTTGCCGTATGTGAAGGATGACACCCCGTTGTCCGATCCGCGGAGCATGGAGCTGGAATTGCTCTCCGGTTTGGTGGCCGATTATTCCGACGCTCATTACAGCATCGGCGAGCCGTCGTTGATTGATGTAATAAAACTGCGTATGCAGGAAATGGGACTTTCGCAAAGTGCCCTTTGCAAGATTTTGGGAATAACACCGTCGCGGATACATGCGTTTCTTGAAGGCAAGAAAGAACCGACGCTCCGTCAGGCACGAATAATCAGTCGCGAACTGAACATTCCTCCCGCAATAGTGCTCGGTGTATGAGCCAGAGAGAATACTTATAAAATAAGTACCTGCAAAGAATAAATGAACAGATGTTTTGTAAATTATGCATATCCGAGGAGCTTCTTTCCGGCCGTTTTCGTAGTCCTCATCGGTCACGATGCCCGCATCGCTCCCTCTTCGGACTCCAAAAACGTCTCGAAAATAAGCTCCTCGGATATGCACATTTATTCTTCGCAGGTACTTACCGGAATTGTGCACTGACAAAGTGCGGTTTCGTGGCGGGGAATTTGGCAGAATAGTGAAATTGGCGTTATCTTTGCAAATAGATTAAAAGGATAAAGGAATAATGAATTAACTTAAGGCTTTGATTATGAAACTAAAGATATTGGTTTGCGCTTTGTTGGTAATGGCGTTGCTGCCGACGGCAGCATGGGCGCAGCGCGGTTCTTACGCGCACGTGGCGGCCGGTTATGACCATGGAATGGTTATCAAAAAGGACGGTACGCTATGGACTTTCGGCAATAATTATTACGGGGAGCTCGGCGATGGCACTACCGTCAACCGCAGTACGCCGGTAAAAGTGCTCTCTAATGTAAAGGCGGTCGCGGGTGGCGCCAACCACACGGTAGCGCTTCTTAACGACGGTTCTCTCTACGCGTGGGGGCTCAATGATTACGGCCAATTGGGCGACGGCACGACTACAAACCGCCTGAAACCGGTGAAAGTCCTTTCCAACGTAAAGTCGGTGGCCTGCGGAGGGTGCCATACCATGGCGGTCCTTAACGACGGGTCACTCTATGCGTGGGGAGCAAACGGATGCGGCCAGCTCGGCGACGGCACAGATGAAAGCCGCTCCCGGCCGGTGAAAGTGCTTTCAAACGTAAAGTCGGTGTCATGCTCCGAAGTGAACACTCTGGCAGTGCTCAACGACGGCTCCCTTTATTCGTGGGGCGCGAATTACACGGGGCAAGTCGGCATTTGTGAAGAAGGATTCGGCGATGTCCTCAAGCCGGTGAAAATATTGTCGAATGTAAAAACGGCAAGCCACGGACGTCACCACGGTGTGGCTGTTACGTATGACGGCACTTTATATGCATGGGGTGCAAGTGGAGACGGCCAACTGGGCGACGGCACCGATGAGGGAAGTTGCGAGCCGTTTGCGGTGCTCTCCAATGTAAAGACAGTGAGCTGTGGCGGCGAGTTTACCATGGCGATTCTCAACGACGGCTCGCTGTATGCCTGGGGTCTGAATGAAGACGGCCAACTGGGCGACGGCACGAAGGTTACCAGATATAGTCCGGTAAAAGTGGACGGCAATGTAAAAGAGGTGGCCTGCGCCTACACCTTCACTCTCTACATCACCGCCTCCGGCGACTTCAAGACCGTAGGCAAGATGTTCCGGTGAAGATAAACTCACCGACTACCGCGCAGTATAGCCTGTCCATTTTTGGGAGGATATGTCCATTTGCGGCAGGCCGGGAGGCCTACCCTCCATATTCGTTTGGAGGACAGCGCAAAATCACATGGAGCGCAGGGCGGGAGGCTTGCGTAAAAATCTGGCGGTTGTATTTGGAGCCGTGTCGGGCAATAAAGGCAGGCGGCGGTACGTTTGTTTTATGATGAAATGTTGGAATTTTTTCCGTGCCGGTGATTCGGTGCGTGGCGGGGTGTCACGTGCCGGCAAGGTGGCGTGCGGGTACTCCGCGAGGGGCGGCCTGCGGGTTTTGCGGGTCGTGGCGGTGGGCGTCGCGGCTGTTTTGCTGTGCGCGGCCTGTTCCAACAAAAAGAATACGGCCGCTTCGCGCAACTGGCAGGCTTTCAATACCCGGTATAACGTCTACTTCAACGGCAACGAGCATTACAAGGAGACGCTCAAGGAGATGGAGCAGAAGTATGAGGACGACTATACCCGTACGGTGATGATGCACCCCGCCGAGGCACGCGCCAACGAGAAGCTCCCGCAGCCGACAGGCGACTTCAAACGCACCATCGAGAAGATGCAAAAGGCCATCCAGCTACATTCCATCTCCAAGAAACCGGCCAAGAAATCCGGCTCCAAGAAGGAGAAGGAGTTCCGCGCGCGTACCGAGTTCAACCCCTTCCTCCACAACGCCTGGATGATGATGGGCAAGGCGCAGTTCCAGAACGGCGACTTCCTGGGCGCGGCGTCCACCTTCTTCTACATTACGAAGCAGTTCCGCTGGCTTCCGAAGACGGTGCTCGAGGCGCAGTTGTGGGAGGCGTGGAGCTATTGCGCCATGGACTGGCTCTATGAGGCGGAAAACATCCTCGGCAAAATCGACCCTAAAAAGATAGAAGACAAGAAACTCCTTCACCTCTACAACATGGTGGAGGCCGACATGCTGGTGCGCGGCGACCGCCTGAAGGAGAGTATCCCGTTCCTGACGCGTGCGGCGGAGGGAAGCCACGGCACGCAGCGCAACCGCCAGTATTTCCTCTTGGGGCAAATATACTCTCGTCTCGGCGATAAGAAGATGGCCTACGAAGCGTTCAAGAAAGCCGGTTCCGGCGCGTCGACGCCTTACCGCGCCAAGTTCAACGCCCGCATCCGCCAGTCGGAAGTCTACACCGGCTCTAACATAAAATCGGAGGTCAACGCCCTAAAATCGATGGCCCGCTACGAGCGCAACAAGGAGTTCCTCGACCAGATTTACTACGCCATAGGCAACCTCTACCTTTCGCGCAAGGACACTGTCGACGCCATAAAGAACTACGCCCTGGCCGTGGAGAAATCCACCCGCAACGGCGTGGACAAGGCGCTGGCGGCCATAGCGTTAGGCGAGATTTACTTCGCGCAGGGTGAGTACCAGAAGGCGCAGCCGCTCTACTCCGAAGGAATCCCGCAACTCAACGACAACTATCCGCAATACAAGGAGCTGAAGAAGCGCTCGGACGTGCTCGACGAGCTGAGCGTCTACGCCGGCAACGTGCATCTGCAGGACTCCCTGCTCACGCTCTCGAAGCTCACCCCCGAGGAGCAGATGAAAGTGTGCCAGAAGATAGTGGACGAGCTGAAGAAGAAGGAAAAAGAGGAGGCGGAGGCGGCGCGTCTCGAAGAGGCGAAGGCGCAGGCGGCAGCCAACGGCAACCAGCAGACCAACAGCAACGCGCCGCAAACCTACCAGATGAACACCGATAAGTCGTGGTATTTCTACAACCAGCAGGCCAAGAACACCGGCAAGACGGAGTTCCAGAAACGGTGGGGAGCGCGCAAGCTCGAGGACGACTGGCGCCGCCGAAACAAGAATACCTTCAACCTCGACGGCGATGACGAGAATACGGCGCAAAACGACTCCATAGCGGGCGGCGACGGCGGCGAGATTTCCAATGACTCCACCAACGTGGCCAACGACCCGCACAACCCGGAATACTACCTGCGCCAGATACCGAAAACACCGGAGGAAATCCAGAATTGCAACGACATAGTGATGGAGGGCCTCTACAACATGGGCCTCATCCTCAAGGATAAACTCGAAGATTTCCCGGCGGCGCGCCGCGAGTTCAACGAGCTGGACGAGCGTTACCCGGACAATATCTACCGCCTCGACGTGTACTACAACATGTACCTGATGGCGGTGCGCCGCGATGAGAAGGCCGAAGCAGAGCGGTGGCGCCAACGCATCCTTGCCGACTTCCCGGAATCCTCCTACGGCAAGGCGATGCTCGACCCGCAGTACATCGACAACCTGCGGCGCATGCACGCCCGGGAGGAGGATATGTATGCCGAAACTTACCAGGCTTACCTCGACAATAACAACCAGCGCGTTCGCCGCCTGGTGCGCGAAATGGAGGAGGAGTTCCCGCTTTCGGCGCTGATGCCGAAGTTCGTCTTCCTCGACGCCCTGTCATACGTGACGGCCGGCGACACCGATAACTTCCGCAAGCGTCTCGAAGAGATGCTTCAGAAATGGCCGGAAACCGACATGACGGAGATGGCCTCCGGAATGCTCCGCAACCTCCAGAAAGGTATGACGGTGAAAGGGGGCGGCTCCAACTCGCGCGGCATGATATGGGACACACGCCTTACGGACAACGCCGGGCAGGAGAAAGCCGCCGACGGACAGCCGGCCAACTTTGACCGCAACCCCAACACGCCGCATTACCTGGTATACGCCTTCCCGCGCGACTCGGTGAACGCCAACGCCCTGCTCTACGAGGTGGCTCGTTTCAATTTCTCCACCTTCACCGTGGAGGACTACGACCTGGAGCAGATGAGCTTCGGCAACGTAGGGCTGCTCATAATCAAGGGTTTCCGCAACCTCAAACAGGTGGAGGAGTACCGCAAGCTGGCGGCCGGGTCGCCCATTATGCAGTTGCCCGCAAGCATCCGCCCCATAATGATAAGCAAGGGCAACTTTGAACTCTTGCTGCGCGAGGGACGTTCATTCGATGAGTATTTTCGCTTCGAGGAGAAAGCCGGCGCCGAGGCCACCGAGGAAAGCGTGGTGGGTCCAGACCGCGCGATGCCTCCCGGGCCGGAAGGCGAAACCCCGGAAGCCGAGGCTCCCGCACCGGAAAGCGAAGCCCCTCCCGGCGGTGAAACTCCGGAAGAAGGCGGTGAAGTTCCGGCTCCCGAAGAGCAACCGGCCGAAGAGGAGGGCGTGACCATCGAGGGCCCCCTGCCCGAGGAAAACGGCCTGCTGCTTGAAGAGGAACCCAATATTCCCCCGGTCCCCGAAGAGGAAGCGGAGGAGGAGCAACCGGGAAAACAGAACCGTAAGGCCGAGCGCTCCGTAAGGCGCACTAAACGTAAAAACAATTGATTATGGCGATGGAAAGGATACTTTGGGCAGACGACGAGATAGACCTGCTGAAACCGCATATACTGTTCCTGAAAAACAAGGGCTATGACGTGGTGACCGTCACCGGCGGCCGCGACGTGCTCGATATGCTTGACCGCGAAAAGTTCGACCTGATAATGCTTGACGAGAACATGCCGGGCATCTCCGGCCTCGAAACACTCTCGCGCATCAACCAGACGCACCCCGACATACCGGTAATCATGATCACCAAGTCGGAGGAGGAGAACATAATGAACCAGGCCATCGGTAACCAGATTTCAGACTATCTGATAAAGCCGGTGAACCCGATGCAGATACTCCTTTCGCTCAAGAAAAACCTGCACAGCACCGAGCTTGTGGCGCAACAGGCCACTTCGAGCTACCAGCAGGATTTCGGACGCCTCTCCATGCAGATCAACAACGCCGCCACCATGGAGGAATGGATGGAGGTGTACCGCCAGCTCGTGTTCTGGGAGCTGAAACTCACCGAGACCGACTCAGGCATGGGGGAGATGCTGCTGCTCCAGAAGCGCGACGCCAACAGCGGTTTCTGCAAGTTCGTGAAGCGCAACTACCAGGAGTGGCTGGAAAGCGAGGACGGCCCCCTGCTCAGCCCGCACATCTTCAAGCGCCGCGTCTTTCCGCTGCTCGATGCCGGCGAGAAGGTTTTCTTCATCCTCATAGACAACTTCCGCCTGGACCAGTGGCGGGTGGTGCAGCCCTTGCTCAGCGAGTTCTTCGACGTTTCCGAAGACCTTTACACCACCATACTGCCCACCTCCACGCAGTATGCCCGCAACTCCATCTTCGCCGGGCTGATGCCGCTCCAGATAGCCACCATGTTCCCGCAATACTGGGTGGACGTCGACGAGGACGAGGGGCTCAACGTGCACGAAGACAAACTGATACAGACGCAGCTGGACCGTTACCGCCGCCGCGACAAGTTCTCATACACGAAGCTCAACGACTCGTCGGCCGGAGAGAAGTTCCTCCAGCGCATCAACGAGCTTAAGGACACTCCGCTCAACGTCTTGGTGCTCAACTTCATAGACATGCTTTCGCACGCCAGGACCGAGTCGAAGATGATACGCGAGCTGGCCAACAACGACGCCGCCTACCGCTCGCTGACCGAGTCGTGGTTCCGCCACAGTTCCGCCATAGACATCTTCCGCCGCATCGCCGAGATGGGGTTCAAGGCCATAGTCACCACCGACCACGGCACCATACGCGTGGACAACCCCATAAAAGTGGTTGGCGACCGCAACACCAACACCAACCTGCGCTACAAGGTGGGGAAGAATCTCAACTACAACCCGCGGCAGGTCTACGAGATGCACAATCCGAAGAAATTCGGACTTCCGGCGCCCAACATCTCCAGCGAGTTCATCTTTGCCACGAACGAAGACTTCTTCTCGTATCCCAACAACTACAACTACTACGTGCAATACTACACGGGGACGTTCCAGCACGGGGGCATATCGATGCAGGAAATGCTGGTGCCCCTGGTAACGATGACCCCGAAATGAGACGTCTGCTGCTGGTGCCCCTGTTACTGCTGCTTGTAGCGGCGGCTGCGGCGTCGCCGCCGGCCGCGCCACGGACCGGCGGTCATACCCCCGTCCCGGGAGAGAGCACGCGACGGGCACTCTTCACCGCGCTCGACACCGCCTCGCCGGTGACGCTCT
>ERZ791923.3043-NODE-3043-length-13597-cov-3.802688_pt1 | contig 13597 bp, 6 predicted proteins | sample MGYA00510133_ERZ791923 | MGnify/ENA primary metagenome ERZ791923 (study PRJEB30046, sample SAMN00792106) | human gut metagenome | study: EMG produced TPA metagenomics assembly of the A metagenome-wide association study of gut microbiota in type 2... | reverse complement strand
CCGTTTTATTACTCATCCGTTTAGCTTTTCCACGGAAGTTTGGCAATGTCCCGATAAACTCCCCAAGATAACGTTCAGCACGTTCCTTTCTCAAAACTGTATTGAGTACTACGTCACCAATTTCAAGACGTTGGCGGTATTTGAGATTCTCTTCCTTGAAAACTTCGCAGAGCATCTTCGGTTTCTCTACCCTTCCCGCCCATTCATCCAGAATCGTTTTCGGATTGATGATTTTCTTTTCATCGATAAAACGCTGATGAATCTTCAACAACTTTGCCAAAGTATCGGCAATGTAGTCGTTGAGTTCAAGCGACAGACGGTCTCTGCCTGTGGAACGTTGCTTTTTCTCGTTCCACATCTTTGGATTTACTCCTCTTTTGAGGGACGCTTCAAGGAACCGGCCATCAACAGTGACGCGCATATATACCGGTGCGTCACCGTTTTAAGCAGCTTCTTCCTATTTATATAAAAGAGGATGCTGAAAGTCGATTTTCTTTGTTGCATGTCAAATAAACATTTTTGATTAATCAATAGTTCTTTGACAAGATGAGAAAACCGCAGGCAATCAAAGGTCAATCAACGGATTAGACCTTAACAGTTGGACTTTTTGCACGTTAGAATCAAGTCCAACGGATGCTCCAACGCGAAGTGCCTCATTTTGCCGAATTTTGCGGTGGATGCCAAAAGCAAAGAATCCCGAAAATCAATGATTTTCAGGATTCTTCCGCGAATTGCTTTCGCTTGTTGTGGTCCCACTAGGGCTTGAACCTAGGACTCCCTGATTATGAGTCAGGTGCTCTAACCAACTGAGCTATGGGACCTCGCCAAACTTTCCTTACGCTATCGCGAAACGTGCATAAGTGGCTTTGCGGGTGCAAAGTTAATGCTTCTTCGCGGATTTTGCAAATTTTTTACCACCTTTTTTCTGATTTTTATTCTCACACCCTGATTTTCAGCCTCTTCCGGCACTCTTCAAACCCCGTTTAAGATATTTAACATTTCAATTATGGAATTATTTCCGCAATCTTGGCTTTTATCTCCCCAAATTTTGTTAACTTTGCAACAAAGTTTGACACTCAACGGTTTTACAGGTAGCGTCCGCACGTACGGGCGCCTATATGAATCAAGCAATTACTAATTATAACAAACTGCTATGGCACATTTAGATTTGGCCAAATATGGCATCAAAGATGTAAAAAAGGTTATCTACAATCCCTCTTACGAGGAGTTGTTTAAGGATGAGACAAACCCGGCCCTCACAGGCTACGAGAAAGGCATCGTCACCAACCTCGGCGCCGTGGACGTAATGACAGGCGTCTACACCGGCCGCTCCCCCAAGGATAAATATCTCGTCAAGGACGACGTCACCGAAGACACCGTATGGTGGACCTCGGACGGCTACAAGAACGACAACAAACCCATAACCACCGAAGTGTGGGACCGCCTGCGCGAGAAAGCCGTGCGCGAGCTCAGCGACAAGGTGCTCTACGTGGTGGACTGCTACTGCGGCGCCAACCCCGCCACACGACTTCGCGTACGCTTCATCATGGAGGTGGCCTGGCAGGCACACTTCGTGAAGAACATGTTCATCCGCCCCACCGAGGAGGAACTCAAAGACTTCACCCCCGACTTCGTGGTCTTCAACGCCTCGAAAGCAAAATGCGAGGATTATAAGGAGCTCGGCCTCCACTCCGAGACCGTAGTGGCCTTCAACATCAAGGAGCGCGAACAGGTAATCATCAACACCTGGTACGGCGGCGAAATGAAGAAGGGACTCTTCTCCATGATGAACTACTTCAACCCGCTGCGCGGCATCGCCTCGATGCACTGCTCGGCCAACACCGACCTCGAAGGCAAGAACACCGCAATCTTCTTCGGCCTCTCCGGAACCGGAAAGACCACCCTCTCCACCGACCCGAAACGTCTGCTCATCGGCGACGACGAGCACGGATGGGACGACGACGGTGTCTTCAACTACGAGGGCGGCTGCTACGCCAAGGTCATCAACCTCGACAAGGAGAGCGAACCCGACATCTATAACGCCATCAAGCGCGACGCACTGCTCGAGAACGTGACCGTAGACGCCAAGGGCGACGTGGACTTCAAGGACAAATCCCTAACGGAGAACACCCGCGTCTCCTACCCCATCTACTTCATCAAGAACATCGTGAAGCCCGTCTCCAAGGGTCCGGCCGCCAAGAAGGTCATCTTCCTGAGCGCCGATGCCTTCGGTGTGCTTCCCCCTGTTTCCATCCTCGACAACGAGCAGGCCAAGTACTACTTCCTCTCCGGCTTCACCGCCAAGCTGGCAGGCACCGAGCGCGGAATCACAGAGCCGACCCCGACATTCTCGGCTTGCTTCGGACAGGCATTCCTCTCGCTGCACCCCACCAAATATGCAGAGGAACTCGTCAAGAAGATGGAGCGCAGCGGCGCACACGCCTATCTGGTGAACACCGGCTGGAACGGCACCGGCAAGCGTATCTCCATCCGTGACACACGCGGCATCATCGACGACATCCTCAACGGCGACATCGACAAGGCTCCCACAAAGGTTCTGCCTATCTTCAACTTCACCATCCCCACCGAGCTCCCCGGCGTCGACCCGAAAATCCTCGACCCGCGCGACACTTACGCCGACCCGAAGGAATGGTACGAGAAGGCCGACAAGCTCGCCAAGATGTTCATCGAGAACTTCAAGAAGTTCGAGAACAACGCCGCCGGCAAAACGCTGGTAGCCGCGGGCCCGCACATCGACTAAGACGCTGACAACCCCTGTTATAAAAAAAGAGAGCCGCCATGCCGCGGTTCTCTTTTTTTAAGTAAAAGGTAAGTAAATCCGGCTAACCACGGTTAGCTTTCTTCAGGACGGATACCTTACCCAGGGTAAATTTGCCGCTCGCCGCGCAATTTTTTCAGACTTTTCTTTTTTTTTTCACTAAATTTCTTTACCTTTGCCATCAATTCACACACACTACTGAATGAGACCTTATTACTAACACAATATAGAAAATATATGAAGAAAACTTACTTACTGCTGACGGCAGCCAGCCTCGCCGTCGCCTCCACAGCCATCGCTGCAACCCCACGCATGGACCACAAAGGGCGTTACATAGCCAAATCCCTGCAACAGCCAGCCTCCGCACGCCAGGCACAGAAGGCTCCCGCACGCATCGTAAACGTTACCCCAAAAGCCCTCCCCGCCACCGACATCACCGAAAACGCCTTCACCGCCAACTGGGAAGGGGTAGCCGGCGCCGACGGCTACTGCATGTTCGTCTACGAGCCTGTAAAGATAACTGAACCCGGAACTTACGCCATCGTAGACGAAAGCTTCAACCTCGTCAACGTAGGCTCCACAGTAGAGCCTGTATGGGCCGAAAACACCTTCTACACCGACATCAGCGAGGAATACGACTACACCTTCACCCCCGACTGGAGCGGCATCGGCGTAGCCTTCGCCCGCGGTATGGTAAGCGCCAACCTCTACTCCCCCACAATGGCGCTCGAACACAACGGCGGCAAGTTCAAGGTGACCATCGAACTCGTGGCCAACCAGGGCACCATCCTCTCCGTGACCTCCATCAACGGCGACGGCGTGGAGCAGGAGAAACGCCAGACCACCACGCAGCCCGGCGGCCAGACACTCGAGTTCGAGTTCACCAACGGCACGCATGAAACATGGCTATACATGGTGGACGAAGGCATCGAAGGGGACGATGACGGCCAGTACGCCAACGTCCTCTCATGGTTCAACCAGATAACCGTCAGCCAGGAACTCCAGGCCGGCGACGAGGTGCTCCGCCTCGTGGACATCGACGACTACATCAGCGTACCCGTAACCTCGCGACGCTTCGATAACATGAAATACCTCTACGGCGCCAAGGAGCTCGCCTACGACTTCTACGCGGCATACGTCTACGAGAACGACCCCGACGACGACTGGGACGACGAAACCGACTACTCCAACTTCTCCAACCTCCAGAAGCTACAGCTCCTGCAGACCGGCATCGAGGGTATAGACACAGCCGGGGACGACGCTCCCGCTCGCTACTACAACCTCCAGGGCGTGCCCGTAGCAAACCCCGAACCCGGACAGATCTACATCCGCACACGGAACGGTCGTTCCTCAAAAGTGAGACTCTAACAGCCTGATAAGCATCCTATTGCCCTTTCCTCCCCTCTCATTGATTTATAACTCTTAAAAAACACGACAGAAACATGAAGAAAATCTACGCACTGGCAATACTCGCAACGGCCTCCTTGGCCCTCACGGCACAAGCCGAAACCAAAACCGGTACCCTCGACATAGGCGACTTCGAAGGCTGCACCACCTACATCTACGGACAGAACATAGAGCGCGCACCCTTCAACTTCTACTTCACCAACTCCGGCACACAGCTCATCTACACCGCCGAAGAGATAGCTCCGTTGGTAGAGGCCGGCGCCAAAATCACATCCCTGACCTTCCGCTTCGGCGACCCCGAAGCCATGTCATATTACGACTTCTCATACAACCTGCACGCTTACATGCAGCTCATAGACGCCGACCGCTTCACACTCGTGGAGGGCAAGACCAACTGGTTCACACCCGGCGGCGACTCCGCCATAGGGGAAGGCACATTCACCTTCGACATGATTATGGACATGGCCAGCGAAGACATCCCTGCAACCGTGACATTCGCCACTCCCTTCGAGATTCCCAAGACCGCTACCGGCAAGAGCCTGCTCATAACATCGTGGGCTACGCTCGACACCGGAGACTCCGAAGGCGGACAGTGCATCTATCCGTACGCCGAGAACAACGCCGCGCGCACATACCGCATGGCCTGCTTCGCATCAGACACCAAGGACAATTTCATCGAACAAGTGAACACGGGCGCCCTCATCGACCTCGTGACCACCGGTACCGACGTCTACAACACCGACATCCCCGTGCTGCGCATCAGCTACACCTACGAGGACACCGCCGACGGCATAGAGTGCATCTCCACGCCGGAAGAGGACGCTCCCGCACAATACTTCAACCTCCAGGGACAGCGCATCTACTACCCCGAACCGGGCCAGCTCGTAATCAAGCGTCAGGGCTCACAGGCCGTCAAGACCATAATCCGCTGATAATCATCCTCCCCCGTCATACAGCCGGCTCCACCCCGTGGCCGGCTTATTTACAATATGGAGCGCAGGTATGTCTCGCCGGCTTCCCGGCCCGCGAAACAAAAACGCCGCGGACAAGGAGACTGCCCTGCCAGAGATTCCGATTCCGTCCAATAACTTTCTGAATAATTTGTCTTTTCCGAATTATTATCGTAACTTTGCGGCAGATTCTCAGAGGAGGAGGTCCGGCAGTATCCTTTACATGGAAGCTACACGTCACGGCCGGACTTAACCGTTTAAATGCCAAGCCGGTACCAATTCCACTTAAGTGCGACATCAGTCTTTTCCACTTTTACCCGGCCATAATTTTTTAGAAAAAACTAACCGCATGAAACTAATCTACCCAATCATTATCACAGCGCTGGCAATACCGGGCGCCGTCATGGGTGCCCCGCAGTCGCCCGCCGCTTCCGCCGACGAGCCCGGCGTTTAGGTCTTCCGCCGTCCCGAACCCGTAAAAAGCCTCCAGACTTACGCCACAACGGCCTATACCGCCACTCTCCACGACGTACACACACTGCGCGGAGACATACTCCACAGCGCCGGGAAAGACACCATAACGGCCTTCAACCTCAACCCCACCGGCGCCACATACCTCGTGCTCGAAAACGAAAATGGCAACGGCAAACGCACCGCCACCGTCTACGACACCTATCTGCGCGACAAGAAGCGCGCCCGGTTCAACGTCAAGAAGCGCGGCATCCCCTTCTGCGCGACATATTCGCCCGACGGGCGCACACTCTTCGTGGCCACCGACCGGGGAATCTTCCCCGCCGACCCGCGTACCCTCGAAACCGGCGAATGCCTGGAACGCACCGGCTCCATCCCCAACATGCTACTCGTCTCTCCCAACGGCTACTTCCTGCTGGCCATAGCGGGCGACCGCTGCGCCGTCTACAACCTCGAGGAAGGGAAAGTGCGCAAGACACTCCTGACCGGCCAGCGCATCACCGACGCCATGTTCTCCCCGGACTCGCGCGAGATGGTACTCCTCTCCGACGACGGCATGGCCTCCGTCTACAACATGAACACCCTCACGGTGCGCAAGATGATAGACGGCCTCGGGCAGGCACGCGCCGGGGCGCTCAACTTCGACGGTAAATACCTCGCCGTGGCGGACCGTCCCGACAACATAGTGCTCGTAAACACCCTGCGCGACACGGACCGCACCAACATCCACGTCCCCGACGGCGACATCCGCGACCTCGGCTTCATCTACGACGCCGGGCGCAACACCCTGATGGTCTACCCCGTGCCGGGCGCCGTGAAGGCACGCCGCATGCCGCTCCTGAAGCCTTACTACAACAAGCTCATCGACGAGGAGGTGAACGCCCGCATGGAGGAATGGCTCAAGATGCAGCCGGGCGAAACCATGGAGCAGTACGCCTCCCGTGTCACCGACGAAACCCGCGCCGAGCAGCGCCGCATGTTCGAGTACGAGATCACCACACGCCTGGCCGGCAACCTCATAGCCGGGCAGCCCGTCGGCATCGGCGAATACAACCGCGCCAACGGAATGCTCGCCCTCAAGCCCGGCGACATGCCGCAGATTTTCATCAATGTCCCCGAGGAGGAAGCCACGGCCTTCAGCGACCCCGCGCTCGTCTCCCTCTCCGAAGTGCTCTACGGCGTGATGGGCGACGACACCTTCGAGATAGTCTACGCCCGCGTCACCAACGGCGTGAACGGCAAGAGCTACATCTTCGACAACCGCAACCGCAAGCCCCTCGACTACATGAAGGGGGGGCGACGGAATCTCGCTCCAGGTGCTCCGGCTGCAGAAGATGGAGGAGGTGCGGCTGCGCGAACTCAGCGAGCGCGCCGTCAACGAGGCCAAGAACATGAACGTAATCTCCGACCATACCAACATCTCGGTGGCCTCGCGCGTGGTGGAAGACTACGACGCCAACGGGCGCCGCATCCTCAACTACGAGGTGAGCTTCACCTACGACGTCGCCCCGGGCTTCTCGGCGCAGGAAGACTTCCCCTCCGGCAAGTACCACGTGGAGCAGTCGGGCGCCGCCTCCAGTCCATGCACTACGACGGCATCACCGAAGCCGGACTCTATCCCGAAGTGCTGGCCGCGCACCGCGCCATCTCCTCGGCGCTCGCCATGCCGGAACTCACCGACACCGACGCACGCCGCCTCCGCTCAATGCTCCTCGACCTTGACCCGCTCCTCTTCAAGGGCGCCATTTACTACTCCACAACCGGCGACGACGCCGCCATGAAACTATGCGCCATCACCGCCGTGGACACTCGCCTGCGCCCCGACATGGCCTCCCTCCCCTCCACCCCGCAGCCGCAGCTGTGGCCCGAACTCCTGTATTGCGCCGCCCTCGGCCTCCCCGCCGTGGTAAGCGCCGGGATGCCCGAATCCGTGACTTACGACGACCGTCAGCCCACGCGCGGCAACGCCGCAAAGACGCCCGGATTCAACGAGTTCGCCTCGCCGCTGGTGCAACGCCGCTTCGCCGACTGGGCAAAGCGCGGGGAGTTCGAGGAACTGCGCGACTACGACCGCCGCATGAACGAGCAGGGGTATGACGAATACCGGCGCCTCTGCGACGAGGCCGCCGAGGAATACATCGGCATCTACGGCGGCCGCCTCTCAGACCTTACGCTGCACCCCTACGACGTCGACGACGAGACATACCTCATTACCTCCGGCATGGGACCCCGTCGTGGTCTCCGTCCCCAAGAAAAAGAAGGAGGCCGAAGCCTTCAAGGCCTCCTGGCCGACCATGAAATTCCGCAACCCGCGCTTCATTGTCAAGGACGACCGTGTGCGCATAGCCTCCGTGACGCTCGAAACCTCCTACGGCAAGTCGTACCCCCTACTCCATGGAGAACCTCGCCACCTACCGCTGCCCCGACGTGGCAGTCGATTTCCGGTCCATAATCGACCGCAGCAAGGCGCTCGAAGGCAATACCGCGCAGGGTGTTCCCTCCGTGCGGCAGAACACCGCCGTAGTGCGTGCCAAGAGCTCCGTGGACGAGAATATCCCCGTAACCAAACGTGTCAACGAACACACCATAGCGGTGGTGTGGGCCAACGAGAACTATGACGGCGACGTGGAGCGCGTCTCCGGCGCCATCAACGACGGCGAGACATTCGCCAGATACCTCACCTCCACCTTCGGGATACCGCAGGACAAAGTGCGCCTCGTCACCGACGCCACCGCCGGGCAGATGAAACGCTCGCTGAAATGGCCACGGGGACCGAAACCGCCTGGAACTACCCGCAGGAGAACCACGGCACCTTCACCTACTTCCTGCTGCGCAAACTCCAGGAGAGCAAAGGCAACGCGACGCTGGGCGAACTCGCCGACTATGTGCGTGACAACGTGGAGAAAACCAATATGCGCCTGCGCTCCGTGCGCCAGAGCCCGAACGTAAACCCCTCGCACTCCTACGACGGCGACTGGCGCTCCCTGCGCCTCGCCAAGTAGCGGCGCCAAGGGGGTAGAGGCCTCCCTATGGAACGGAGGCATTCCTGCCTCCGCCAAAAGCCGCGAGAGCGGCTAATACACACACACGTGCCAGGCTCTCCATATATAAATCCGACTTTTAGAACAATTTAAAAGTGACAACCGTGTGGCACCCGTCTGTGTGTGACGGGTGCCATTTTTTTACGCAAGGGGAACCAAAAGCGGCAACCCGGCAATCCTTTTCGGCTATCGTGAAAGGGGTACGGTAACCCGATATCTATTCTGTGACAGAGCTGATTAAAGAGGGTGGATACCGTGTTTACCGTTAATTAGATTAAACCTATATAAGAGAGAATATATACATATAAGGGGGGTATAAGGGGGTATATGTGTATCATAGGGAATTATAGGGAAAAATATGGTAACCACGGTAACCATATTACGTTAAAATATTTAACATCCGACATTTGGAACAATTTGCATGTATAGCGGACATAAAAAAAGCTGTGCCGGAGGGGGATCCGGCACAGCCTCTTATCGGTTATTTCGGGATTATCGCTTACTTGACGATTACTTTGTGGGTGCGGCGCCCTACCGTCACCATGTAGATGCCGGCAGTCAGGGGCACTTCGTCGCGGTCCGTTCCGATGAAGGAGGAGACCGTGCGGCCGTCGGTGGCGGCTATGCGGACGGTGCGTCCCGCGGCGCCTTCCACGATTACGGCACCGGTGGTTGCCGACACCTTGACGCCGTCGGCAGCGATGCCGTCGAGGCCCGAGTCGTGGGCTGTCCAGATATTGGAGTATGCGCTCTCGCCCTTGTCGTAGACTACGGTGACGGCGTATTTGTGCATGGCCTCGTCGATGGCGTCGGTGTACTGCTGTTCCATGATAGGTTCAGCCGTGAGGCGCGTGTCGTCGCGGTAGACGTTGTAGCCTACCAGCGAGAGCTCGCCGGTATATGCCGAGGAGGCGTAGAAGCGGATGTCGTCAACCAGGAAGACGTAACAGTCTTCCGAGACGCAGCGGATGGCGAAGTAGCGTGTGCCTTCGGGGAGCGTCACCTTCTCCTGCGTCCATGCCACGGGAGCGGAACGCAGGTCGCCGATGCGCTTGAAGTCGCCCTTCTCTATGCCTGTGGTGGAGTAGTAGACCTCGTATTTCTCGAAGCCGTATTGCGAGGTGACGGACTTGACGAAGAATGAAACTTCCTGCTCGATGCCGGGGAGCAGCGGCGAGATGAGCCAGTCGTCGTTCTTGCCGGAGGTGGCGGAGAAGCAGGCGAACATCTGGTAACCGCTGTGTGGCGCCCAGCCGTTGTCGGAGCCGTCGGCGTTGGTGGTGTTGATGTTCACGGCCGAGGGGTTGAAGGCCATGAATGCCATGGGCATGGAGGCGTTGGGATACTGGAGCACGCCGCCCATGTTGTCGGAGATGCCGTAAGTGGCGGAGCCGTCGGTGTCGCGCACTGTCCAGTCGCCGAAGTTGTCTATGGAGAACTGGGTGTAGTCTTCCACATCCTCCAGTGTCTGTTCGCCGCCGGCGGAGCCTACGGTGGGTTCGCTCCAGGAGAGCTCTACGGTGTTGCCCGGGAGTTCCTTACCCGTGAGGTCGTTGACTATCGGGTAGTTGGGGCGGGTCAGCGTCGTGGTCTTTACGGCGGTCATGTTGTCGGCCTCGTAGAGGTCTTTGTCATATACCACCTTGGCCTGCCATTCTATTTTGTCGGGCCAGATGTTGAGCGGAGTGACGTCGAAGACGTATGTGCGTGAGCCGTCGGGGAGCGTGGTGGTGCCCGCCAGGGTCTGTTCCAGCGTGCCGTTGCGGTAGAGTTCTATGGAGAAGTCCTTGGCGGTCTTGCGGCCGGTGTTCTCCACGGTTACGCGCACCTGCGAGGGTTCGCCTGCCATCATGCGCTGCGGGGCTTCGAGGGCGCCTGCCGTCAGGTTGTAGTCGAAGGACTGTCGCACCGAGATGTTGTCCACGTAGATGATACCCATGCCTTCGGGGCTGACGGCCTTGAAAGCTATCTGCACACCCTTTTCGCCGGCGAACTCCGAGAGGTCGAAGGAGGCCTTCTTCCATCCTGCCGAGCTGCCCGTGTTCAGGGAGGCGGTGCCTACGTTCTTGAGTTCGCCGTCATTTGCCTGGGCCAGTACCTGGATGCTTGCGGATTCCATCTGATGGTCGTAGTAATAGAATTGCACGGTGGGGTCTGTGCAACCTTCGAGCGAGAATTTCGGGGATACGAGCGTACCCTCGCTGCCGTCGTTGCCGGGGCTGTAGCCTACCATGCCTCCGTCGGCGTCGTAGGGGGTTACCGCCGGGCTGCTGCCTTCATGGTAAATGCCCCAGTTGCCCTCGCTGTCTTCGGGCATACGCACATCCCAGGGGCCGCGTGAAATCTTGCCGTCGGGGAAGGTCTCGATATAGGGCAGCGGATACACTTCGCCTACGGTGACGATGTTGGAGGAAGCGCCGTAGCCGTAGCCGGCCGGCGACTTGGCGTAAACCCAGTACTGGAAGAACTCCTGTCGGAAACCGCCAAGCGGGGGATTGGCGTCGGTGAAGGTGCGCGAGGTGAGGTCAACGGCCAGTTCGGCCTCGTCGTTGCCGCGCACCACGGTGTAGAGCAGCGAAGAGGGGTCGAAGTAGCCGCCGGTCTCGCTCTTGACGGGTGCGTCCCATGTCAGCACCACGGAGCCGTCCTGTTCCGTGGCGCGGATGTTGACGGGTTCGCCCGGACGGTCGTGGCCCACATATACGTTGCGTTCCACCGCGTAGCCGTCGCCCTTGTCGTTGCGTGCCACTATGCGGTAGAGGTTGTCGCTCTGCCTGGCGCCCTTGTCAACGTATTTCAGTTGCTGGCCGGGGGTCACGGAGGTCAGGGAGGTCACTTTCTCGCCGTTGCGGTAGATGTCGACGGCGGTGACGGATGCGAGGGAGCCGCCCTCTACCGTCGTTGTCGGGGCTTTGAACGAGAGGGTTGCCTCGAGCGCACCCTGTGCGCCGGGGGTTATCGAGAGGTCGGTGACGGCGCCGGGAGTGCCCAGGAGCGGACCCTCGCTTATGGCGAAGTTACCGGCGTAGAGATAGAGGTGGTCCGCAGGGCTGCAACCGTGCACACCCATGTAGTACTTCCCTTCGGTCTCCACCTTTACTAAAGCCTCGATGGTGACGGGGTTGGCGCTCTTGAGCGTGTAACGGTCCGAGACTACGGTCATGGAGGCACCTTCGGGCTGCGGGCCGAAGCCTAACTCGGCGCGTTCGGAAGCCAGGTAGTAGTTGTTGACGTCGGCGGCTATGCGGTACATGCGTCCGGGTTTGAGCACAACGGGGGGAGAGAAGAGCCAGTCGTCCATCGGCATGGTGTAGTTGTCGGCGGCGCTGTAGCGGCAGCGTGCCATGGTGTGGATTTCGTCGAATGTCCATGTTTCGCCGTCGCCGTTGGTGTCCTCCACTATCAATTCGTCGAAGCCGGTCTGGTCGCTGACGGGATTGCTATACGGGAGCGTGCGCATGCCTACGCCCACCTTGTTTGACTCGGCGGTGTATCCCTCCACCCCGTCGAAGAAGGGGGTCACATAGTAGCTGCAGAGGGAGAAAGTCTCGGTGTCGGGCACCGTCTCGGAGAAAGAGGTTGCGGCGAGGTTTTCGGCCACCACGGTGCGTCCCGGGAGGCGTTCAATCTTGTAGGTCACCTGCGCGGGGTCGAAGTAACCGCCGTGTGCCGTACCCTCGGGAGCTTCCCATGTGAGGGTCATGGTGCCGTCCGCGTGGTTGCGTTTGAGTTTCACGTTCTGCGGTTCGGAGGCCATGTCGTTTCCTATCCATCCGGTAATCTGCACCAGGGGCGAGAGTCCGGCGGAGTTCCCTACGCGCACGGTTACGCGGTATTCCCCGGCGGCGGGTACGGTGAGGGGGAGCGAGACGCTCTGTCCGGGCTGTGCGGTGCCGGTGGCCTTCTCTTCCTCATTGACGGTCACGGTGTATGACAGGGCGCCGGAGAGGGGTTGGCCGGAGCCGAATGTGCGCGTGGGCATGGTGAAGTCCACCGCGCCGCTGAGCGAGGTGCCGGCGAAGGAGAAAGCGAGGTCGGAGACGGCAGCCGGGGCATCGTCGGCCGCTTCGGGAGCGGGGATGAACATACCGGTCATCTCCATGTTCTGGTCTATGTCGGTGACGTAGGTCGCGGCGCCGGTGGCAAGGTCCACGGTGTAGAGACGCGCCTTGGCGTCCACCTCCATACATTCCCAGTAGAATACACCGGTGACGGGGTCGATGCAGCCGGAGGCGGAATACTGCGGGCGGCGCCCCGTGTCGCCTATGGCAGTGCGGTCGCCGGTGCGTTTGTCGAACTTGTAGAGCATACCGTCCATACCGATGCCGTAGACTTCGCCCTGCTGCGTGACGCCTACGGTGAGGATGATGATGTCAAGGTCCTTGAGGGCGGTGCGCTGGCCGGTTTCGAGGTTCATGTATCCGAACACCCAACCGTCGGCGTCGTCGTTCATGAAGCAGCCATAGGCATTGCCGGTGGTGGGGTCATACTCCATGTCCTGCGCCACGCTGCCGGGCTGTATGCCTATGTTGTTCACCACGCCCCATGTCTCGAAGTCCACGGTGTACAGGTTGGCCAGTATCATGCCCATGAACTGCATGTAGCTGACGAAGTAATACTTGCCGTTGGCGTATGCTCCGCCGCCGGTTACTACGTATTCGTCGCCCAGGATTTCGGGAGCGAGGGTGGAACCGTCGGTCTTCTCGAAGGAGTAGATGCCCACGGGCTGGTAGTCGGACGTCCAGGTGTCGGCGAAGATTGCGCCGCCGTATATTCGTCCGCTCTGTGCGGCGGTCACGCGGGAGGGTAGTCCCGGGGCGACGGCCCTGAAGGGGCGCGGTGAGAAACTGTGCCGGGAAGGCATCATGCCGGGCCTGAGGCGCGGTACCTGCTCGATGGCGATGTTGCGCGCCGCTTTGCGGGCATGACGCGAAGCCTCCGCGGCCTCG
>ERZ791923.3040-NODE-3040-length-13603-cov-5.753838_pt1 | contig 13603 bp, 7 predicted proteins | sample MGYA00510133_ERZ791923 | MGnify/ENA primary metagenome ERZ791923 (study PRJEB30046, sample SAMN00792106) | human gut metagenome | study: EMG produced TPA metagenomics assembly of the A metagenome-wide association study of gut microbiota in type 2... | reverse complement strand
TTTTAAAAAGCAAGCCACTAATTTTTTGCCCCTTGGAAACTGCATTGCTACATGCCCCGAAAACGCGGACAAAACGCAGACAGCGCGCCTTGATTCCCACACCCGGTCGTTGCAACATCCTTGCCGGGCCGTTTTGTAGAGCCAATGCCGCGCCGCAAACGGGAATTTCCCCGGCGAATCACCATGAGTAAGCGCGAAATACCTATTTGAGGGTATTGCAAACGGTTGTGTTTCAGTCTATCTTTGCAACCGGTACGATGATTGTGTACCGGGAGGGTCAACGAACGGCAGTGGCCGTTACATAGCTGCCGTGAGGCCGCTTTTCTCTTCATAAGGATTTAATTGTTATGTATCTTGTTCGTAAGAAAGGGTATCGGGTTGCAAAAATCCGATACCCTCTTTTGTTTTTTGTACTATTGTTGCCGGCACCCGCGCGGCAACGTTGAAAAAACACGTAACTTTGCGCTACAATTCATCACCAAGCCTTACAAATGAAAATATTACATACTGCCGACTGGCACATAGGCAACACCTTTTTCGGCAACGACCGCAACGAGGAACACCGCCTTTTTTTCGATTTCCTGCTCAGGACCATAGGCGAGGAACACCCCGACGCGCTCGTGGTGGCGGGCGACGTGTTCGACACCTCAAACCCGTCGGCCGAGGCACAGAAGATATACTATAATTTCCTGCACCGCGCCACAAGGGAAAACCCCGGCCTGCAAATCGTAATAATAGCTGGCAATCACGATTCGGCAGGACGTATCGAGGCACCGGGCGAACTGCTTGCCGCCGACAACATTTTCGTGCGCGGGTACATGAGGAACGACACCGACGGCACTCCCGACATCAACCGCATGATTATACCGCTTCGCGGGCGCGAGAATGCCGACGACATGGCCGTGTGCCTGGCCGTGCCTTTCCTGCGCAGTTACGAACTGCCCGAAGGTAAATCCTTTGCCGACAGCATGGCGCGTTTCTTCGACACGCTCGCCGCCGAGGCACGCCACCGCTACGGCAAGCAAATGCCCATGTTGCTGCTGGCGCATTTCTATGCTACAGGCAGCGAAATAGCCGCCGAAGACCACAGCGAACGTATAATAATAGGAGGAGAGGAAAGCGTGGACATATCGTCGTTCTGTCGTAAGTTCGACTACGTGGCGCTCGGCCATATCCACAAGGCGCAAAAGATAGACGGCTTCGAGAATGTGCGCTATGCCGGCTCGGCGCTGCCCATGTCGTTCAGCGAGAAAGGATACCGCCACGGCGTTGTGTGTGTCGAAATAAACAATGACGACCTTATAACGATAACCGACATACCTTTCGACCCGCCGCACCCGCTCATGAGCATTCCCGCACGCGGGGCGCTCACCACCGACGAGGCCCTCGACGCAATAAGCCGCCTGCCGCGCGCCGGCAAGGACACCCCGCCCGCAAACTATCCGTATGTCGAAGTGAAAATCGACGCCTCCGAGCCCGACCCGACCATACCGCGCAAGATACGCGACATGTTCGAAGGCAAGGCTGCCATACTGTGCTCAATAAAAAGAATAGAAAAAAGCAATATCGACTACAAGGAACTCGAAATAAAAACCTCCGAGGAACTCCGCAGGCTCACGCCCCAAAGCGTGGCGCAGACAATCTACATCAAACGCTACGGGGGAGAAAAAATGCCCGACACGCTGCTCGAACTCCTGAAACAGGCCGAGCAGGCAGCAATAACATCATCCGAAGAAAAGTAACACACAACGGAAATGGTAATCCGAAAAATAACAATACGAAACATCACCTCGTTCAAAGGGGAACAGACAATCGACTTTACAGCCGAGCCGCTGCGGTCGGCAGGACTGTTTGCCATTACAGGCGACACCGGAGCCGGAAAATCTACCATACTCGACGCCGTTTGCCTGGCGCTTTACAACCGCGCGCCGCGCTTCGACGACCGCGAACAGCTGAAATACATCACAGGGCAGTCGCCCGACACAGATATAGAGCTGCGCGGCAGCGACACGCGCAACGCCCTGCGCCGCGGCGAGACCGACGGCATGTGCTGCGTGGAATTTTCAACCGCCGAAGGAGTGTTCCGCGCCACGTGGCAGCTGCGCATAAAACGCACGGGCCGCTACGCCCGCCCAGAGCAGACGCTCGAACAGATAGCCCCTAACCACAGGACAATAAACCCGCAGGACTTTGCCGGCGAGGTGAAGAGAATCGTAGGGCTCGATTACGAACAGTTCACCCGCACCGTAATACTCGCGCAAAACAGCTTTGCCAACTTCCTGCGCGCACACCAGAACGACAAGTCGGCACTGCTCGAAAAAATAACGGGCACTGAAATCTACGCGCTCATATCCAAGGAAGTGTACCGCCTTAACCAGGAAGCGCAAAAGGCATACGAAGTGAAATGTTCCGAACTCAAGGGCCTCACCGCCGGTTACTTGGACGAAGCCGACCTTGCACGCCTGGAAAACGAAAGACACCTGCGCGAATCGTCGGCACAAGCAATAGACCAGAAACTGGAATACCTTAAAAAACAAATAGACTGGTACGACAAATACGAGAAACTGTCGGACGAGGTAAGGAAAGCCACCGAAAGTTTCGACGAAGCCAACCGACATTTCATAGATTTGCGCGACATGAGGGAGAAGCTGGCGCGTTACGACGAAGTTGCCGCCGTGAAAGACAAATTCCTCCTGCTAAAAGACGTGGAAAACCTCAAGACTGTCGGTAAATCAGAAGCCGAAAGCTATCGCGAGCAGGAAAAAACGAAAGAAAGAATCTTCGCCGTGGCCGCCAAGGAATACGAAGAAGCACAAAACAGCTTCAGGAAAGCCGACAGCCAGTACGAACAGCAACGCCCGCTGCTCAAGAAGGGACACGACCTGAAACGCGACGTACTTTACGATAAAAATTCCATAAACGAACGGCAGAGTAAGATAAAAACCACCGAGTCGCAGGCCGCCGCACGCAAAAAAGAACTCGAAGCAAGGCAACACGAACTGGCTGAAATAGAAAAGCAGGAACAAATCTGCGAAGGCACGCTGCAGGAACTGTCGGTACATCAGAAAATGCTCGACCAGTCGGCCGCGATAATCGAAAAACTCAAGAGATATTCGGCCACGCAAGGCAAAAGCGTGCACCTCAACGCCGAACAGCAGGCAATACAGCGCAGTCTCGAAAACTTGCGCAAGGAGTTCGCCGCAATGGAATCCGAACTGAACCTCCTGTCGCAGAAACAAAAATCGCTTGTCGAGCAGCGAAACCTCTGCAAGGCCCGCAATTCGGAATTCGAAGGCGGGTTGCTGCAAAAGAATTACGACGCGGCGTTCGCAATGCAGGAGAAACTGCGCGGCGCGCGCAAGCTGTGGAAAAGCATATCCGACGGATACTCGGGAATAGAAGACCTCGAAGAACTCCGGAGCCGCACGTCCACGACCCTGTCATACCTGGCGAACGACATCTCTGCAAAAGAAAAGCAGATAAAGCAGCTGCACGAAACATACGACAACCGTCTTAAAGCCTACACCCTGAGCCAGAGCGAAGACATCAAAGGTCTGCGGCAGGGATTGAAGGAAGGCGCACCGTGTCCCGTATGCGGCGCCACCCACCACCCGTACCACACCGAAACGGAGCAACATTTGGGCGAATTGCTCACAATGATAGAAAAGGAATTCCGCGAAGTGGAGGCACAGCTCAACAAACAGACCGACGAGTTCAACGCGCTGAAACAAAAACAAAGCGCCGACGAGGTGCGCCTCAATTCCATAGACGAACAAATCAGGAAACTGAAGGCGCAGCTGGCCGTCGACACGGAGGAGTGGGGAGAATACGCAAGCCTCGACCCCTCGTTCGCCAACTGTTCGCAAAACGTCAACCGCCCGGCAAGGCACGTAATGCTGGCACAAATAGCCGACAATGCCGACCGCACCGTGAACAGCGCCAAGGCAAGGCTTGACGAATTCAACAAGAACCGCAACACCATCGAGGCGCTCACTGCCGAGATAGAACAGCTTGCCGGCCGTGCCGACGACCTGCAGCGGCGGCGCTCCAACCTGCTGCGCAGCATAGGCCAGGCCGAAAGCCAGCTCGACAAGGCAAACAAGGAGATAAAGGAAAACAACGCCTCGGTGAACGAACTTTACTCCGACCTCGAAAACCTGGTTACAATATCCAACTGGCACACACTCGTGCGCGACAATGCCGAAGAATTCGTAGGAAAGATAATCGCAATGACGGCCAACCGCCAACGCAACCTCGAGCAGCTGCAAAAGCTCAAAGGAATGCGTGCCGAAACGGAGCACGACATCAAAACGCTCGCTGCAATGCTCGAAGAACTGGAACGCAACGCACAGAAACTGAAAGAGGAAATCGAAATGCTCGACGCTTCGATAAACGACAAGCAAAATGCCATTTCCGAAATGTTCGGCCGCGAAGACCCCGACGATGTGGAGCACAGAATGGAAGCCGCCGTCAAGATTGCGCGCGACAACATGGAACGCAAGGACAAGCTGCTGCAGGAAAACCGCAACGCCCTGCACGACATAAGCCAAATGCGCGGCAGTGCCGAACAGAATGTGGCAAAACAGGAAAAACGCGCCGCAGCCTTGCGCGACGACATAGACCGGTGGATTTTCAGTTTCAACAACACGCACTCGCCAGTGCAGTTCAACGAACTCGAACGCATTTTCAAGGACACATGCAACTGGAACGAGCTGCGCGACAAGGTAGACAAGGCAAAGACAGCGCGTATCCTGGCCGAAGACCGCATGAACTTCGCGCAAAGGCAGCTCAACAGCCTGCTCACGCTCCCGCAGCGGCCCGACCGTGCCACCGAAAGCCGCGTAACCATCGAAAACAGCATAACGCGCATGAACGCGCAGAAAGACGAGGTAAGTAGGCTGCTCGCCGAAACCGCCTCGCGCCTCAGGGCACACGAGGAAAGCAAGGCCAAGATAGCACAGTTCGAACCCGAACTCAAGTCACTCGAAGCCAAACGCACCGACTGGGGAAAGCTCAACGCCCTTATCGGCTCGGCCGACGGCAACCTCTTCCGCGTACAGGCACAATGTTTCACCCTCAAACTGCTTGTCGAGCATGCAAACGTGCAACTCTCGAACCTGTCGCCGCGCTACCGCCTGCAATGTATCCCCGACTCACTCGGGCTCGAAATAATAGACCGATACATGTGCGACCAGAAACGCCCCGTGTCGAGCCTCTCGGGCGGTGAAACCTTCGTCGTCAGCCTCGGCCTCGCCCTCGGCCTCGCCTCCCTCTCGAGCAGCAACCTCGCAATAGGAAGCCTCTTTATCGACGAAGGATTCGGCAACCTCGACAACGAAAGCCTCGCCATGGTAATCAAGGCGCTCGGAAACCTACAGAGCGCACAAGGCCGCAAGGTAGGAATAATAAGCCACACGTCGCAGATACGCGACAGCATACACCCCCAGCTACAGGTACTAAAGCAGAAATCCGAAGGCTACAGCTACATACGCATATCCGGCATTTGAAAAACACACGCCGCAACGCCGCCCGACACAACCACCCGCCCGGCGCATGAAGCACACTATCCTCATTTGTCTGCCTTTTCGGGGCGGTTTGCAGGCCGGTTTCCGGGAGGCAAAAAACATGTCTGACATATTTTAAAATACAAGGCACATATTTCGAAATATGTGCCTTGTGTTTTTTCCTTTCTCCCATGCGGGGTAAACGCACTGAAAATCAGTTTTCACTTTTTCCACCCCGAAACAGACATTTTTCTGCCAGGCATAAGCACGCAATTTGACGAGCCCTAACGATCGATTTGGGTTAAAGAGTAAACGCGCGAATCACTTCGCGCGTTTACGGTCCGGCCTTTGCGGCCGGAAAGTATGAAAACGTAAATGGTTTGCCCTGCCCGACGGCCTCAGGGGCTTTTTGCCCCGGCAAGGAGGTTGCGGTTGTGGTTTTGGGGAAGTGTTGCTGCGGGGCTTACTGTTTTGCCCTGTTGCTTATGTCGAGCATGCGTTTTATTGGCCTCACGGCTTTTTCGGCAACCGGGGGATTCACATCCACGGCGGGCCATTGGTATTTTAGGCAATTATATAGTTTTTCCATCGTTACGAGGCGCATGTATTCGCATTCGTTGCATGGGCATGCGCCGTCTTCGGGTGGAACGGGGATGAACTTTTTGTCGGGGCACGACTTGTGCATTTCGTGCAGTATGCCGCTTTCGGTTACTACGAGGAATTCTTCTGCGTTGCTTGTTGCGGCGAACTTGAGTATTGCGGCCGTTGAGCCGGTGTAGTCGGCCAGTTTCAGTATTTCCGCGCCGCATTCGGGGTGTGCAAGCACTTTGGCCGCGGGGTGTTCCTTTTTCATTTGTGCGAGCTTTGCCGGCGAGAAACGCGAGTGCACGTGGCATGCGCCGTCCCACAGCAGCATGTTGCGTCCGGTTACGGAGTTGATGTAGCTGCCGAGGTTGCGGTCGGGCCCGAAGATTAGTTTCTCGTCTTTGGGGAAACTTTCTACTACCTGCACTGCGTTGCCCGACGTTACTACCACGTCGGTGAGCGCCTTTATCGCGGCCGATGTGTTTACGTATGAAAGTACAGTGTATCCCGGATGTTCTTCCACGAATTTCGCGAACTTGTCGGGCGGGCAGCTTTCTGCGAGCGAGCATTGTGCGTTCAGGTCGGGGATGAGCACTGTTTTGTCGGGGCAGAGTATCTTGTTTGTCTCGGCCATGAAGTGCACGCCGCACATTACTATGATGTCGGCGTCGGTTTTTGCGGCTTTTTGCGCCAGCGCAAGGCTGTCGCCCACGAAATCGGCCACGTCCTGCACATCGCCCGGCGTGTAGTAGTGCGACAGTATTATTGCATTCTTTTCGCGGCACATCCTGCGTATTTCGGCGGCGAGGTCGATGCCTGCGGGTATGGGTTCGTCTACGAATCCTTTCTGTTTCCAGCTTTCCTTTATCATCTGTTATGTTAGTTTTACGGCCTTGTGCGTGAAACACGGCCTTGTATGTTGCAATATTACTAACTTTTTTCCTAAAGTGGTATCCTTTGGTCGCACAAACGGCATAAAACAAGCATTCCGGGATGTTAAATTCATATAAAAGCCGTAATTTTACAACCTGAAAAATATCTTTTTGAATGGAAAGCAAGAATTTCAAGCGTACATTGGTAACCGCCGCCCTTCCGTATGCGAACGGCGGGGTACACATAGGACACCTTGCCGGCGTTTACGTGCCTGCCGACATTTATGTCCGTTACCTCAGGTTGAAAAAGAAGGACGTGCTCTTTATCTGCGGCAGCGACGAGCACGGCGTGCCCATCACGCTGCGCGCAAAGAAGGAAGGCTGCACGCCGCAGGACGTGTGCGACCGCTTTCATGCGCTGATAAAGAAAAGTTTTGCCGATTTCGGCATTTCATTCGATATTTACAGCCGCACTACGTCGGACATGCACGCCAAAACGGCGTCCGACTTTTTCCGCACGCTTTACGACAAGGGCGTGTTCGTCGAAAAGGAGAGCGAGCAGTATTACGACGAGGAGGCAAAGACGTTCCTGGCCGACCGTTACATCACGGGCGAGTGCCCCCACTGCCATTTCCCGAAGGCTTACGGCGACCAGTGCGAGCATTGCGGCTCGACGCTCTCGCCGAACGAGCTGATAAACCCCAAGAGCGCCGTGAGCGGCTCGAAGCCCGTGCTTAAAAAGACGAAACACTGGTATCTGCCGCTCGACAAGTACCAGCCGTGGCTCGAAAAATGGATTCTCGAAGAGCACAAGGAGTGGAGGCCCAACGTTTACGGCCAGTGCAAGAGCTGGATAGACATGGGCTTGCAGCCGCGCGCCGTGAGCCGCGACCTCGACTGGGGAATACCCGTGCCGGTAGAGGGCGCCGAGGGAAAGGTGCTCTACGTGTGGTTCGACGCTCCCATAGGATACATAAGCAACACCAAGGAATTGCGCGAAGATTGGGAAACGTGGTGGAAGGATCCCTCCACGCGCCTCGTGCACTTCATAGGAAAAGACAACATAGTGTTCCACTGCATTGTGTTCCCCACCATGCTCAAGGCCGAAGGCAGCTACATACTGCCCGACAACGTTCCGGCAAACGAGTTCCTCAACCTCGAGGACGACAAGATTTCCACGTCGAGGAACTGGGCCGTGTGGCTCGACGAGTACCTCGTCGATTTCCCCGGCAAGCAGGACGTGCTGCGCTACGTGCTCACGGCAAACGCACCCGAAACGAAGGACAACAACTTTACGTGGAAAGACTTCCAGGCGCGCAACAACAACGAACTTGTGGCCGTGTACGGAAACTTCGTCAACCGCGCCCTCGTGCTTACCGACAAGTACTACGGCGGAGTGGTGCCCGAACAGGGAGAGCTCACCGACTACGACCGGCAGACCATATCGGAGTTCACCGGCGTAAAGGCCGACGTGGAGAAGCTCCTGGACGAGTTCCGCTTCCGCGACGCGCAAAAGGAAGCCATGAATCTGGCCCGCATAGGAAACAAGTACTTGGCCGACAGCGAGCCGTGGAAACTGCAGAAAACCGACCCCAAGCGCGTTGAGACAATATTGAACCTCTCGCTCCAGTTAGTGGCCAACCTGGCAATCGCTTTCGAGCCGTTCTTGCCGTTCAGCAGCAAGAAACTGCGCCACATGCTCAACATGGAAGAGTTCGACTGGAACGACCTCGGCTCCACCACGCTTATTGCCGCCGGTCACAAGATTAACAAGCCCGAACTGCTGTTCGAGAAGATAGACGACGCGCCCATACAGGCGCAGGTGGACAAACTGCTCGCTACAAAGGCCGCCAACGAGGCCGCCGGGCGCAAGGCCGAGCCGCAGAAGGCAGACATGCCGTTTGAGAACTTCGAAAAGATGGACCTCCGCGTGGGAACGGTAAAGGAATGCGTCAAAGTGGAAAAGAGCGACAAGCTGCTGCGCTTCGTTATTGACGACGGGTTAGAGACGCGCACCATAGTGAGCGGCATAGCCAAGTTCTACAAGCCCGAGGAGCTCGTGGGCAAACAGGTATGCTTCATAGCCAACCTGCCGCCGCGCAAGTTGCGGGGCATAGAGAGCCAGGGCATGATTCTCAGCGCCGAAAACCCCGACGGCACGCTCAGCTTCCTCACGCCCGACCGCAAATGCGCCGACGGCGCGTGCGTAAAATAGCCGAGGTAATACATTATTATATTAAGGTGTGCCGCACTCCCGCCGGGGGTGCGGCATTTTTTTCGCGTGTCTTGCCGGTTGTATGCCCCGCGAGGGGAACGTGGCGTCGTTGCACGGGGAAAGTGTGCTGCGGCGGGGCAGTCGCCGCCGTCTTTACGCGGCCGCGATTAATCGCGCCTCTGCGTTTTATACAACGATTGGCATTGTCGTTTCGGGGTGCGGAAAACGAAAACTTTTGTGTGTAAAATAAGCACCCACTTTGGAGAAAATAAAAAATATGTCTGACATAATTCAAAATATGTCAGACATATTTTAAAATACAAGGCACATATTTTCAACCCCCTCCAAACCCGCATGAAAACTGGGCTTTTGCGTGCAGACAAACACGGACAAGCGGCTGCGTGATGACGTTGCGGCAACACAATGGACCGGTTTCCGGGCGCGATGAATCGGTTCTCAGACGCGATGAATCGCGTCTCTGCCATGTACAGCCCGGGCGGGTATGAATTAAGGCTGTTTGGTTTTGTTTTTCCCGGGTACGCGGGGCAGGAAGTCCGACACGTCGTAGCCGTGGCCTATTAGGTCGCGCACAACGCTCGAGCTTATCGCCGCGAGTGGCGGCTCGGTGAACAGCAGCACTGTTTCTATGCCCGTCAGGCGGCGGTTCATGTCGGCCATGTCGCGTTCGTATTCAAAGTCTCTTACCGAACGCAGCCCGCGGAGTATGAACTGTGCCCCGTTGCGGCGCGCGAAGTCGATGGTAAGGTCGTTGTAGCTTTCTACACCCACACGCGGCTCGTCGGAGTAGTAGCTTTTTATTATTGCAACCCTTTTTTCGGCCTCCGACAGCATGCGCTTCTGTTTGTTCACGCCAATGCCTATTATTATGCGGTCGAACAGTTGCAGCCCGCGCTTCACAATGGCTGCGTGGCCTATGGTGAAAGGGTCGAAGCTGCCGGGGAAAATGGCTATTCTGTTTTCTTTCATCTTTTTTGTGTGGAGGTTGTTTAGTTCTCCGTGCCGTCGAGGTCTTCGGGGCGGTCTTCTTCGATTACGAGGTTGTCGATAATGAAGTTCTGGCGTTCCATGGTGTTTTTTCCCATGTAGTAGGCCAGCAGTTCGTTTACCTTGTCGCTCTTTTGCAGTGTAACCTGTTCGAGTCGCATTTCCGGTCCGATGAAGTGCTTGAACTCGTCGGGCGAAATCTCTCCCAGTCCTTTGAAGCGCGTTATCTCGGGGTTTGGTTGCAGGCGTTTTATTGCCGCTTGGCGTTCTTCGTCGTTGTAGCAATATACGGTTTCGAATTCCGAGCGTTCGGAGCTGCGGCTTTTCTTGAGTATGGAGGCTCCCGCGGCCTCGTCGCTTACGTTTGCGGCTTTTGAAGCGGGTTGTTTCTTCTTTTTGTTGCGCACGCGGAAGAGCGGCGTTTGCAGTATGTAGACGTGGCCTTTCTTAATCAGTTCGGGGAAGAACTGCAGGAAGAACGTAATCATGAGCAGGCGTATGTGCATTCCGTCCACATCGGCGTCGGTGGCTACGATGACTTTGTTGTATCGCAGCCCGTCGAGGCCGTCCTCGATGTTGAGGGCTGCCTGCAGCAGGTTGAACTCCTCGTTTTCGTACACCACCTTCTTTGTAAGCCCGAACGAGTTGAGCGGCTTGCCCCTGAGGCTGAACACGGCCTGCGTGTTCACGTCGCGGCTTTTGGTTATGCTTCCCGAGGCCGAGTCGCCCTCGGTTATGAAAATGCTGCTCTCATCGCGCCGGTCGCCGCGTGCGTCGTTGAAGTGTATTCGGCAGTCGCGCAGCTTGCGGTTGTGGAGGTTGGCCTTCTTTGCCCGCTCGCGCGCCAGTTTTGTGACGCCGCTTATAGCTTTGCGTTCCTTTTCGGACGACTGTATCTTGTCGAGCATTGCCTCGGCGGTGTCGGGCGTCTTGTGCAGGTAGTTGTCGAGGTTTTCCTTGATGTAGTCGCCAACGAACTTGTTTACGCTCACGCCGCCGGGCGACATGGTGAGGCTGCCGAGCTTTATCTTCGTCTGGCTCTCGAACTGCGGTTCCTCTACGTTCACGGCTATGGCGGCCACAATGCCGTTGCGTATGTCCTGATAGTCGAAGTTCTTGTTGAAGAACTCCTTTATCGTCTTGGCCACGTGCTCCTTGAAGGCGCTTTGGTGCGTTCCGCCGAGCGTGGTGTGCTGTCCGTTTACGAACGAGTGGTATTCTTCGCCGTATTGGTTGGTGTGTGTAAAGGCTATCTCGATGTCTTCACCCGTAAGGTGTATTATCGGGTAAAGTGCCGGGGACGTCATGGTGTCGGTGAGCAGGTCTTCGAGGCCGTTGCGGCTTTGTATTTTGCTTCCGTTGAAGATTATTGCCAGCCCGGTGTTGAGGTAGGTGTAGTTGCGTAGCAGGTTTTCGATTATTTCCGTGCGGAAGTGGTAATTCTGAAAGAGCGTGTTGTCGGGCTCAAAGGCGGTGTACGTGCCGTTTTCTTCGTCGGTGGGTTCGGTTGTGTCGCTTACGAGCTGTCCGCGCTCGAATTTTGCGGTGCGTACCACGCCGTCGCGGTAGGAACGCACTTCGTAGCGCGCGCTCAGGGCGTTTACGGCCTTTGCTCCCACGCCGTTGAGGCCTACGCTTTTCTTGAACGTCTTGGAATCGTATTTTGCGCCGGTGTTGAGCACGCTTACGGCCTCAATGAGTTTTCCTTGTGGAATGCCGCGCCCGTAGTCGCGCACGGAGATGTACCTGTTGTCGGTGAGTGTGATTTCGATTTTCTTGCCGGCGTTCATCTTGAACTCGTCTATGGAGTTGTCGATGGTTTCCTTGAGCAGCACGTAAATGCCGTCTTCGGGGTGTGAGCCGTCGCCCAGTCGCCCGATGTACATTCCGGGGCGCGTGCGTATATGCTCTATGTCGGAAAGGTGGCGTATGCTCTCGTCGGAGTATTCGGGCGTTTGTTGTGAGGCGTTGTTTTTGTCGTATAGTATGTTGTCTTCCATAATTGCTTTGCTTTCCGTTGTGCCGTGGCGTTTTGCCTTGTCCGGCGGCGGTTATCCGATGTTTTTTCGGTAGCAGCGGCGGCGCTTGTGTATTTCGCCGTCAAGGTATTTCCATTGTGCCTGCACTTTGCTGTTGCTTTCGAGTTCGGGGTTTGTTTCGCCGTACTTGAAGCCCATCTTCATGTATATGGGTATGAGGTCGGTAAAGAGCAGCGCGTTCACGCCTTTGCTCTGGTATTCGGTCTTCACGCCCACGAGCAGGAGGTCGAGCGTGTCGGGATGTTTGAAGAACAATGCTTTGAGCAGGTGGAACCATCCGAATGGAAAGAGCTTTCCTTTTGCCTTTTGCAGTGCGCGCGAGATTGACGGCATTGACACTCCCACAGCCACGGGTTCGTTGTTTTCGTCTTCCACTACGGTAACCATGCGCAGGTCGAGCAGCGGGAAGTATTCCCTTACGTATTGGTCGACCTGGCGGTTTGTCATGCGCGAGAATCCGTAGAGCGGCGCGTAGGCTTCGTTTATGAGGTCGAAAATCTTATATGCCAGTCCGGTTTTCTTGAGTTCGCGTTTCGATTTTATCTTGCGAATGTGCAGGTTGTAGCGTTTCTTTACTATCTCGGCGGGGCGTTTGTAGCCTTCGGGCAGCGACTCGGGCACGAGCAGTTTCTTTTCTATCCAGTCGGTTTGCTTTTCAAATCCTAGTGCCTCCATGTGTTCGGGATAGTAAGGGTAGTTGTATATGGTCGACATGGTAGAGAGTTGGTCGAACCCGTAGATTAGCATTCCTTCGGCGTCGAGGTCGGTGAAGCCCAAAGGACCTACTATCTCGGTCATGCCCCGTTCGCGTCCCCATTGCTCCACTGTGCGCAGCAGCGCGGCCGACACTTCGCGGTCGTCGATGAAGTCAATCCATCCGAAGCGCACGCTGTGTGTGTTCCACGTTTCGTTGGCGCGGTGGTTTATTATGGCTGCCACGCGCCCCACGATTTTGCCGTCGCGCAGTGCGAGGAAATAATCGGCTTCGCAGAACTCGAGTGCGGCATTGCGCCCGGGCGAGAATGTCTTGAGCATGTCCTCGTACAGGTCGGGCACGGAGTAGGGGTTGTCCTTGTAAAGTTCGTAGTTGAAACGTATGAATTTCTTTAGGTCGCTTTTGCTGTCTACTTTTCGTATTTCAATCGCCATTTTGTAGGAATATTGTGTTGAGTGGCATATAATTTCCCGAAGTTGCAAAGTTAGTTAATTTTTGCGGAAAAACGGGTGCGCAAGCCCCGGTAGTTGGGGGGGCGGAAAGGCGTGCCGGAGTTTGTCTGCGTTTTCGGGGCATGTAGCAAACGGTTTTGTGCCCGAAGGGCCATTGGTCACCGGCACCAGCCGGGCGGGTTTTCAGGGGGCAAAAAATTAGTGGCTTGCTTTTTA
>ERZ791923.3034-NODE-3034-length-13635-cov-20.357216_pt1 | contig 13635 bp, 13 predicted proteins | sample MGYA00510133_ERZ791923 | MGnify/ENA primary metagenome ERZ791923 (study PRJEB30046, sample SAMN00792106) | human gut metagenome | study: EMG produced TPA metagenomics assembly of the A metagenome-wide association study of gut microbiota in type 2... | reverse complement strand
AAAACATCAGTGCGATCAGCACCCCCTGCGAAAGGATGCCCAATTGCGGCGTGATACCCAATGTCAGACCTACCGTTGCCACGGCCGAAGCAGTCTCATACAAACAGACCGACATCGGCAGCTGCTCTGCCGCAGCAATGACAAAGGCTCCGAGGAAGAACAGCGTCAAATACATCCCTGCAATCGTGGCAGCATTCTTGACCGCGGAACCATCTATGCGCCGCCCGAAAAATTCCGCATCTTCTCTGCGGCGGAAGGTTGCCCACATATTGGCCAGCAGAACGGCAAATGTTGTGGTTTTCATGCCGCCCGCCGTGGAGCCGGGCGAACCGCCCAACAGCATCAGAACCACCATCAATGCCTGTGAAGTGCTGCCCATCGCAGCAAGATCGGCGGTGTTAAAACCGGCAGTACGGGGTGTAACGGATTGGAACATCGACAATAAAATGCGCTGCCGGGCAGAGCCTGCCGTGAACTCGAAGCAATAAAAGTACAGCATCGGCAGTACCAGAAGAAATGCCGTTGTGACAAGGATCACCTTGCTCTGCATCCGATAGCGGTGAAAGTCAAAGCGGTATGTACAAATGTCCTCCCATGTCAGAAAGCCAAGGCCGCCAAAGACGATCAGGGCCGCGATCACTGTGGTAAGCAATGGGTCACCTGCATACCGTGTCAGCGAAACAAATTTTGCACCCTCTGTTCCCAGCAGGTCAAAGCCGGCATTGCAGAACGCCGAAATGGAATGAAACAGTGCATACCAGATCCCGCGCAAACCATAATCGGCGCAGAATGTCGGCAGCAGCAGTGCAGCACCGACCAATTCAAACAGGGCGGTGATCCGCAGAATAAAGCCTGTCAGCCGCACGATGCCGCCCATCTGCGGGGCAGCCGTAGCTTCCTGCATCGTGCTGCGCTGCTTGAGGGAGATCTTTCGCCCGGAAAGCAGCGCAAAGGCAGCACCTACTGTAATGACGCCCAGTCCTCCGATCTGGATCAGAAGAAGGATCACGCTCTGCCCGAATGCCGACCAGTAGCTGCCGGTATCCTGAACCACAAGCCCGGTCACACAAAGGGCAGAGGTGGAGGTAAATAGTGCCTCATGGAACGGTGTAACGCATCGTTGCTGTGCAGCAATCGGAAGCATCAGAAGCAACGCGCCCACCAGATCAACTGCCGCAAACCCTGCAATAATGATCTGAAAAGAAGAAAAACGGTGCTGCCTGTAACGAGGATATTGAATCATAAAAGCTCCTTTACCTATCCGTGTGCATAAAGATTAGCATGGAATAGATAAAAGAGTCGTAAAGAAAATTGTAGAAGTATAAAGATTCCATTAAAATTGATCGGGCAACACTAAAAATGCCGGACATCGAATTTTCCGAAGAAAACAAATAATCCGAACCCATCTCCTATCGGAAACAAGTTCGGATTATTTTTGTTTGGTCCGAGTGGCGAGAATCGAACTCACGGCCTCTTGAACCCCATTGTGCTTCTCTCGAAAACACAATGTACGATCCGATACTGCCTAGACTCAGTATCGTTAAATTTCAAATGCATTATACCATTCTGTTTCATTGGATGTCAAGACGTTTCATTCCTTTTGTGGTCAAATTGTGGTCAAACGACCCCGACAAATGACCTTTCTCCCCCAGCTAAGTTACATCGCGCAATTTCGATTTTCACCAATCGAAGTTGCGCTTTTTGTTTGCACGAATTATCTATAAGGAGGATTTGTCAACCATGTCAATGAATCATCGTTGTTTTTTCATCCTTGACAGAATTGTATGACCCTTGACTACTTTTACGGACAGGCCGGAGAACTCTTTTCGTTCTTCCGCATTCCAAAGGCTCTTTTTCAGGAGCAGCGGTTTCAAGATCTGTCAACCGATGCAAAAACTCTGTACGGCATCCTGCTTGACCGTATGAGCCTTTCTGTTAAAAATGAATGGTTTGACAAAAAAGGTCGCGTGTTCATCATCTTCACGATTGAGGATGTCAAGAGGACTTTGCGTTGCGCAGACAACAAAGCGACCCGACTGCTCCGGGAACTTGAAAAATTTGGTTTGATTGAACGAAAACGTCGAGGGCAAGGAAAGCCATGTTTGGTGTATGTGAAAAACTTTTCGGCAGAATCTTCAAAGGAGAGTGTCAAGAATCGTGATAATGACGATTCTTGTGGCTCTAAAATCGCTTGTCAAGACCCGGTAAAATCACGAGGTATTAAGAAAAGAGAGAATAAAACAGAGATGAATAATACGAATCTTATCCTTTCCGACGAATCGGAGAAGATGAAGAATCGCGAACTGCTTGAAGAATATTTTTCATGCTCTTTGGAGGTGGACCTTCTGCTCCGGCTTTACCCGGATGATGAAGATACCCTCTACCAAATCGTGAATTTGCTGGTGGATACCTGTGCCACCAACCGCAAGCTGCTGCACATTGCCGGGGACGATAAGCCCGCCGAGGTGGTACGCAGCCGGTTTATGAAGCTGAACGCCGACCATATCCGCTTTGTGCTGAAGTGCCTTGCAGAGAACAGCAGCCCGATCCGAAACATGAAACAATACCTGCTCGCTTCTCTGTACAACGCACCCACCACGATGCAGCTTTCCTACCAGAACCAAACCAACCACGACTTAGCGATGCGGAGGTGATGAAAATTTCAAAGAAAGCAACCACGATTGCCATCGTCAACCAGAAAGGCGGCACCGGCAAGACCACCACCTGTGAAAATCTGGGCATCGGGCTGGCGATGGAAGGCAAAAAAGTCCTGTTGGTGGACACTGACCCACAGGGCAGCCTGACCATTAGCATGGGCTGGCAGCAGCCCGATGAACTTCCCACTACCCTTTCCACCCTGATGGCAAAAGCCATGAATGACCAGCCCATCCAGCCTGGCGAGGGCATTCTGCACCATGCGGAGGGCGTTGACCTGATTCCGGCGAACATCGAACTGGCAGGGCTGGAAGTGTCTCTCGTCAACTGCATGAACCGGGAAAAGATGCTGAAACAGGTGCTGGACAGTGCCAAGCGGGAGTACGATTTTATTCTGCTGGACTGCACTCCTTCCCTTGGGATGCTGACCGTCAATGCCTTGGCAGCGGCAGACACCACCCTGATTCCGGTGCAAGCGCAGTACCTTTCCGCAAAGGGTCTGGAACAGCTTTTGCAGACTGTGCAGAAGGTCCGGCGGCAGATCAACCCGAAATTGAAAATCGAGGGCATCCTGCTGACCATGACCGATAGCCGCACCAACTACGGGCAGCAGATCGACAACCTGATTCGGGGTGCTTACGGCAGCAAGATCAAGGTGTTCGACCAGACCATTCCCCGGTCTGTCCGTGCTGCGGAAATCAGTGCAGTGGGCAAAAGCATTTTCCAGCACGACCCCAAAGGTAAGGTGACAGAAGCCTACCAATCTCTGACGAAGGAGGTGCTGGCGAATGCCGAAAAGCAGCTTAAGCGTGTCGCTGAAAGGGGCAGATGACATTTTCTCCACGGAAGAATCCCGACAGGAACAGCAGCGGGAGCAGGTGCAGCAGATTCCCATCGGAGAGCTGTTTCCTTTCAAGAATCATCCATTTAAGGTTTTGGATGATGAGTCCATGCAGCGCACGGTGGAAAGTGTAGAACAGTACGGCGTACTGTCCCCACTGATCGCCCGCCCACGCCCGGAAGGTGGCTATGAGATCATCTCCGGGCACCGCCGCCAGCACGCTGCACAGCTTGCGGGGCTGGAAAACCTGCCGGTCATTGTCCGTCAGATGGATGATGATGCCGCTGTTCTGCTTATGGTGGACTCGAATCTCCAACGTGAAAACATCCTGCCCAGTGAACGGGCTTTCGCCTACAAAATGAAGCTGGAAGCAATAAAAAATCAAGGTGCTAGGTCAGATTTAACTTCTGGACAAATTGTCCAGAAGTCGAAGCTGTCCATTGAACGGGTTGCGGAAGATGCTGGTGAAGGATATAAAACTGTTCAGCGCTATATCCGTCTGACCAACCTTGTCCCGGAACTGCTGGACATGGTGGACGAAAAGAAAATCGCTTTTAATCCCGCTGTGGAGCTGTCCTATCTGGACGAAGCCCAACAGCGGGATTTTTTAGAAGCCATGAACGACACCCAGAATGCGCCGTCCCTTTCCCAAGCGCAGCGGCTCAAAAAGCTGGCACAGGAAGGGCACTTCTCATATGATGTTGCCTTTGCCGTCATGGGAGAAGAGAAAAAGGACGAGCTGGACAAGGTGGTCATCAAAAACGACACCCTGCGGAAATACTTTCCCCGCAGCTACACCCCGAAACAGATGGAGGACACCATCATCAAGCTGCTGGATCAGTGGCAACGTAAACAGCAGCGGCAGAATGAACGCTGACTTACCGTAACGAAAGACCCGATGGGGTCTTTTTCTTTTGCAAACAAAAGGAGAAAACGCCTATGAAAAACAACGCTACCCGTACCATCCGCTCCGAGGAGATCACCATTGATGTGCGTATCTGCGCTGCACTGGCGGCAAACCGGGGCGGCGAGGTCTACCTCGCAGCCATTGCCCCGGATATGGAGCTGACCGTCATCACGCTGGACGAGGCTCCCGGCATCCTGCCCTGCTTTGAGGAGGATGATGCCTGCCTGAACCTTCCCAACACCTCGCTGCTGCTCTGCTACAACCCGGCGCAGGTGCTGAAGATGGGCGGCAAGCACTACCTGACCGGCCCGGTGATTCTGGTTCGCACCAACATGGACGGCGAGGTCATCTCGCTGACCATTGATGAGGTCTACCTGTTCCAGAAGTATCTGGCAAGCCACAGCATCACCCTGATGGCAGACGACCAGAAGCTGCCCTGCATCTGCATGGAGTGAGGTGTGCCATGCTGAACTTTTTATCGGTTTCGCATTTTTTGAAGCAGGTGCCTTTTTCGGCTTCTTCGTGGCGGCTCTGATGCAGGCGGCACGGAGCGGCGAAATCAGTCTGAACGGAAAGGAGGATTCGCATGGAAGAAAATACCCTGTCGGTGCTGAAAATTGCGCCAGGACAGTATCCGCAGCAGGTCGAGATCGATAACGACCTGAAAGTCTTGCAGCAGGCAGTGGGTGGCTCCATCGGCGCAAGTTATCCCTTTGCCGACCCGGTTGCCATCGTCTATAACGATGACGGCAAGCTCATGGGACTGCCCCTGAACCGTGCCCTTCGGGATGAGAACGGAGAAATGTATGATGCCGTTGCCGGGACTTTTCTCGTGGTAGGGCTGGGTGAGGAGGATTTTGCATCCCTGACCCCGGAACTGGCGCAGAAGTATGAGCAGCTTTTCCATCAGCCGGAAGCCTTTCTGAAGCTGGGCAACCGTCTGCTGGTGCTGCCGGTGCCCGATGAACCTCCCACGGAAAAGCCCCGCACCAAGCCCACGTCAGAGCATGACCGCTAAAATCACCCTGCTGCACGGGAGGTGATGGCAGTGCAGGAAGAAATCGAACAAAAGACATTCAACATTATGATCTCCACCACAAAGCTGTCTGCCCGGACTGTCCTGCGGGCGATAAAAGCAGCGCTTCGGCTGTACCAGTCCAAGGCATCCCAAGGCAAGCAGAGCGTCCGCACTCTGTTGCGGCAGAACCGGGGTGTGTCCAGCGTGGAGATCAGCAAAACCGGCATCCGTGGGCTGGAACGCTATGCCAAAAAGTACGGCATCGACTATGCCATCCGCAAGGACACCTCCGAGGTGCCGCCCCGGTATCTGGTCTTTTTCAAAGCCCCAGACGCAGAAGCATTCAACTCGGCATTCAAAGAGTATTCGGCATCTTTGCTGAATAAGGACAAACGCCCCTCGGTGCTGGCAAAACTGCATGAACTGGTGCAGGCGGCGGCAGAACTCCCCGGCAAAGTCCGGCATAAGGAACAGGAGCGAGAACTGTGACCACGAAAAAGCTGACAAAGCTGCTGGCTCTGTATCTGCCCTATATTTTGCTGGGGCTGGTGGCAACGAACTTCGGTGAAGCATGGCGGCTTGCGGAGGGCAAGGAGCTGGGCGATAAGATCATGTCCATGATGGGCACTGTTCCGTTGGCATTTGCGAATCCTCTGCCCAGCCTGCATCCGCTTGATATTCTGGTGGGTTTGTGCTGCGGTGCCGCGATGCGGCTGGCGGTGTATCTGAAAGGCAAAAACGCCAAGAAGTACCGCCACGGCATGGAGTACGGCTCTGCCCGGTGGGGTACGCCCAAGGACATTGAGCCGTTCATGGCACCCAAGTTTGCAGACAACATCATCCTGACCAAAACGGAACGGCTGATGATGTCCAACCGCCCACCGGACCCCAAAAACGCCCGGAACAAAAATGTGCTGGTGGTGGGCGGCTCCGGCAGCGGCAAGACCCGGTTTTGGCTCAAGCCCAACCTTTTACAATGTCACAGTTCCTATGTGGTTACTGACCCGAAAGGTAGTATCGTGGTCGAGTGTGGGAACGCACTTCTGAAAAACGGCTACAAGGTCAGGATTCTGAACACCATCAACTTCAAAAAGTCGATGCACTACAACCCCTTCGCCTATGTCCACAGCGAAAAGGATATTCTGAAACTGGTCACGACCCTGATGACCAACACCAAGGGCGAAGGGTCCGGCGGAGACCCTTTCTGGGAAAAGTCCGAAAGACTGCTTTTGACCGCACTGATCGCGTATCTGCATTATGAAGCCCCGGTGGAGGAACAAAACTTCGCTACTTTGCTGGAAATGCTCAACACCATGCAGGTACTGGAGGATGACGAGGAATACCAGAACCCTGTGGACTTGCTGTTTGAGGAACTGGCAAAAAAGAAGCCCAACAGCTTTGCCGGGCGGCAGTACAAACTTTACAAGCTGGCTGCCGGAAAGACCGCAAAATCTATCCTCATTTCCTGTGGTGCCCGGCTCGCCCCCTTCGACATCCAGGAACTGCGTGACCTCACCATGTACGATGAGCTGCAACTGGACACGCTGGGCGATAAGAAAACGGCGCTGTTCCTCATCATGTCGGACACGGATTCCACCTTCAACTTCCTCATCAGCATGGTCTACACCCAGCTTTTCAACCTTTTGTGCGACAAAGCGGATGATGTGTACGGCGGCAAACTGCCCATCCATGTGCGGTGCCTTATCGACGAGTGCGCCAACATCGGGCAGATTCCCAATCTGGAAAAGCTGGTGGCGACCATTCGCAGCCGCGAGATCTCCGCCTGCCTTGTTTTGCAGGCGAGAAGCCAGTTGAAAGCCATCTACAAGGACAATGCGGACACCATCGTGGGCAACATGGACAGTCAGATTTTCCTCGGTGGCTCCGAACCTACCACCCTGAAAGACCTGTCGGAGATGCTGGGAAAAGAAACGATTGATGCGTTCAACACCTCGGACACCCGTGGCAACAGCCCCAGCTACGGAACTACCTTCCAAAAGATGGGGCACGAATTATTGAGCCGGGACGAGCTGGCGGTGCTGGACGGCGGCAAGTGCATTTTGCAGCTGCGTGGTGTCAGACCGTTCCTTTCGGACAAATACGACCTGACCCGGCACCCTAACTACAAGCTGACCTCGGACTACAACCCCAAAAACACCTTCGATATTGAAAAATATCTGAACCGCAAAGAAAAAATCCACCCCGGTGATGAATTCGTCGTGATGGACGCTGATTCGCTCCCGTCTGCCTGACCCGGTAGGCGGTTTTATTTTTATCCCAGTCAGAAAGGTACACCAGAAAATCAGCCTTGCTGCGGTTATGCAGCGTAAAACCACAAGATTTCGGGTGTGTACAAATGACCGGAAACGCTTTATAATAAAGGAGAAAAGACTATGGAATTCTTCAACTCTGCTATCGAAGTTCTTCAGACTCTGGTTGTCGCTCTGGGTGCCGGTCTCGGCGTTTGGGGTGCCATCAACCTGCTGGAAGGTTATGGTAACGACAACCCCGGCAGCAAGAGTCAGGGCATGAAGCAGCTCATGGCTGGCGGCGGCGTTGCGTTGGTCGGCATTACCCTGATTCCCCTGCTGAGCGGTCTGTTCGGTTAAGAACAGCGGGCGGCGATTGCCGCCCGGTACATATTTATAATAAGGAAAGCCATAGTAACGATCTCACATACAGAAGGTGAATCAGATGAGCGAGATTTTATTGTATCATGGCAGTAAAGAAGAAGTTGTCTATCCCGAAATCCGCATCACACGGTATACAAAGGACTTTTCTTGGGGATTCTACTGCACGAACAGCTATCAGCAAGCCTACCGTTGGGCAGACCGCCGTTCTGCCGATGGTATTGTGAACGTCTATCGCTATGTAGAAAATCCCGACCTGAAGATTCTGCGTTTCCCTGAAATGTCGGACGAATGGCTGGATTTCATTGCAAAATGTCGTGCAGGCGAAACCCATCCCTACGATATTGTGGAGGGTCCCATGGCAGACGACACAATTTGGGATTACGTCAACGGATTTACGTCCGGGCAGATCAGCCGTGAAGCATTTTGGGCATTGGCGAAGTTCAAGCATCCAACACACCAGATCAGCTTTCATACCGTAAACGCCTTGCACTGCTTGACCTTTGAGAGGAGTGAGTCCATCCATGACCGAAAAGCAGAAAAATGATATTCTCTATGTTTGCAGCCTGATCGAGACCATCGCCCGCAAGACCAAAAATCATCGGCAGGATGTGATCCGTCACTTCACAAAAGCCGACATCAAACGGCAGCTCCGGCTGGCAGAAGTAAACCACTGCCTGTCCTTTGAGCAGGTTTCGGATGAACTGATCGAGGATCTCAACATCCCGGATGGGGATTTTGATACCGCCGCAGAGTGCCGCTATACGGTCCCTGCTGCAACCTCCATCGGAATGCTGTATCAGGGGCTGGTGCTGTCCACCATGAAGGATGAGGATGCTGCACAGGCAATTCTGGATGTTTTTTCGTCGTTTATCACGGATGAGATCTCCGATTTCAATTCCAACGTGTACTACACCAATCCTGATTATCTCCGCTGCTCCTATCTGGAGGGCAAAATGCTTGCATAACTGAATTATTGTCCTATGCCGATTGCCAAAAAGCAGTCGGCATTTTTGTTTTCATCGGCTTCTGAGGCGATTATTCCATACGGCGGCTTGAGCAGCAGCGGAAAGCCCTCTGCGGTTTGCAGTTTTATTGAATGACCGTGCCCCAAGCTGCGTTTTTATCCACCCATCAATGAAAGGCGGTTCTATTATGCAGTTTTTGACCCACATTATTTTTCTCCTGAATCTGCTCAAGACCCTCATCAACCACTTCAGCTAAGGACGGTGACTGAATGGAAACCGTTCTCAAAGCCATTGCCGACTGGATCAAAGGCATCCTGACGGCAGGCATCATGTCAAATCTCAGCGGGCTGTTCGATGATGTGAACACGCAGGTCGGCAATATCGCCCAGCAGGTGGGCACCAAGCCCTCCAGCTTTGAGCCGAGAGTGTTCGCCATGATTGAAGCCCTCTCCCGGAATGTGGTGCTGCCCATTGCAGGCATCATCCTGACCTTCATCGCCTGTTATGAACTCATCGAGATGATCACCCAGCACAACAACATGGCACAGTTTGAGCCTGCCCTCATCATGCGCTGGATTTTTAAGACTGCTATTTCGGTCTGGCTCATCTCCAACACCTTCGATATTGTGATGGCGGTGTTCGACATCACCCAGAAGGTGGTGTCTGATTCCAGCGGTATCATTGCCGGAAATACCCGTGTCAACGACATTGGCTTGTCGATGCTGGAAGCCAGCCTGATGCAGATGGATGTAGGCCCCCTGTTCGGGCTTTTCCTGCAAAGTTTCTTCATCGGCATCACCATGCGGATCTTGAGCATCATTATTTTTGTCATCGTGTACGGAAGAATGATCGAGATATATTGCATGGTGAGCCTTGCACCCATCCCGATGGCGACCTTCGGCAACCACGAGCAATCGCACATGGGGCAGAACTACCTGAGATGCCTGTTTGCGCTGGGCTTTCAGGGCTTCTTGATTTTGATTTGTGTTGCCATTTACGCCGTGCTGATCCAGAGCGTGGCGATTTCCGGGGATGCCATCAACTCCATTTGGAGCATTGTGGGCTACACCGTTCTGCTCTGTTTCAGCCTGTTCAAGACCAGCTCCGTGACGAAATCCGTCCTCGGAGCGCACTAAAGGAGGTGTTTGATTGGCTGCGTATATTTCCGTTCCCCGTGACCTGACGAAAGTGAAATCGAAGGTCGCGTTCAACCTGACCAAACGGCAGCTTGTCTGCTTTGGCACAGCGGCTCTCATTGGAGTGCCGCTGTTTTTTGTTCTCCGGGATTCCGGCGGCAACACTGCCGCCACCCTCGGCATGATGGCGGTAATGCTGCCGGCGTTCTTCCTTGGGATGTACGAGAAAAACGGTCAGCCCATGGAAAAGCTGCTGTCGTACTATGTGCAGTCCCGGTTTCTCCGTCCGAAGATTCGCCCCTACAAGACCAACAACTACTATGCGATTTTGATGAAGGGAGGCGTGACCCATGATCCCGTTTTGGAAAAAGACCGGTAAGCACAGTAAGCCCCAGTCTGCGCAGAAGCGCAGGCAGAAAGCAAAGCCTGCTGTTCCCCGGACTGCCCAGCAATCTATCCCTATGCAGCGGATGTTTGAGGATGGCACCTGCCGGGTGAAGCCGAACTATTATACTCGGACGATTGCCTATCAGGATATCAATTATCAGTTGGCGCAGCAGGAGGATAAGACTGCAATTTTTGAGGAATGGTGTTCATTCCTCAATTTTTTCGACAGTTCCATCAAGTTTGAACTGTCCTTTGTGAACATGGCAACGGACAGCACAGAGTTTGAGAAGAGCATCCGCATCCCGTACCAGAAAGATGGCTTTGACGATGTTCGCGCCGAGTATTCTCAAATGCTGCGTCAGCAGCTTGCCAAGGGCAATAATGGTCTGACTAAGACCAAGTTCATCACCTTTGGTGTGGAGGGTGAAAGCATGGCGCAGGTCAAGCCCCGGCTCGACCACATCCAAAACGATTTGCTCAACAACTTTCACCGACTGGGGGTGCAGGCAAAGCCCCTGAATGGTGTCCAGCGGCTGAAACTCATGCACGATATGTTCAACATGGACGGCGCATCCAAGTTTCATTTCGACTGGAAAGACCTCGTAAAAAGTGGGCTTTCGGTGAAGGATGCCATTGCACCCACCGCCTTTGCATTCAAGAACAGCCGCACCTTCCAGATGGGCGGTATCTTTTGCGCCGCCAGCTTTCTGAGCATCACGGCATCCGACATCAGCGACCAGCTTTTGAAGGATTTTCTGGACATGGATTCCAGCCAGATTGTCACCATGCACATCCAGTCTGTTGACCAGAACAAGGCCATTAAGACGGTCAAGCGCACCATCACGGAACTGGATCGCAGCAAGATCGAGGAGCAGAAGAAAGCCATCCGTGCCGGATATGATATCGACATCATTCCGTCGGATTTGGCGACCTACGGCAGAGATGCCAAAGCCCTGCTGAAGGAATTGCAGAGCCAGAACGAGCGGATGTTCCTTGTCACCTTTCTGGTGTTGAACACTGGACGCACGGAGCAGGAACTGGAAAACAACGTCTTTCAGGCCAGCTCCATCGCCCAGAAGCACAACTGCAACCTGTGCCGATTGGACTTCCAGCAGGAACAGGGGCTGATGTCCTCGCTTCCGCTGGCAGACTGCCAGATCGAGATTCAGCGAGGGCTGACCACCAGCAGTACCGCCATCTTCATTCCGTTCACCACACAGGAACTGTATCAGTCCGGTAAGGAAAGCCTGTATTACGGCCTGAACGCCCTGTCCAACAACCTGATCATGGTGGACCGGAAGAAGCTGAAGAACCCCAACGGTCTGATCCTCGGCACTCCCGGCTCTGGCAAAAGTTTCTCGGCAAAGCGTGAAATTGCCAATGCGTTTCTGGTGACGGACGATGATATTATCATCAACGACCCCGAAGGCGAATACTCGCCGCTGGTGAATCGTTTGAAGGGTCAGGTCATCAAAATCAGCCCCAACAGCACCCAGTTCATCAACCCCATGGACATTAACGCCAACTATTCGGAGGAAGATAATCCGCTTTCTCTAAAAGCTGACTTTATTCTTTCTTTGTGTGAACTGGTGGTGGGCGGCAAAGAAGGGCTGCTGCCGGTGGAGAAAACCGTCATCGACCGCTGTGTGCATCTGATCTACCGCAAATATTTTGCGAACCCCTGCCCGGAGAATATGCCCATCCTTGAGGACTTGTACAACGCCCTGCTTCAGCAGGACGAGAAGGAAGCCCACCACGTTGCCACCGCACTGGAAATCTATGTGAAAGGCTCCCTGAACCTGTTCAACCACCGCACCAATGTGAACGTCAACAACCGCATCGTCTGCTACGACATCAAGGAACTGGGCAAGCAGATGAAGAAACTCGGTATGCTCATTGTGCAGGATCAGGTCTGGGGGCGTGTCACGGCAAACCGCAGCAGTGGAAAGTCCACACGGTATTATATGGACGAGATGCACCTGCTTCTGAAAGAGGAGCAGACTGCGGCGTATTCCGTGGAGATCTGGAAGCGTTTCCGCAAGTGGGGCGGTATTCCCACGGGGCTGACCCAGAACGTGAAAGACCTTCTTTCTTCCCGTGAAGTAGAGAATATTTTCGAGAACAGTGACATGATCATCATGCTGAATCAGGCGGCAGGAGACCGGCAAATTCTCGCAAAGCAGCTCAATATTTCGCCCCATCAGCTTTCCTACGTTACCCACTCCGGCGAGGGCGAAGGGCTGCTGTTTTTCGGAAATGTCATTCTGCCGTTTGTGGACCGTTTCCCCACCGATCTGGAACTCTACCGCATTATGACCACCAAGTTGGGTGAAGTCTCGGAGGGCGCGCAGAAATGAGTGAACCGAAACTGAACATCAAAGAGGAAACGTCTACCAAAAAGACCCGTTCTCCCCCGAAAAAAGCCAAGGTAGAGCAGACGGTGCCCAAAAAGAAAAAGCTGAAAACCGATGCAGATAAAGCTGCGGAAAAGGCACAGCATCTGCGGTTTGGCAAGGCGGAACTGACCCCGGACGAGCTGAGCCGGTTGAGCAAAGCACAGAAGCGGGAAATGTACGCCGCTCATGCCGCCCGGTCTGCGGTGCACCGGGAGGTTGACCAGTACGAGGACGACAATGTGGGCACGCAGGCGTTGAGCGAGGGCGAAAAAACGGCAGGAAATGTCCGTGATATTTCCAAAAGCCGCTATGCCCGGAAGCTCAAGAAGAAAGCCAAGATGCAGGGCAAGAAAGGCTCCAAAACCGCAAGATCTTCCGCATCGGAGCCGACTGCGGCACAAGATGCAGGCGCATCCGGCACCGGCGAGGGCGGCTCCAACTGGCTTTCCCGGTGGCGGCAAAAGCAAGACATCCGGCAGAGCTACTATGCCGCCGCACGTTCGGGTACAGCGGCGCAGACCGCAGGCGGCAAGGCGGCATCCAACGGTGCATCTGCCGCCCGGTCCGGCATGGAACAGGCGGTAGAAAAGGGCAAAACTGCCGTCAGTACCGCCATGAAGGGGCTGGTGAACGCCGCCAAAGGCAACGCACACGTTCTGGTGATCGTGGGCGTTTTTCTTTTGCTCATCCTCATGGT
>ERZ791923.3032-NODE-3032-length-13645-cov-2.411111_pt1 | contig 13645 bp, 13 predicted proteins | sample MGYA00510133_ERZ791923 | MGnify/ENA primary metagenome ERZ791923 (study PRJEB30046, sample SAMN00792106) | human gut metagenome | study: EMG produced TPA metagenomics assembly of the A metagenome-wide association study of gut microbiota in type 2... | reverse complement strand
AGAAACAATAGAATATGAATAAACGAGAACTTACAACACTTATCGCAGAACGCACCGGATTGAAGAAGAAGGACGTTCACGCCACTTTACAAGCCACGATCGACTGCATTTCCGAGGCCATACAAGCCGGAGAACGGGTCACTTTCATGGGTTTCGGTTCCTTTTATACTCAAGAGCGAGGTCCGCGAATGAGCTACAACGTTTACACGAAAGAACGTAGACACCTAGATACCCGAAAAGTGATAAAATTTAAATCGACTTTACCGAAACAAGATAAATAATTGCAACCAGAGAGAGGGGAAATCGTCCCTATCAAGATTTCCCTCCAACTCCCCCTTGCACAGGGGGAGTTGGCTACCAAGTGGCTTCCTCTTTATTCGATTTCGCTAAGTTCCAGCCAGCGCATTTCCTTTTCGTCCAGTAGGTCAATGATCTCGGCAATTCGCTGGGAAGATTTTACCAGTTCCTCCGTATCCAGTGCCCCGGAGTTCAAGGCAGTTTCCAGTGTTGTTTTTTCCGTGTTCAGTTTTTCCATGTCGGATTCCAGTTGCTGAATTTCTTGTTTTTCCTTGAAAGTCAGTTTACGAACTTTTTCCTTTTCTCTCACGGGTTTGGGTGCGACAGGTATTTTCTTCTCTTCTTGTTTCCGTAATAATTCCTCTTCTTCCTTTTTATTTTTATACTGGGTGTAATTACCGGGGAAGTCTTTCACCACGCCATCCCCCTCGAAAGCGAACACTCGGTCCACCACTTTATCCGTGAAGAAACGGTCGTGGGATACAATGATCAGACAGCCTTGGAAAGATTTCAGATAATCTTCCAACACGTTTAGCGTCATGATGTCGAGATCGTTCGTCGGCTCGTCGAGAATCAAGAAGTTGGGGTTACTCATGAGGACGGTCAGCAGGTAAAGCCTCCGTCGTTCACCCCCGCTAAGTTTTGCCACGAGGGAATATTGCAGCTTGTCCGGAAAAAGAAAATATTCAAGGAATTGCGATGCCGACATCACCCGTCCGTTACCGAGGTCGATTTTCTCGGAAATGTTTTTCACGATGTCGATGGGGCGATCGTCTTCCTTGAAACTGATCCCATCTTGTTTGTAATAACCGTAAACCACGGTTTCACCAATTTCGATGGTCCCGTTGTCCGGTTCGATCTGGCGGGTAATGATATTCAAAAAGGTCGATTTTCCGACCCCGTTTTTCCCGATGATCCCGATCTTTTCTCCCCGTACGAATTTGTAGGAGAAATCCCGTAGCACGCGGAAATTTCCATAGCTTTTGTTCACGTGTTCCAGTTCCAGAATCTTCTTACCGAGGCGCTGGCCTTTAATATCGAGTTCCAGTTGCTGCTCTGTCGTGTTTTGAGAGGCGACTTCTTTTATTTTATAGAAATTATCGATCCTGTATTTTGCCTTGTGTCCGCGGGCTTGCGGCATCCGGCGCATCCATTCTTGTTCCGTGCGTAGCAGGTTTTTGGCCTTGTCGATCGAGGCGTTGCGGGCCTCAATTCGTTCGTCTCTCTTTTCAAGATAATAGGAGTAGTTTCCTTCGTAGGCGAATAATCCGAAATCGTCGATTTCGATGATCTTGTCGCACACCCGATCCAGAAAATAACGGTCGTGAGTCACCATGAGTAAAGTGGCATTCGTTTTTTCGAGGTACTCTTCCAGCCATTCGGTCATCTCCAGATCCAAATGGTTCGTCGGCTCGTCAAGGATCAGGAAATCGGGATTGCTGATCAATATTTTGGCCAGCCCGACACGTTTGCGCTGTCCCCCGGATAGCTCCTTAATTCGCTGGCTATACTTGTCAACCTTGAGTTCCGACAGGATTTGTTTTACTTGCGTGTCGTAGTCCCATGCGGCGAGAGCGTCCATTTGTGGGATGAGTTCTTCGAGAGCCGATGCGTCGTTGTCCTTCACGGCTTGCTCGTATGTTTTGATTAATTTCAAGGTCGGGTTCTCCGAGTTGAACACCTCTTCAAACACGTAATTTTCCGGGTTGAGTTCCGGGTCTTGGTCCAGAATACCGATTGAAATGTCGTTACGGAAGATCACGGAACCCGTGTCCGCGGAGTCTTTGCCCGCAATGATACGTAACAGGGTGGATTTTCCCATCCCGTTCTTGGCAATTAGAGCTACCTTTTGATTTTTGCCGATTCCAAAAGTTATATTTTCAAACAGGAGTTGTTCCCCGAAACGTTTACTAAGATTTTCGACTTGTAAAAAACTAATCATGGAGTAATTTATGATTTTAGATTTTAAATGGAGTGATTCTGTGATTTATGAATTAGTGATTAATAGCGAATCGCATTACGTGGCTGGAATCATTAAATCTAAAGTCACTAAATCGTTGAATTTAAAAACGCTTTCCGTTTCCCTTCCTCGAAACGTTCGATGGCGTACCGTAACATGGTACGGGGCATTTCCTTGTAGCGAGGTGTGAGATAATCGACTAAGAGTTGTTCATCCTCTTTGCCTATTTCACGGAGAATCCAGCCCACGGCTTTGTGGATCAGATCGTGAGGGTGGTGCTGGAGAAGGTCGGCAATAGCGAGAGCATCCTTGAATTCACCTTGTTTCACGAAATGCATACAGGAGATCATGGCGATACGCTGTTTCCAGAGGTGATTTTCTTTTGCCCAATCATAAAGGAGTTGTTTGTCCTTATCGAAAAGCCAGTGTCCCAAAATCTTGTAACAGCTAAGGTCAACGAGATCCCAGTTGTTGATGGCGTCCACCTGACTCACGTAGAAATTCACGCAAGTCTCTCTGGACGTGTGGTCTTTGAGCTTGGCGTAACGATAAGTCAAGGCTAGAAGTGCCGTCAGGCGATACTCGTGGTACGGGGAGGCGAGTAGTTCCCGGAGCGTGTCGAAGTCTGCATCGAAATGTTTTTTGGCAACAATACGCAAATTCGGAACAACGACCCCGATAAATTGATCCCCTTCACCGTACTCCCCTTTACCCGTTTTGAAGAAACGGGGCAGGAAAGCCGCTTTTGATTCGTCCCGGTATGTATTTATTTCATTTATAATTTCTTTCGTTGAATTTTTCATCTTTCCCTCAGTTCTTTAGTTCCCGGTGTAAAGGTAATTATTGTTAGTAAAAAAGTAGGCGTTGTTATTAAAAAATTGAACAAAAATGGGGGACGTATTCTTTTTAATTGTATTTTTACCACATAATCGAAAAACGTGGATTTATGTCAAAAATTATAGCTATCGCGAACCAAAAGGGAGGTGTTGGAAAGACAACGACGTCTGTAAACTTGGCGGCTAGTTTGGCTGTACTGGAACAGAAAGTGTTGTTGGTTGATGCTGATCCTCAAGGGAATGCGACAACGGGAGTGGGATATGATTTAAAGGAATTGAAGGCGACTATCTACGAATGTCTGGTGGACGGGTTGGAGCCGAAAGAGGCTATCTTGAAGACGGACATTGAGAATTTGTTTTTGTTGCCTTCCAATATAGATTTGGTGGGAGCCGAGTTGGAGATGTTGAATTTCGAGGAGAAGGAGAGTATCATGGCGAAGGTGTTGGCAAAGGTGAAAGATGACTACGATTATATATTAATCGACTGTTCGCCTTCACTGGGTTTGTTGACCGTGAATTCATTGGCTGCGGCCAATTCAGTGATGATTCCCGTGCAATGCCAGTATTTTGCATTGGAAGGATTGGGTAAGTTATTAAATACAATCAAGATTATCCAGAAACGTTTGAACACGGCTTTGGAAATTGAAGGATTCGTGCTGACCATGTATGACGGGCGTGTCCGTCTGTCGAACCAGGTGGTTGCCGAGGTCCGGAAGCATTTCGAGGAGATGGTTTTCGACACGTTGATTCAACAGAACGTAAAACTGGCAGAGGCCCCGAGTTACGGACAACCGGTTATCCTCTACGATGCCGAGTGTCGCGGTTCCGTGAATTATTTGAGTTTGGCAAACGAATTGTTGGAGAAAAACAAAAAAATAGTTTAGAGTTTAAAGTCATGTAGAATTTAGAATGAAATCGAAAAGCGTTGGCCTTGTGCAGTTGGAATCTAAAATCTAAAATTTAAAATCTAAAATTAATTGATAAGAGATGGCGAAAAAGAGTGCATTAGGTAAAGGATTGGGAGCGTTATTGTCGGATGCGGCAGAGGAGGCGAAGCCAAGGGGGATGGCCTCATCGGCGTTACAGGAAGAATTGAAATTGAGTGATATTCGCCCGAATCCGAACCAACCGAGAACCGTTTTTGATGAGGAGGCATTGCAAGAGTTGGCCTCTTCAATCAAGGCTATCGGCATCGTGCAACCCATCACCGTGAGGGAAGTGGAAGACGGGAAGTACGAGATAGTTGCCGGGGAACGTAGGTTCCGGGCATCGAAAATGGCAGGGTTGGAAACTATTCCCGCTTATATTCGTAAGGTGGAAGAAGAATCCGTGCTTGAATTGGCATTGATTGAAAATATCCAGCGGGAGGATTTGAACGCTATCGAGATTGCGATTTCGTACGAGCGTTTGATTGACGAGTGTAACCTGACACAGGATGCGTTGAGCGAACGGGTAGGTAAAAAGCGAACGACGATTTCTAATTACTTGCGTTTGTTGAAGTTGCCGGCCCCGATACAGTTAGCGATCAAGGAACGGAAAATCAGTATGGGACATGCCCGTGCTATTATTAATATAGAAGATCCGGAAACCCAGTACATGGTTTTCGAGCAGATCATGAAATACGATTTCTCCGTGAGAAAAGTCGAGGAAATCGTTCGGGAACTGATGAAACCAGAAGAGGAAAAAGAGAGAAAAGCCGAGAGGAAACGTCAACCTATCGAGGACTACATGGAGTTACAAACTCACTTGGCTCGTTATTTTGACACGAAGGTTGACTTGAAACGGAACGAGAAAGGAAGAGGGAAGATCGTGATTTCTTTTAAATCGGATAGTGATCTGGAGCGAATTGTTGAATTATTGGATAAGGTGGATAAGAAATAAACTTTGTAGTGAGAAGTATTTTAGTGAAAATAGTTTTGATTATCCCGGTTTTGCTTATTTGTACGGGAGTAACGGCGTCGGAATATCGTTCGGATTTCCCTGTATTCTTGCAAGACACGATCATTCACACGGATTCCTTGACATTCACGGGAAAAGAGGAAGCGTTGAAAAGGAAAGCGAGAAAAAGAGATAACGAAAAACCTCACTCCCCTCATCGGGCTACGATCATGGCGATGATTTTACCGGGTTCCGGGCAGATTTATAATCGGCAATGGTGGAAGTTGCCAATTTTGTACGGGGTATCGGGGCTACCGTGTACGGTTTGTCGTGGAACATGAAGTATTACAAGAAATACCGTACAGCATTCGTGGATTACACGGCTTATCTGAATGCTTTGGAGGCTGATCCGGAAACACCTTACCCGGCCAATTCCAGTTGGGATAAATTGATGTTACCGGGTAAAACGGCAGAGAATTACAATGCATCCATGCAAAAGCGTTTGCAGGAACAGTTGAAAACAAAGAAAGATAATTATAAACGAAATCGGGACTTATTGTATATCGTGTCGGGTGCCATATATGCGATACAAATTATTGATGCTACGGTATTTGCCCATTTCTATGATTTCGAGATTAACGACGATTTGTCTATGAATCTTCGTCCTTCAACCGGATTCTCTCCCGTCAGCGGGGGAACCGTGGGTTTGACATTAACTTTTAATTTTTAAAGGAATAACCATGCGTTTTGTGTTTTTGTGGCTATGTGCGATTTTATTTTCAGGTGTAGTATATGGTGAGAGTGATCGGGATTCGTTGAAAGTGCGATTAGGTGCGCCCCGATTGAATTTAGGATCCCCGGTGTTACTGACGGATTCTATTCCGGGAGCTTTCATCGAGCGGTTGGATGAGTTATATAGTAAATGGTATGTTACCAGACTGGGAGAAGGGGATTACGTGGATTCGGTTTACTTGACAGAAATGGTGACAGGACCATCTGTGCCTGATTCGGTTTATTTGCAGCGTTTAGATAGATTGAATTCCGCAATAAAGTTGTCTTATAATGATATTGTACGGAACTATATCGAATTATATACCGTGAGGCGTCGTGCTCAAGTGGGGACGATGTTGGGGGTGAGTTCTTATTATTTCCCGATTTTTGAAGAGGTATTAGATCGAGAAGGATTACCGCAAGAGTTGAAGTTTTTGCCGGTGATCGAGAGTGCTTTGAACCCGCGGGCATTTTCTCGTGCGGGAGCTTGTGGCTTGTGGCAGTTCATGTACGGAACTGGAAAGATGTACAAGTTGGAAATAAACTCGTTTCTTGACGAGCGTCGTGATCCGGTGAAATCCACGGAGGCGGCTGTTTGTTTTTTGAAAGACCTGTATAAGATTTACGAAGACTGGATTCTGGTGATTGCGGCTTATAATTGTGGGCCGGGTAACGTGAACAAGGCGATACGACGATCGGGAAGTAAAAAGAATTATTGGGATATTTATTTCCATTTACCGAAAGAGACCCGTGGTTATGTACCGGCTTTTATTGCTGCCATGTACACGTTTAATTATCACAAAGAGCATAATATTTTTCCGCTGGAGAATGAATTACCCACGATGTGTGACACAATCATGATTTCAGATGCTTTGCATTTCGAACAGATTTCCAAGTTGATGGATATATCCGTGGAACAAATTCGGGATCTGAATCCACAATATCGTTCGGATATCGTACCTGCCGGTTTCGGAAAGAGTTATGCTTTACGAGTTCCTTATAATCATGTAGGAGAGTTTATCGATAAGCAGGATACGATCTTTGCTTATAATCGGAAGACTTATTTTAATGATAGTGATCGTATGGCAGATCCAAAAAATCGTTTCAAGAAATACGCTCATGCCCATGCTGTTCCTAGTAATAAGGCCAAATTGGTTTACACGGTGAAGAGTGGTGACGTGATCGGGAAGATTGCCGAGAAGTTCAACGTGCGTCTATCTGACTTGAAATACTGGAACGGAATGACGAGGGACCGTATTAATATCGGGCAGAAACTTACGGTTTACGTACCTCATAACAAGGTTGATCACTACAAGTCGAAGGTGAATGCCAGATATGCCGGGGTGGCCTCAAATGCCGAGGTGGAAGCAGAACCTTTGGTAGAAGGGGAATTCTTTTACTACACGATTAAGCAGGGTGAGAATTTATGGTCGATAGCCAAGAAATATCCGGGAGTGTCCAATCGGGATATCATGAAATGGAACGGTTTGACAGATCGATCTGCAAAGAATTTAAAGCCGGGACAAAAGTTAAAAATTAAGATATAATAATAGAAAGTGAGATAAAATCTCACTTTTTCTTTTATATTTGTGTTGGTGTAATCCAACATTGATTATTCATACTCGATAATTTGCATATAGAACGAGTTGCATAAGGAGATCCTGCAAATTTCAGATATAAAGAGACAATGGCAGAAATTGGACCGATTGACAAAAAAACGGAAACGTATCGGATGGAAAAATGGGGAGTTTATGCGGCGGGAGTTGCTTTGCTGCAATCTGTTGGTTTCTGGCTTGAAAATACAACAGGAAAAGGTGGAAGAGCCTGTTACGAGAATGGTCATAATTGAACCGGGTACGGCACAAACCTTTTTCGAGGTGGTTTCAGATTCTTTACCTCCTTTTGTTGTCCAAGGATATAGAGACCCGTGTATTAGGAACGTTTTTAATACTCAAGCCTATTCAGATGAATTGACAACAAAAACGACATTGCTTAGGGGACGAGTACTGGTGAGTGTGAATAATTTGTCATTGAAAAGAGTGTTGGAGCCAGTTTTGCAGGCAAGTTGGTCAACGGGAACAGATGAGATTATTGTGAAAAAGGTGAACATGGATATACAATTTGATAAATGATGTAACTTAAGATCAGTGATAAACAAAACTGGATTGTAAAAATCCAGTTTTGTTTATTATTTATTTTATCTACGATGTAGCAATACAATGTTTTCCACATGATGCGTGTGAGGGAACATATCCACGGCTTGTACGGCCATAACTTTGTAATCTGTATCCATAAGGGCTAAATCCCTAGCTTGGGTAGCAGAGTTGCAACTCACGTAAACAATACGATCGGGAGCGGCTTTTAATATGGTGTCCACGACGTCTTTGTGCATTCCGGCACGAGGAGGGTCCGTGATGATTACGTCGGGGTGACCGTGGCGACGGATAAACTCTTCGTTCAACACGTCTTTCATGTCTCCTGCGTAGAATACCGTGTTGTGGATATTGTTGAGAGCCGAATTGATTTTGGCATCTTCAATAGCTTCCGGGACGTATTCGATGCCTATGACTTTTTGGGCATTACGGGCCACGAAGTTGGCAATGGTTCCGGTTCCGGTGTAGAGGTCGTACACGGTTTCATTTCCGGTTAATCCTGCCAGTTCTCTTGTTTTCGCATACAGGTTATAGGCCTGTTCGGAGTTGGTTTGGTAGAAGGATTTTGGACCGATTTTGAATTTTAAATCTTCCATTTGTTCGAAGATGTGGTCGTTTCCGTGAAAACAGATCACTTCCTGATCCGTGATCGTATCGTTCATCTTTTCATTGATGACGTATATTAAAGAAGTGATTTCGGGAAATTGTTGCACGAGGGCATTCAATAAACCTTCACGAGTTTCTCTATTCTCTTCACCAAACGTGACGATGACCATGACTTCTCCCGTGGAAGACGTGCGGATGATCAGGGTACGTAAGAATCCAGCTTGTTCACGAATATCATAAAAACTTAATTCATGCTCGATGGCGTAGTCTCGGATAAAGTTACGCACGGCATTTGATGGTTCGGCTTGCAGATAGCATTTCTTTATGTCGATTACCTTATCGAATAAACCGGGGACGTGAAAACCCACGGCCGGGGTTCGGTCGATGTCTTGACCATTGGCAATTTCTTCCCGTGTTAGAAAGCGTTTGTTACAGAAGGTGTATTCCAGTTTGTTTCGGTAATAGGTTGTTTTGGGCGAGCCGATAATCGGGGACACATTTTGTAGTTCAACCTTACCGATTCGTTGCAGGTTATCAACGATTTCCTGCTGTTTGAATTCTGTCTGTAACTGATAAGGGAGGTTTTGCCATTTACATCCGCCACATACTCCAAAATGCGAACAAAAGGGTTCCGTGCGGATGTCGGAGTATTTTCGCACGTTAACGATAAACCCTTCTAGGAAACTTTTACGTTTCCGGGTGACTTGCACGTCAACAATGTCTCCGGGTACGGTGTTCGGTACGAATAAAACCTTTTCATCCACGTAAGCGATGGATTTGCCTTCTGCGGCTATTTTTTTTATTTCAATGTTTTCTAGTAAGGGCTTTTTCCCACGAGCCATATTAATTTTAGATTTTAAATTTTAGATTCCAGCCACTTACGAATTTTAGAATTACGATTTATGATTTTAGATTCCTACCGCACGGGCGGACGTTTTTTGGCAATCGTAAATCGTAATTCATAAATCGTAAATTATTTGTTTTTCAGTTTTTCTTTCAGGATTTTCACGCCTTCGGAAGCTCCTTTTTCGATAAATTCAATCTTGCTGTTTTTGACGCTTTCTGGAATTTTTGGGTCGATCAGCAGGATCCGACAACCGGCAGGTGCGTAGTGTAACAGGCTGGCTGCCGGGTACACGGCTAGCGAGGTCCCGATGATCACGAGAATATCAGCTTGTTGAACGAGGTCTATGGCCGGTTCGATGTTAGGAACAGATTCTCCGAACCAAACAATGTGAGGACGCAGGATAGAACCGTCCTCGGCTTTTGTGCCTAGCTTTAATTCCCAACCGTCAAGGTCGTATATCAAGTCCGGGTTCCGGCTACTTCTGACTTTTTTGAGTTCTCCGTGCAGGTGTAATACTTTAGTACTTCCGGCACGTTCGTGTAAGTCGTCAATATTTTGCGTGATGATCCGGACGTCGAAATCTTTTTCGAGTTCGGCAAGCCCGTAATGCCCGGCGTTTGGTTGTGCCTCGTAGAGTTGTTTACGACGTTCGTTGTAGAAACGGTTTACTAATTCCGGGTCACGTTGCCATGCTTCCGGGGTACAAACGTCCATAACATTGTATTCTTCCCATAGGCCGTCGCTGTCTCTGAAGGTACGAATTCCACTTTCGGCACTCATACCGGCTCCTGTTAAAACGACTAACTTGTTCATAATCAGATTGTATTTTAATCATTGAATTCGATTGCAAGTTAGATAAAAAAACTCTATTTTCGTAACTTTCAATTTTCAATTTTGTATGGTATGACTTTTGGTATAGCGGATTTAAGTGTTATCCCCATGCGACGGGAAAAATCGGAACGGAGCGAAATGGTTTCTCAGTTGTTGTTCGGGGAGGTGTATGAGGTACTGGAGGAGGAGGATAAATGGCTTAATATTCGCTTGTTACATGATAATTGCTGTGGGTGGATCGATCGTAAAGCATACAAGGAGGTAGGTGGAGAGTTTGTGGAAAAATATCAATCATCCGATCAATTAATTATGAGCGAGGTTTTTAATCTGGTGGCTAAAAAGGGCGATTGGGAGAATAAGATGATCATGGCGGGGAGTGTACTGCCATTCTATGATGCCTATGCTAGAACGTTGATGATCGGGGATGAGGAGTATATCGTGAAGGGGTTCTTGCGGGAAGTGGGAATCGAAAGTCTGCGGGAGTTATTGATTCAATATGCGTTGATGTTCTATAATGCTCCTTATCGTTGGGGAGGACGAACTCCGAATGGTGTGGACGGTGCTGGATTGGTGCAAATGGTATATCGTCTGGCGGGAATTGCGATCCCGCGGTATATTGATCAACAAGCCGGGGCAGGGCAAGTTTTGTCTTTTTTGGAAGAAGCGCAGCCGGGGGATCTTGCTTTCTTTGGTGATTCTTCCGGTGCTGTTACTCATGTCGGTATCTTGTGGGAACAGGGACGAATTATCCATGCCTCGGGAAAAGTCCGGGTGGATAAAATTGATCACCACGGCATTTTCAATGAAGATTTGAAACGCTACACGCATACGCTGAAGGTGGTGAGGCAGATTTTTTAATTCGCTGAAGACGAATTAAAAAGTTGCAGCTTGCAAGTTTTGAGTTAAATCAAGAGAGTGAACTTCGTGGGTGGAAATCATAAATCGTAAATCATAAATATCCGTGGCTTTCCGGTCCCATGTTGAATAATAGATCGAGAATGCTGAGATTGGGGGCGAAAGGGAATCTTTCAGCAAAGGTTTGATGGTAAGGTTTGGCAATGAACGGGTCTTCTATGCGGCGGCGGGAAGGTTTCGGGTGGATAACGTCTCGTAGGTCTGTGAGGGTATCGTATGTCGGGTAATAGTCTTCCGTGAGTTTGATGGGCCGTTGAAGTTGCAGGTTATCCATGAGTTCTTTTAGGATTTTGGTATTGAGATCCAACAGGAACTTCTCTTTCCGTTCGAAGAAATGCATGAAGTTGTCTATATAGTAATCGTAATAGGGAGAATTTTTGTAAGCGGATTCAATCCCTTTGAAATGGAGTTTTTGCCAGTTCGTGGAATAGTCAACCAGTACATCTTTGGTCAATATTTTTATGGATGAGCCTTTCACGACAGGTACGGACAAGGTCATAACTCCGTTGGCCGTCATGATGTCACACCGATTTCGATAGCTTTGTTTACCATAGCTTTCGTATTGTTCAATCCATATTTCGGTACAATTGTTTACTTTTGTAAAGTATTGAACAGGTGGGAAATATGCCGTGTTAATTAGTATATTGCTCATGATCCATTTATATTAACCGGACAAAGATAAGAATTTTTCAATAAATTGAAAATCTGTAATATTTTGTATGATTAACAAATTTATACTCAAAAAGTATGATTTGTGGTGCAAAAGTTGTATATTGTAACAGGATAGAAAGTTGTCGTATTCGACTCAAACTACCGCAGATCGATTTAATAGAAAGGAGAGGATTTTTTAGACCTGCAATAGAACAAAAGCCGTAATTCTACGTAACTAATTAGTAATAGTATCACAACCGGAACGTAATATAAAAGTAGTTCATTTGAATGGGGATATTATTACATGAAAAATAGAAATAAAATTAATATATGATGCTAAAACTCGTAGAAGAAGATAAATTATTAAAGCCATTTGCGGGAATTATTGAAAAAAGACACCAGCAAGTATTGGCGATGGAACGAGAATTTACTTATCGGACGACTCGTTTGTCCGATTCGTGTAATTCTTATTTGTATTATGGGTTGCATCGAACGAATGAGGGGTGGGTGTTTCGAGAATGGGCGCCGAATGCCACGGCAATCTATTTGTTAGGCGAGTTTAACGATTGGAGAAAACATCCTGATTATGCCTTGACCAAGGTCGGAGATGGAAATTGGGAGATTAAACTGCCTCTGGGTGCGTTGGCTCACGAGATGCTTTATCGTTTACTCGTGGAGTGGAACGGGGGGAGCGGGGAGCGGTTGCCTTCTCATGTGCGACGAGTGATTCAAGATGAATACACGAAAATATACAGTGCGCAGGTATGGGACCCATTGAATCCCTACCAGATGCGTCATGAAAGACCAAAACGAACGGATTACCCGTTAATTTACGAGGCTCATATCGGGATGTCAACGGAGCATCGGAGAGTATCGACTTTTACTGAATTCCGTTTATTTGTGCTACCGCGTATTGTTGATCTAGGTTATAACACCATACAGTTGATGGCCGTGCAGGAACATCCTTATTATGGTTCATTCGGTTATCAAGTGGCGAATTTTTTTGCTGTGAGTTCCCGTTTCGGGACACCGGATGAGTTGAAAGCCTTGATTGACGCTGCTCATAGTATGGGGATCCGGGTGATTATGGATATTGTCCATTCGCATGCGGTGAATAACGAGGAAGAAGGATTGAGCCGCTTTGATGGTAGTTACGATCAATATTTTTACCCGGGCGAGAGAGGGTATCATCCTTTGTGGGGGTCTCGTTGTTTTGACTACGGAAAACATGAAGTGTTGAATTTCTTACTCTCGAATTGTAAATATTGGTTAGAGGAATTCCGCTTCGACGGTTATCGTTTTGACGGGATTACCAGTATGTTGTACTGGGATCATGGAATCAATAAGGATTTCACGGAGTATAGCTTGTATTATGATGGAAACCAGGACGAGAGTGCAATTACCTATCTGGCATTAGCTAACCGGGTGATTCATCAAGTCGATTCTGAGGCGATCACGATTGCCGAAGATATGAGTGGGATGCCGGGTGTTGCCAGTCCTTTGGAATATGGCGGTATGGGTTTTGACTACCGGATGAATATGGGAACTCCGGATTACTGGATAAAGCTATTGAAAGAGAAACGGGATGAAGAATGGCACGTCGGAGATCTTTTTTACGAGTTGACCAACAAGCGGGAAGAGGAACGTACAATTAGTTATGCGGAAAGCCATGACCAGGCGTTGGTGGGTGACAAGACTATATTTTTCCGGTTAGTGGATAAGGCAATATACACCTCAATGAGTGTGTTTGACAAGAGCGTGATTATTGATCGGGGAATGTCACTTCATAAAATGATTCGCTTGGTTACTATCGGAACTGCTGCTGATGGTTACTTGAATTTCATGGGAAATGAATGGGGACACCCGGAATGGATTGATTTTCCGAGAGAGGGTAACGGGT
>ERZ791923.3029-NODE-3029-length-13657-cov-5.212763_pt1 | contig 13657 bp, 10 predicted proteins | sample MGYA00510133_ERZ791923 | MGnify/ENA primary metagenome ERZ791923 (study PRJEB30046, sample SAMN00792106) | human gut metagenome | study: EMG produced TPA metagenomics assembly of the A metagenome-wide association study of gut microbiota in type 2... | reverse complement strand
GCCCTTGCCACCCTGCTTGCCGCGCTGGCCACTTTCCCGTTGGCCCGCGGTCTGCTGGCGCCGGTGAAGCGGCTGGTGGAAGGCACCCATAAGCTGGCGGCGGGCGACTTTTCCACCCGCGTGACGGTGACCGGCGGCGATGAGCTCGGCCGCCTGGCGCAGGATTTTAACCAGCTCGCCAGCACCCTGGAGCGCAACCAGCAGATGCGTCGCGATCTGATGGCCGATATCTCCCATGAGCTGCGTACCCCGCTGGCGGTGCTGCGCGGCGAGCTGGAGGCGATTCAGGATGGGGTCCGGCGCTTTACCCCCGAGTCGATTCCTTCTCTGCAGGCCGAGGTGGCTACCCTCACCAAGCTGGTGGACGACCTCCATCAGCTGTCGATGTCCGACGAGGGGGCGCTGGCCTACCAGAAAACCTCACTGGATATCATCACTCTGCTGGAAGTGGCGGCGGGCGCTTTTCGCGAGCGCTTCGCCAGCCGGCAGCTAAACATTCAGGTGTCGCTCCCGGAGCAGGCGATGATCTTCGGCGACCGCGACCGCCTGATGCAGCTCTTCAACAATCTGCTGGAGAACAGCCTGCGCTATACCGACAGCAGCGGCAGCCTGCACATCACCGCCCGCCGCAGCGGCCGGATGCTGGTGATTGACTTCGCCGACAGCGCCCCCGGCGTCAGCGATGAGCAGCTGGCCCGCCTGTGCGAACGCTTTTACCGGGCGGAAGGATCGCGCAACCGCGCCAGCGGCGGCTCCGGCCTCGGGCTGGCGATTTGCCTCAATATCGTAGCGGCCCACAGCGGCACCCTGCGTGCCGACCATTCGCCTTTTGGCGGGGGTAGCATTAAAGTTGAGTTACCTCTGGAACATGATTTACCGAGAGACGTATGACTGAATTGCCTGTAGATGAAAACACCCCACGCATCCTTATCGTGGAAGATGAACCGAAGCTCGGCCAGCTGCTGATTGATTATCTGCAGGCCGCCGGCTATGCGCCTGCGTTGATTAACCACGGCGACAAGGTCCTGCCCTACGTCCGCCAGACGCCGCCGCACCTGATCCTGCTGGATCTGATGCTGCCCGGTACCGACGGTCTGACGCTGTGCCGGGAAATTCGCCGCTTCTCCGATGTTCCGGTGGTGATGGTGACGGCGAAAATCGAAGAGATCGACCGTTTGCTGGGGCTGGAAATAGGCGCCGACGACTATATCTGCAAGCCCTACAGCCCCCGGGAAGTGGTCGCCCGGGTAAAAACCATCCTCCGCCGCTGCAAGCCGCAGCGCGATCTGCAGGCGCTGGACGCCCAGAGCCCGCTGATTGTCGACGAAGGTCGTTTTCAGGCCTCCTGGCGCGACAAGCTGCTGGACCTCACTCCCGCCGAGTTCCGGCTGCTGAAAACCCTCTCCCAGGAGCCGGGCAAAGTGTTCTCCCGCGAACAGCTACTCAACCATCTGTATGACGATTATCGGGTAGTCACCGATCGCACCATCGACAGCCACATCAAGAACCTGCGGCGCAAGCTGGAGGCGCTGGACGCCGAGCAGTCGTTTATCCGCGCGGTGTATGGCGTTGGCTACCGCTGGGAAGCGGACGCCTGCCGGCTGGCGTAGTTAGCCTTTTCCCGGCTCGCGCTGCGCTTCGCCGGGCTACACGTTCACCGCCATCTGCAATCCGTAGCCCGGGTAAGGCGTTTACGCCGCAACCCGGGGAACTCCCTAGAGCCTATCCCACCAGGCGTTATTAACGCTGTCAGTGTGAGTACTGCCCAGGTTCAAAATGGCAAACAAATTAGCCATACTGAAAGATACCTATCTGATATTTACTCCCCTTCGCCGCGGCGCTACAATGCCCGCCCTTAATGTGGGGACACTCCCCAACTCGCCGCACCAGGTGCGGCGAATCTGACCTGTCATCAGAACGAGAACACCATGTTTAAACCAGAACTCCTCTCCCCGGCGGGAACGCTGAAGAATATGCGTTACGCTTTCGCCTATGGCGCCGATGCCGTTTATGCCGGCCAGCCGCGCTACTCGCTGCGCGTGCGTAACAACGAATTCAATCACGAAAATCTGCAGCTTGGCATCAATGAAGCCCACGCGCTGGGTAAAAAATTCTATGTGGTGGTCAACATCGCCCCGCATAACGCCAAGCTGAAAACGTTTATTCGCGATCTGAAGCCGGTGGTGGAGATGGGTCCGGACGCGCTGATCATGTCCGATCCGGGTTTAATCATGCTGGTGCGGGAACACTTCCCGGAGATGCCGATCCATCTTTCAGTGCAGGCCAACGCCGTCAACTGGGCGACGGTCAAATTCTGGCAGCAGATGGGGCTGACCCGCGTGATCCTGTCGCGTGAACTGTCGCTGGATGAAATCGAAGAGATTCGCCGCCAGGTGCCGGAGATGGAGATTGAGATTTTCGTCCACGGCGCGCTGTGCATGGCCTACTCCGGCCGCTGCCTGCTCTCCGGGTATATCAACAAGCGCGACCCGAACCAGGGGACCTGCACCAACGCCTGCCGCTGGGAATACAACGTGGCGGAAGGCAAAGAGGACGACGTCGGCAACATCGTCCACAAATATGAGCCGATCCCGGTGCAGACCGTGGAGCCAACCCTCGGCATCGGCGCGCCGACCGATAAAGTCTTTATGATTGAGGAAGCCAAACGTCCGGGCGAGTACATGACCGCCTTTGAGGACGAGCACGGCACCTACATCATGAACTCGAAAGATCTGCGGGCTATCGCCCACGTTGAGCGTCTGACCCAGATGGGCGTTCACTCGCTGAAGATCGAAGGCCGCACCAAATCCTTCTACTACTGCGCACGCACCGCTCAGGTTTACCGCAAGGCGATCGACGATGCCGCCGCCGGCAAACCGTTCGACACCAGCCTGCTGGAGACCCTGGAGGGGCTGGCCCACCGCGGGTACACCGAAGGCTTCCTGCGCCGCCATACCCATGACGATTATCAGAACTACGAGTACGGCTACTCCGTCTCCGAGCGCCAGCAGTTTGTCGGCGAATTCACCGGAGAGCGTAACGGCCCGCTGGCGGCCGTGGCGGTCAAAAATAAGTTCAGCGTCGGCGACAGCCTTGAGCTGATGACCCCGCAGGGTAACGTCAATTTCACCCTTGAGCATATGGAGAATGGCAAAGGCGAAACCATGCCGGTGGCCCCGGGCGATGGCTATACCGTCTGGTTGCCTGTGCCGGACGACCTGCCCCTGCAGTATGCCCTGCTGATGCGCAACTTTACTGGTCAAACAACCAGAAATCCGCACGGTAACTAGTTAATTTGCGTTATTTTTTCACGATGTAAGGATATTAGAATCGGATCACATACCGTTTCGATCGAAACAGGTATCATCCATTTCGCTGAAAAACATAACCCATAAATGCTAGTTGTACCAGGAACCACCTCCTTAGCCTGCGTAATCTCCCTTACGCGGGCTTATTTTTTTGCCTCTCCTCCGGTCTTCGCTTTCGTCATGCGGTACACTTTATGCAACATTGAGCAATAAAGGTTCCCTTGATGATGTCTACGTTTCCTGCCAGCTTACTGATCCTTAACGGCAAAGGTGCCAATGAACCGCAGCTACGCGAAGCGGTTAACCTGTTACGCGATGAAGGGATTGATATTCACGTCCGCGTGACCTGGGAAAAGGGCGATGCCGCTCGGTTTATCGATGAAGCCCTGCAGCTGAACGTTGAAACGGTGATCGCCGGCGGTGGCGATGGCACCATTAATGAAGTGGCGACCGCGCTGGTGGAGCGCGGCGGCAAGATGGCGCTAGGGATTTTACCGCTGGGCACGGCTAACGACTTTGCCACCAGCGTCGGTATTCCGCAGGATCTGGCCAGCGCCCTCAAGCTGGCGATCGTCGGCCGCGATGTGCCGATAGATATCGCCCGGGTGAATGATAAAACCGGCTTTATTAATATGGCGACCGGCGGGTTCGGCACCCGGATCACCACCGAAACGCCGGAAAAACTCAAGGCCGCGCTCGGCGGTGTCTCTTATTTAATCCACGGTCTGATGCGCATGGATACCCTGAAGCCGGACCGCTGCGAGATCCGCGGGGAGAACTTTCACTGGCAGGGCGATGCGCTGGTCATCGGCATCGGCAACGGCCGCCAGGCCGGCGGCGGCCAGCAGCTGTGTCCGGAGGCGTTGATTAACGATGGTCTGCTGCATCTGCGCATTTTCACCGGCGAAGAGCTGATCCCTGCCCTGTTCAGCACCCTGGCGAATCCGGAAAACTCGCCGAATATTGTTGACGGTGTCTCCTCGTGGTTTGAAATAACCGCGCCCCATGAGATGACCTTTAACCTCGACGGCGAGCCGCTCAGCGGAAAAACCTTCCGTATGGAGCTGTTACCGGCGGCCCTGCGCTGCCGGCTGCCGCCCGACTGCCCGCTGCTACGCTGATCAGGCTTCGCAAAGCAAAGACGGTGCCCGGCTGGTATACAGCAGCCGGGTTCGTTGATTGAGCCTCTGAATGTTAAGGTAAAACGGCACCTGCGGCTGCAGGAAAAACCTGGGCAGGATATCGATCCAAGCACCGCGCTTACATTAATAGACGATACCCACAACCACAAAAAAACCTATAACATCAAATAGTTACCTATTAAAATGGGCGCATCTGCCGTGAGACAATGCGCCATAAAGCTTAGTATTCCGCCACCTCGCGCGCCATTTCGCGCGTATATTGCCGACTGGCGTTAACCAGCATCTGCGTATAGGCCGTCTGCGCCTGGCCGCTGACCAGCGCATCGACCGTCAGGGTTTCGAGGATCTTCCCGTACTGCATCACCGCCACTTTCTGGCATAAGTGGGCAATAACCCCAAGATCGTGGGTGACCATCAGGTAAGTGAGCTTAGCCTCCCGCTGCAATTCTGCCAGCAGGTTAAGGATCTCAGCCTGCACCGACACATCCAGCGCCGACGTCGGCTCATCCAGCAGCAGCACCTGAGGCTCAAGAATCAGCGCTCTGGCTATCGCCACGCGCTGCCGCTGCCCGCCGGAGAGCTGATGCGGATAGCGCTCGCGAAAGGCGCGGTTGAGGCCAACTTTATCCAGCAGCACATTGATCCGCCGGTCGCGGTCGTTGATACGATGGATCTGCAGCGGCTCTTCGAGGATATCGCCAATGGTGTGACGGGGATGCAGCGATCCGTAGGGGTCCTGAAATACCATCTGCACCTGACGGCAGCGCTCGCGGCTAATTTCATGCCCTAAGGGCTGAGCATCGATGGTCAGTTCCCCCTGCCAGTGGGTAAACAGCCCCGCCAGGCACTTGAGCACCGTCGTTTTACCGGAACCGGACTCTCCTACCAGACCGTAGATCTCGCCGGGCTTAACGTGGAAACTGACGTCATACAGCACCTGGTTACGCTTCTCCCCCTCGCCAAACGCGAGGTTGAGATGTTGAACTTCAATCATTATCCGCTCCTTAATCCGTTAACCAGCTGGCCTGACGCTGCAGCACCGGCAGTATCGGGCGACGATGCTGCATATCCGGCAGCGAGTTAATCAATCCCTGAGTGTAGGGGTGACGGGCGTTATCGAGATCTTTAGCGGCGATGGACTCCACTACCCGTCCGGCGTACATCACCAGCACCCGGTCGCAGAAGCTGCGCACCAGGTTGATATCGTGGCTGATAAAAATCAGCCCCAGCCCGCGCGACTGAACCAGGTCATCCAGCAGGCCCAGCACCTGCAGGCGCACCGACACGTCCAGCGCGGAGGTGGGCTCATCGGCAATGATCAGCTCCGGGTCGGTAATCAGCATCATGGCGATCATGATGCGCTGTCCCTGTCCGCCGGATATTTCATGCGGATAAAGCTGATAAACGCGCTCCGGCTGGCGAATACGCACCACCTCCAGCATCTCCAGCGCCCTGGCTTTCGCCTCATCTTTGCGCCCGGGATGATGAGTAAGCCAGGCCTCGGCGATTTGCTTACCCACGCAGACCACCGGATTCAGCGAATATTTCGGATCCTGCATAATCATCGAGATACGTTTGCCGCGTACGCCGCGCATCTGCGCTTCGCTAAGATGCTGCAGATCGAGGTCGGCAAACTGCATCCGGCTGGCGCTGACGCGGGCCTTTTTCGGATGCAGCTGCAGCAGCGCGCGCCCAACGGTGGACTTACCCGAACCGGACTCGCCGACAATAGCCAGCTTCTCATGCCCCAGCTGGAAGGAGACGCCGCGCACGGCGTGGGTCACCGCGCTACCGTTAACAAAGTCGACGCACAAATCGCGCACGTCGAGCAGCGGTGCATTATTCACTACGGGGATCGAGGATGTCACGTAGGCCATCTCCTAAGAAGTTGAATGCTAAGCTATTGATCAAAATCGCCAGCCCCGGAATGGTTACGACCCACCAGCACTCCATCATATAAGTGCGCCCGCTGGAGATCATCGCTCCCCACTCCGGCTCTGGCGGCTGCGCGCCGAGGCCGAGAAAGCCTAGGCCGGCCGCGGTCAGAATGATCCCGGCCATATTCATGGTGATACGGATAATGACCGAGGGCAGACACAGCGGCACGATATGGCGCCAGAGGACGCGGGCCGATGAAGCGCCCTGCAGACGCACGGCGGAGATAAAATCAGCCTGGCGCAGAGAGAGCGTTTCGGCGCGCGCCAGACGGGCAATCGGCGGCCAGGCGGTCAGCGTGATGGCGATAACCACGTGCTCCAGCCCCGGTCCTAAAGCGGCGACAAACGCCAGCGCCAGGACCAGACTCGGGAAGGAGATGAAAATATCGGTGACGCGCATCAGCACCATATCGACTTTACCGCCGAAATAACCGGCGCTGACGCCCAGCAGCAGTCCGAGCGGACCGACAGTCACCGAGACCAGCAGCACGATATAGAGCGTGATGCGGGAGCCGTACACCAGGCGACTAAAGATATCCCGGCCAAACTCATCGGTGCCGAACCAGTGCTGCGCATTCGGCGCGACCAGCGCACTATTCAGGTCCTGTACCAGCGGGTTATAAGGCGCAATCAGCGGCGCGAAAATCGCCACCACCAGCAGCAGAAAGATAATTCCTCCGCCGATGGCCGTGAGCGGATTGCGCGCCATTTTGCCGATAAACCCGACGGCCCGCGCCGCCGCGCGTTGCAGCCGCTGACGGCCTTCGCCCGCACCACCCGAAAGCGGCGAATCCAGAGAAACGGTCATGATTTTGTCCTCGGGTCAAAGAATTGATACAGCATGTCGGAGAGCAGGTTGAGCATCACGAAGATCACCCCCACCAGCAGCACGCAGCCCATCACCGCATTCATATCGCCCAGCAGCAAGCTTCCGGTAAGGTAGGAGCCAAACCCCGGCCATGAGAAGACGGTTTCAATCAGCACCGCGCCTTCCAGCAGCGCGCCGTAGGCCAGCGCCACCACCGTCAGCAGTTGCACGAGGATGTTACGAAACGCATGGTTCCAGATAACCTGGCGCTCGGTCAGCCCTTTCACCCGGGCGGTAATAATGAACTCCTGGGACAGCTGGGCCAGCATAAAGCTGCGGGTCATACGGCTGATATAAGCCAGCGAGTGAAAACCCAGCAGCGAGGCGGGAAGAATCAGATGATTAATGGCGTTCCAGAACACCTGGCCGTTGCCGGCCAGCAGCGCATCAACGGTCATCAGCCCGGTGCGGCGCGGCACCACACCATCCAGCCCGAGATCTACCCTCCCGGCACCGCCTACCCAGCCAAGCCAGGCATAGAACACCAGCAGCCCCATCATCCCGACCCAAAAGATCGGCGTCGAGTAGCCCGCCAGGCTGATAATGCGTACCACATAATCGGAGACGCTATTGCGCCGCGCTGCCGCCAACACGCCCAGCGGAATACCAAGACCCGCGCCGACAATAATCGCCATCGTTGCCAGCTCCATGGTGGCCGGGAAGACGCGGATAATATCGTCCACCACCGGTTTCCCGGTCAGCAGCGCGTTGCCCAGATCGCCGTGCAACAGGTTGACGAAATAGATGCCAAACTGGGTGGTCAGCGATTTATCAAACCCCAGCTGCTGGTAAACCTGCTGATAGGTACTCTGGTCAGCATCCGGGCCGACAATCGCCAGCACCGGGTCGATGGGCATGACGCGGCCAATGGTAAAGGTCAGCAGCAGCAGGCCGAACAGTGTAATCACCACCTGCAGTAGCCGTTTTGATAAGCGCCGGCCGCGTGAGCCGGGCGCAAGGATTGCGGTACTCATCCTTTCTCTCCTTCGCGGACTTTATAGACGTCACGCAGAAAAGTGGTGGCGGAGGGGTGCGGCTGATACTCCCGTACCTCGTTGCGCACGACGACCGAATCAACCATCTGCGAAAGCGGAATTAAAGCCGGAACCAGCTGGTCGTAGCGTGTCTGGATGGCCTGGTAGTCAGCCACCTGTTTTTGCGGATCGCGTTCCAGCAGGGCCTGGTCAATCATCGTATTCAGTTGCGGGTCGTAAAAACCGGTACGCCAGCCCTGGAAGTTGGTCAGGCGCGCCTTATCGCTGTTATCCGGGTTATAGACCAGCGCGCGCAGGCTGGAGTGCGGATGCGGCTCCATCCCGCTGCCACCGCGACCTACCAGCAGGTCAAATTTACGCTCGCGCATTGCGCCGTAGATCTGGTTACCAGTGCCGGTGATGATTTTGGCGTTAATCCCCGCCTGCATCAGCGTCGACTGCACGGCGATAGCGATGTTAAGAAATGGCTGATCGGAGAGTACCCGCAGCGTGGTATCAAAGCCGTTGGGATATCCCGCTTCCGCCAGCAGCTTTTTCGCCCGCGCCACATCCAGCCTGTAGCCGGGATCGGGTAGCGTGGACGGCATTCCCGCTTTGATAGGCCGCTGGTGCAGCACGCCATAGCCCGGCATCAGCGCTTTATTGATACCCTGGTAATCAATCAGAAAGCGCACCGCCTCGCGCACTTTCGGATTGGCGAAGTGCGCCTCTTTCATGCTCATCGCCACGTAGTACATGGTGCCGCGCTGCACCGCATCGACGGTCAGCTGCGGATCGCTGCGCAGGGCGTTGATATCGGAAACCGCCATATTGTTGGCAATATCAAGGTCGCCTTTTTCGATCATCAGGCGCAGAGTTTGCGACTCCTGGAAATGACGCAGTACCACGCGGCTCATTTTCGCCTCGCCGCGCCAGTAGTCAGGGTTGCGCTTCATGCGCAGCACATCTTTCGCCTGCCAGGTTTCGAGGATAAACGGCCCGGAACCGGCTTCATGGGTGGTTAGCCAGCGGTTACCCCAGTCGTTATCCTGCTGATGGCTTTGCACCGTTTTACTGTCCAGCACTCCGAGGTTGCCCAGCGCCGCCAGCGAGTAAATCACCAGCTGCGGATCGTTATCTTTGGGTAATACGATTTGCACCGTGAAGCGGTCCGGCGCGCTGACCTGGCTGTCGATATTTTTCTTACTGAAGCCATAGGATTTCCATACTGAGGCCTGGGCCAGGTTGAGGTGCAGGATGCGCCGCATTGACCACACGACGTCGGCGGCGGTCAGCGGGTTGCCGGAGTGAAACTTAACGTCATCGCGCAGATGAAAGGTCAGGGTTTTGCCGTCGGGGCTGATATCCCAGGATTTCGCCAGCGCGGGCCTGACGGTGGTGAGCTGCTCAGGGTCAAGCTCCACCAGCGAGTCGTAGAGGTTGACCACGATCCCCACCACTTCGTTACCGGTCATCGCCGCCGGGTCAAGGGTGAGCAGGTTATTCATATTCATGCCGATGATCAACTGGTCGGGCGGCGTTTTCGCCACCGCCTCCCCGCTCCCCATCGATATGGCGAGCGCGAGAATACACGCTCCCAGTAAGGAGGTTTTTTTCATATCTCTGTTTGCCTGTACTGTAGGGTACATGTTGCCGGATGGCGGCATTTTCGGCTTATCCGGTCTACCGGGCCGCAGGCTCGATAAGCGCAGCGCCATCGGGTATTTATTTTTTTAAATCAGTCGTGGCTAACGGTATTGGCTTCGATATACGCAAAATTAATGTCTTCACCGAGACCCGGACGTTGTGACAAATGCACAAATCCCTGGTCATCCATCGGGTCGACAATGCTGTTGAGATAGGCCGCCGGTTCATCGTAGTCGAGGAACGGATGCAGCAGGCCGCGCTCGTACCAGCGGCAGTTGCGGATCGCGCCCACCACCGCCAGGCTTGCCGCTCCGTTGCCGTGGACTTCGCAATCCATGCCGAAAGATTCCGCCAGCGCCGCCACCTTCATGGTCGGTGTAATCCCCCCCACGCCGTTAGCGCCGGCGCGCAGAATGTCGCAGGCCCCGGCTTTCACCCATTCGGCGCGCATGTGGTGCTTGCCGCCGAAGCTCTCCGGCCCGACGATGGGAATCGACAGGTTTTCCGCCAGCCACGCATAGGAAGACATCGAATCCTCCTCCATCGGCTCTTCAAACCAGGCGAAATTGAGTTTTTCCAGCTCTTTGCCGATCCACAGCGCCTCGGCGCGGCTGTACCAGTGATAGCCATCAATCATCAGGTCAATATCCGGCCCTACGGCTTCGCGCACCGCCGCGCAGGCTTTAATGTCCATTTTGGGATTGGGCGCAAAAGAGATTGGCGGCATCCAGGTGTGCAGTTTGATGGCCTTGTAGCCGCGGGCGACCAACTTCTCAGCAAAAGCGGCATACTCTTCCGGGGTCGACAGGCCGCCCGGCAGATCGTCGCCGCACATGGTGCTACCGTAAGCCGGGACAGTGTCGCGATAGCCGCCGAGCAGCTTATAAACCGGCATCTTAAGGCTGCGGCCGATCAGGTCCCACAGCGCCTGTTCAACAAACGACAGCGCGCGCTCCGTTAGCTGATGTGCGCTGCCGCGCTGCCAGTGGTTAAGATCCTGCCAGATACGCTCACGGTTAAACGGGTCCTGTCCCACCAGCACTTTGCGAAAAAAAGTATTCACCACGAACGGGCGCACGACTTCCGGAGGCGCAAACGAAAAGCCCTGCGCCCCATCATCAGCGGTGATGGTCAGCATCGCCATTTTGGCCATGCTTTCAACCCCCGGATGGGAGTGCCCGGCGCTGTCGGAAACCCGACGAGTGGGATATTGGAAAACGGTGACATTCACAGATTCAATTTTCATGCTCGGTCCTTATCACGGCCAAATCCGATCGACATAAGCAGATCGGCAAAGCGGTTTCACATTATTGAAAATACGTTTCAATATATAATCTAAGCACAACTTCGTAGTAGTGCCTCGGACAAACACCGCTAAGCAAGGCCATAAATTTGGGCATTGGCACAACAAGACGTGACTGTTTTCACAAAAGATGAGCGAAATGTGAGGCAGATCGACCAGGAGAAAAAAGGGCGTGAGCGCAGAGAAGAGATTAACCGACCAGCTACATCCCGGGAATGTCTGCGCCCACAAATGGCTGACTTAAACCGCCGCCGCTGGCTCCGCGCTAAGCGCTTCCAGCAGTTCAGGTAAGGTTTGATAGCGGCCAGCGGCGGCCTGAAAACGCGCGTGCTGGCTATCTTCTGCAATCACTATCGTGGCAATCCCCGCCGACTGGGCCGCGCAAAAGCCGGTAAAGCTATCCTCAATCACCAGACACTGGCTGGCGTTGAGATTGAGCTTCCGCAGCGTCGTGAGGTACACCGCCGGGTGCGGTTTGCCGCGTGGTTCATCATCCGCGCTGGAGATCGCGTCAAAAAAGTGCCAGAGCGAAAGCTTGTTCAGCACAGCGGCAATAACCTGACGAGATGATGACGTGGCGAGCGCAATCTTATAACCCGCTTCGCGAAAATAGCGTAACGCCTCCTGCACCCCGCGCATCGGTTCGCCTTTCGCGGCAATCAGACGGGTGATGCGCTGCAGGATGGCGTCTTCAAGCCGCTGCGGAGCGAGATCAAGCTGAAAATAGCGGCACCAGGTGCCGACAATGTCGTCGAGGCGCTTGCCCTTGGTCAGGGTTTCACATTCAGCAACGCTCGCCGTTGCCCCCCACTGCGCGAGGGCGTCAATCTGCGCCTGACGCCAGAGCGCCTCGGAATCAATAATCACGCCATCCATGTCAAAAATAACCGCCTGCATACTCATTCGTTCACCTCATTAAGGCTGGCATGAAGCGCATGCCAGCCGCAGTACCTACGAGAATTCAACCTGCTCGCGGGCGGTTGCTTCCTTGTGGGAGAACCCCGGCTGCTCCACGCGGATAAAGGCGCAGAGGAAAAAGGCCACCACGTACAATCCGGTATAGGCGATCACCACCCCGATGGTGCTGAAGAACGGCAGCAGCACCACGGCAATCGCCGGCGCGAGAAAGTTCGACATCCCCGCCGACAGGTTATAGACCGAAATGGCCGCGCCTTTATGCTTCGGCTCCAGCGCCGGGAACACGGCCGCCAGCGGCACGAAGGCGGCGACAAAGATCCCGAGGGCGATGGCGGGGATCAGCGCCATCGCAAAGCTATGGCCAAAGTGCTGAGGTATGTAGTAAAACGCCAGGCTGGAGAGCGCCATCCCGATGCAGCCGAACCAGCGCACCACCTTCATCCAGCCCAGTTTTTCCCCGAGGATCCCCCACAGCACGTTAGAGAAAATGGTGGTGAAGAAGAAGACTGCCCATACCTGGAGCCATTCTGAAGTGCTGAAGCCCAGCCCATCGACAAACATCATCGGCATAATGACCGCAAAACCAAACAGCGAGAGGGTATTGATAATCCTCACCATGCTCGACAGCAGAATATTGCGGTTGGTATAGAGCAGCGTCGCGGCGCGTCCCAGCTCGGAAAACTTCTCACGGGTGGTGAGATTCTGCATATGCTGCGGCGTTTGAATATGGCGCAGGGAAACCAGGGCAATCACGCCCCCGGTAAGGCAGAAGGCCAGCGCCAGCCACAGGGTGCCCATTTCGCCAATGTGAGGAATGGTAAAGCTCGGAATATAGCTGCCGAAGACCCCGATGCCGATGGAATACACCGCCCAGAACCAGCCGATGGCCGAGCTGGCGTTGTCGCTTTTGACGTTATGGACAATCGCCACGATAAACGAGTAGAGGAACAGCGGATAGGCGAAGCCGCGGATGCCGTAGAAAAGCAGGATCAGCGCATAGTTGGCGTGACCGAGGCCGAAAACGAGGAACAGCACGTGGAATACGCACCACAGCACGAAGCCAATCATCATCGTTTTCAGCGGGGTGATAATTTCCGCCACCACCCCGGAAATCCACGCCGACAGCGCGGCGGCCAGGCCGTAGAGGGTAAAGGCAAAGGAGGCCTCCGCCGGAGAGAAGCCGAGCGCTTTGATATAGTGCGACAGAAAGGCTAATTCAAAACCGTCGCCGGTCATAAATACGGCAATGGCGATGTATCCCCAGAGCAGGTTCAGGGGTAAACCGAGCCACTGTTTATTATTGATAGACATAATGACCTCGTTTTCAGGGTACAGGGTGGCCGCTCCGCGACGTGCAACGAAGCGGCGGTTATGATGAAAATCAGTGCTGCCGATATTTAAGATCGTTTAAATACAGGGCCTTAAACTGCGCGTAGCGTTGCATCAGGGTGTGGTGGCGAATGGGATCCGCACGCCAGGTCTGCCAGACTTCCGGTTTTTCACACACCGCGGCAATGGGTTTGCCCGCCGCCAGGCAGGCCAGCCGCGCCGCGCCCAGCG
>ERZ791923.3022-NODE-3022-length-13672-cov-12.218403_pt1 | contig 13672 bp, 5 predicted proteins | sample MGYA00510133_ERZ791923 | MGnify/ENA primary metagenome ERZ791923 (study PRJEB30046, sample SAMN00792106) | human gut metagenome | study: EMG produced TPA metagenomics assembly of the A metagenome-wide association study of gut microbiota in type 2... | reverse complement strand
GCCGCGCCGCCCGCACTGTGCCGTAAAGAAAAAAGGAAGGGAAAACCGGGCCGCTTGCCCACTTGGCTTAAGGTGCATCTGAAAACAAAGGAAATAACGGATATTTCGCAGCCACAAGCAGGATGTAAGGCAAAGAGCCACCGGAATCCTTTCCGGATCCCAAGGCTTTTTAAGCCTTAGCGCAAAATCCGGCTGCGCTTACAGAAACAGGCGATATTTTCAGTTTTTCAGTTATACCCCGGCTTATGGCTGCGCCCTGCCGTAAACGGGCGCGCACTGGCGGGCAGGCCCTGTACCCTGGGGGTTGCTGGGTTTCCGGGGGATGGTTAATGTCGCCGGCCCCCTTTCCTGTTGTAGCGGAATGTGAATATCAACAGCCCTGCCACCGCCAGCGGCATGCCGATCAGCAGCCACAGGCTTGGCGCGTCTGCACCCGTGTGGGGCAGCTCAGGCGTTTTACGGTTCAGAACGGTAAGGGTCAGGGTGTAGGTGTTATTGTCGCCCGGCTTAAACTTGTCTTTGTCATCAATTGCCAGTCCATCAATATAACACTCGCCGCCTTGGGTAAATTTGATCACAATTGGCTGTGCCAACAGGTTGTACCCCGGATGTGCCTTGGTTTCCGTCAGGCGGTATGTACCGGGTTCCAGATTTGTGAACGGGTTCGGGGTTATTTTGCCGTTGTCGTTCGTTGTACCGGTATAGGTAGTATCTACCCGCGTTTCTCCTTCGGTTGTTTCGACCAGCTTTTCCAGCTTGAACTCAACATCTTTCAAGAATACTTCTTTGTTATTTTCGCCATTTTCCGCGTCCTTCTTGATGATATCCAGTGCAAACTTCGGGTTCTGCAGCGTGTTGGTCAGCACAATCTTGCCGCTGCCGCCGGTGATGGTTCCATCGGGGGTTACTGTGGCTGGCGTTGTAGTTGCGCCGGTTTCGCTGTTTGCTGTGGCTGTATTGCCTGTTGAGCTGCCCGCGCTGTCCTTTTCGCTTTTTGGTGTTGCTTCAGCCGTTACCGTTACACCATACGTATTGCCCTTAATCGTAATGGTTTTGTCTGCCGCGATAAAGTTGCCTTTATCGTCCACCGTACCTTCCACAATGCGGTAAATATAGTTATTATCCGCGCTGCCGTTAATTGGGTACTGATCCAGGTTGTTAAAGTGATACAGCCAGCCGTAATCTTTGGGGATAATGGTAACATAGTCTTGCGTGCTGTCAGCCGGGTACCTTACCGGTGTCCAGTTTTTTTCACTTGCCAGGCGGCGCTGGAGCTGGATGTAGATTTGTTCCGGCCGGTTCGCAGTGCTAAGATTGTCCGTACCTTCCCAGAGCTTGTTGAACTCAATGTTGATCAGTGTGCGCTTGGTGTTGGTAAAGATTGCGGTAACTTCCAGATCTTCGCTCGCCACAATCACGCCTTCCACCATGGTGTTGCCGATCTCTTGGGCGGAATGGCAATTAGGCGGAACGGTTACGCTTTGCAGTCTGGAATCATCGGTTTTGACTTCCTCGATGGTATAGCGGGTGCCAACGGGGATGCCGGTGATGGTTCCGGTGTGTTCTGAGTTGTTCTCATCGCTCATGTTGATCTCAACATACTTTATGATGTCATCTTCTTCCAGAGCAGCACCGCCAACATCACTAAAGGTAACTTTGAACTTGTAGGTTCCGTCCAAGGTTTCGCCGTCTGCGGGCTTCTTTTGGATTTTCAGCCCGCCGGTTTTGACGGTGTTGACGTATTCTACCTTTAGCTTTGTCAGCGTGGATCTTTTTTCGTCCGGGTCCTTATAGGAGCGGAAGACGATGGTGTTTTTGTCAGGCTTCTGGCTATTCGCCGTGTAGCCATCATTCTTTACACTCTCGTCATAAACTTCCGTTCGGCCATCATCGGGGCCGCTTCCCTCCCGCCCGTCTAACGAAGGTATTGAATCAGGAAGACTTACGCTCTTACCTCCTTCCATCGAAGTAACCTTCTGCCCGTTCTCGTACACGGTCCATTTGGTGTCGTACAGGTTTTTGTTCAGTTCCTCATTGAGCGAAATGTAGCTGCCGCGGCGGAACTGGTCGCTGAAGGTAACGGTTTCTCCAGCTTCCAGAACAAAGCGTCCGTCCTCGTCCACCAACTGGGTTTCGTTGTCCATGGTGGAGGTGTACTGTGCGTTTTCGGCGTTTTTCAACTGACCGCTTTTGGCGGAGCCGTAATCCGGGATTTCCTTCTGATCGGTTGTAAAGCCGGTCATCGTACTTGGCACCGCTTTGGGAATGAAGGTAAAGTTCCTGAAATAGATGTTGCGGCTATAGTTATCGCCCACGCGGATGAATTTGACCTTGTTGTTAAAACCGCCCTGCTCTTTCATCTTGTGCAGGTCCAGCTTTACGGTGACCCATTGGTCTGTCACCAGTTCGACCGAGCCATACGTTGCGCCGTTAATGCCTGTTGTGCCAAGGCTGCCTTTTTGGCCGGGGGATTTTTGAGGATCCTGCTGTTCTTGATTATCCAGTTGATTATCCAGCAGTTCCAGATACAGGTTGTTGAGGGAAAGTTCACCACCATCTTCTTTGCTAACGTAAACCTGGAACGTAAGGAAGCGCATGTCTTTGATATTGATGGGTTTTCCCAGCGTCAGGATGCCACGACGTTTCTCACGCGCTGCACTTTGCGCATCCGTATAGCGTGCGTACCAGTGAAGGACCTGTTCGGTATTTTGCCCGGTATCTTGCCCGGTATCTTGCCCGGTATCTGGATTGGAATCTGGCCATTGGTTTGGTTCCAACCTGAAAATGTAGTCCTCTTCCTTATCTGGGGTTGCGGGTTCAAACGTGTTACCACCATTCGCAGTCAAATCCACCTTTTGGGGCTCAATACCGCCCGTATTCGGTTTAGCGGCCTCTTTTTTTCCATAATGGGTTGCCTGGTTCTGGATGGTGAAGTTGAAGATTTTCTGCTTTTCAAAGCATTTTTTGAAGTCATCATCAGTAACGTTGGTCAGATCGACCTCTTTTTGAACCTGCAGCTCGTTATTATCCGGGAAGTTGAACGCCACCGCCATGTTGGACTCCCACATACCGCGTTCCATATAGTACATGGTAAGGGTGTGTTTTTGGCCTTTGTCGAATGTAAGAGTAGTGCCTTGCGCGTAGAAATTGATGTCCTCGCCATTATATTTTACGGTCTTGGCAGGACTTCCATTTTGGTTACTTTCTGGCGTTCCGCCTTTTTTGACCTTACTGACATAGGCTGTTACACTATTTTTTTCCTTTCCTTCTTCCTCTTTCTTGCCAAATTCCAGCAGGCCGGAAACCTTACCATGGGCACCGCCAACGTCAAGCGCCAGCTGGCCATCAATGAATACCCAAACGTCATCGTCACCGGAGAAGAAGAACTTGATGCTGGTTTTTCCATCTGCCTTGTCTGCTTCCACCATGCCGTCATCCGTCAGGGTAAAATCCATCTGCAGCTTGGTGCCAAAGCCGTAATTGTAGGTAGAAGCCCGGCCCACAGTTGCGGTTTCGTTGAACGGGAAGTAGCCATAGGAACTGACGTTCTGTCCATTTTTAGTTATTGTTTTTTGTGCGGAGTCAGAATCAAGATTGCGTGACCGTTCTCGGTTCTCTGTGCTTGATTTCAGGAAATATTGCTTTGTGTCGGAATCCTGCTTCAAGTACAGGGTCGTATCCTGGCTGTCAAAGTACCAGTAATCAACGCCCTTATCCTCATCAAAAATCTGTTTCTTGGTAAAGGGGAACGCAACATTATTGTACACATCGCCAAGCTTTGCGTTTTTGCTGTTGGTGCCGCTCAGGAACTCTTTGTTGAAGTGCGGTTCTACTACTTTTGTATCCTTCAGTGTATCCTTCAGTGTATCCTTCAGCAGCGGCTCACCTGTTGCTTTACCGTTGGATGTTGTATTCGCAACCAATCCCTGATAGGCATAGTCATAACGTGTACCATCTCCATCTTCATTGATTGTGGAGTTATTGATTGCCATGAATCTTCGTAAATTAAATCCAAAAAGATTCAATTCGCTGCTGATCGTTTCAAACTTAATTCCCCAGTCTGAATAAGTAGGTTGGAAATGACCGGTATAAATCGGATATTGCGCATTGCAGTTACTGTAATAATCACTTAATGCTCTGTCAAATTGGCGGAACACGACCCAGCTTCTTTGACTTGCAAAGCCGCCTCCTTTTCCCGGTGTATAATATTCACTATTATACTTATCTCTATTATTCCCATTTAGTTCATAGTCTGTATAATAGTCATACAATGTGCTGGATACATACTTGGTATTTGCTTCTTCTTTGAATGTTGCCTTACGAATATCTACAACATCATCCGTCAGTTTCTTGCCTTCTTTGGCATCACGCAGGGTACCTTTTTCAGCCCAGTAGCCTCCGCGGTTGCCACCGTTATAAATTACATCATCGCTGGCATCCGCAAAGAAACACGGTTCGGAAAGGTCGGCTGGGATGTCCATCATGTCCGTACCATCACCGTTATCGGCTGCTTTTTCGTTCTCAACTGCCCAAGAAGCAAAACGGATTTTTGTATAACCATCCGGCACTTCGCAATACCAGATGTTGGTGTTCTCTAGTCGATTCATCTCCTTTTTTGTTATAGGATCCTTACCATCGCCCGTCAGATAGCACCAAAGCTTACCGTCCTTCGTCGGCATGCCACATCCAATCGCGCCATGTGTTTCACTTGTTTCATTCTCATAAGAAAGCCCGGAGAAAGTTGCATCGAAGTAAATAACTTGCTTGCCTTGCGGGGTTCCCCAAGTGGATTGGTTATTTACTTTATAAGTAAAGCAATATTTTTTGCTTGCGTTATAAAGGAATGTATTTCCGTCTGTTCCCTGTTCGTAGAAGTTATAGCTCTCACTTAACGGTTTGCTACCATTTTCGGCAAAGAATTGAACAGAAGAGCAGGCACTTGTAGGAATTTCAAAACCCTGCTTTTTGTCTTTGGCAACATCACCGATCTTTACCGTTTCAGTTTCCGTTGTTTTTTCGGAAGAATCTTGTTCCGTAAATACTGCGGTTACATTTGCCAGGTCAGAATCACTCAGGTTTTCAAAGACCATCTTCTGGCTGCCAAAAGCGGTGTGGCTAGCAGGGTCAGGTAATGCTGATGCATTTGCCCAGTCGGCATCATTCCAAGCTACATCACCATTTTCGCTGTTTGCATCGCCATCATAATATTTGTCATTAAATCCGTCAACTTTTACAAAATGATTTGTCGTATTGTTCTCTTCAGGTGGAGCTGTTACTCTTACTTTATGGTTTTCATCTAAAGTAAACTGCATCCAGACATATCCGCCCCAGGGGCATATCGCGTTGTCGCCATTTGTCAAAATAATTTTATAAATGCGTTGGCCTTTGGAAGTGATTTTGTCGGGAACAAGGGACATTGGCTGTTCGCCAATCTCTCCGTCATGTTCACCGCCGCCATTTCCGCGCTGTGCATTAAAGGTAATTTTAGAATTTCTTGTTACTTCCCAACTGCTCGGGACTGCAAAGTAAACGGTAAACTGATTAGATTGTGTGCTAACCTTCAGCGCCCTATCCATATCTTCCGCTTCCTCGGCGTCCATCTCCGGCTGTTCGGTCGGTTCCGGGGTGGCGGTGGGGGTCACGGTCGGCACAGGGGTGGCCGTTGCGGTGGCTGCCGGTTCCGGGGTCGGGGTAGGTTCTGCCGTGGGCTCCGGCGTTTCGGTCGGGGCGGTCTGCTCCGGCCCGGCGCTTTGTTCCGGTTCCGGGGTGGCGGCATCCGGCACCGGGGTGGCGGCGTTCTGCTCCGGCAGAGCGGTATCCTCCCCGGAGGCCGTTCCCGGCTCATCCTCCAGCAGCTCTACTTCGTCAGGTGCGTCGGGCAGAGGATCCACCTCGGCGTATACAGGCAGGGCCATTGCCATAACCAGGCAAGCGGTGATAAGCAGCGCTGTCAGCCGGCGCGCCCAACCTGTTGTGTTGTTTCCTGTTCTATTCAATCTGCTCACCCGCCTTTCGCGCTGGCTTGATGGAAGCACATTGTTCCACAGGGGATCCCTGTGAAACAGTAAAAGAAGCTGGCTTCTTTTACTTGCGCAACCGTTGCCATGTTGTTTTCAAAAAAAAACCGCATCGAGTTTTCTCATTGCGCATTTACTTTTTATTGTTAAAATATAGCACCTTTACACCAGAAAGGCAATACAATCCACGCAAATTCCTGTTTTTCAGCATTTTTACTGATTGCGCTTTCCTCCGATTATACAATATGTTCAAAGCCTTTGTATAATTTATTTCTAATTTTCTTTTTGGCCGCGGTCATTTTATATACTTTGACCGCGCGTTTTATGATCCTCTGCGCACGCAGAGCGCAACTTTGCAGCAAAATTCGCCTTTTTTGTTGCGTTTCCCTGTTTTTGCGCAATTATTTGTTTCGCATGCGCCTGTTTGCGGCGGGGCCTGGCGGCTGGGTGGGCGCCTTGTGGGAGGGATGGCAGGTTTGCGGCGCACGGTTCCCGTTTTTTTGCGGCGCGATGGGTACACCGCGCCCCTGCAAACGGTTTGTGGTGTTTGCGGCGGCGGGTGTGTGTTTGGTGGATTGCATGCCCGCCAACAGGACGCCGTTCTCCCTTTCCAACGGGGTGCGGGTTTGCTGCAGATATGCCATTCGCTTTTTTGTCCCCCCTGCCCCGCCCCTGATTCCCGGTTTCCCCTTGTCGATTTCTATTTGCGCCAGCTCCTGAGGTGCATCTGAGAGCAACGAAAATAGCGGATCTTTCGCAAGCACAAAATTCGGCTGCGTTTACTGAGGCAACACCGCACAATTCCCGCCTTGCGGCTTAAGCACCGCTCCGGCGGCTGCGGCACTTAGAATTATGCGGTATTGCCCTGAAACAGACGAGCTTTTTGACGTTTCAGATAGATCCCGGCTCCCAGCTTTCAATCTATCCTGTGTAAACTGCAACCCCTCATGCGCCATTCTGTGCGGCACTTACCTTATAATATAGGGGTGCTACCCTGTGTAAATTTGCAACTGATCTATTTGAAGCAGCTGTGAGCTGTTGCAATTTTGCACAGGGTATTGCCCGCATTCTGTGCCGAACATTCACGAAACGTGTTGGAAAAACGCACAGGATTGCCTTGTTTCCCTATGCCGCTTACCGTTGGAAAAACGCACAGGTTACCCCCGGAACAGTTGCATTTTACACAGGGTATTCCCGCTCCCCTGCCCCGCCGTGACCCGCGTACCTGTTGGAAAACCACACAGGATAGGCCCGTTCCCCGTGTTGCAATTTACACAGGTTTGGCTGTTTTTGGCTTATTTGCAACTTTACGCAGGTTGCTTTCCGCACAGGAAAGTGGTGGTGGAATGCACAGGCTGCAATTGGTTGAACACACAGGTTTGCGTTGTTAAATTACACAGGCTCTACCTATTACTAATATAAAACTAAACATCTAAGCCATAATAACAACCAGAGGTAAGCCGGGAGATGGGGGGAGAACGGGAAAAAAGTGGTGTTGCCATTCCATCAGGTTACAGAACCCTGAAACAGCAGGACAAAAAGGCACAATAAAACCCTGTGTAACCTGCACCCTGGCTGCAACCCCCACAGGATATATGGCAAACCACAACGCGGGTGTTGCATTTTGCACAGGGTAATGGCGGTGAAACCCTGTGTAAATTTGCAATTCTTGCGCTGGAAAACAGGATGTGCTATAATGTTTAGCATGATGTGCGTGACCACCCAGGATACAGCAACCGATACAGGAGGCCCCTGCTTATGGCGGCAAGTAAACAGAAAAAAGATGATCCGTTTGTCGTTACGTTTGAAGAACGCGGGGACCAGACCATCGTTCGCAAATCCAATGACCTTGTACAGATGACGCGCAACAACCTGACGCTGAGCCAGCAGCGCCTGATGCTGCATATTTTTTCGATGATTAAGCCGGAGGATACGGACCTGCCCTCTTATGAGCTGAGCATTTATGATTTTATCAAGATGACCGGCATGGACCCGCACAGCGGGGCGCTGTACAAGCAGGTGCGCAAAAATATTGAGGAGCTGGCCAACGCGCCCATCCAGTGGATCAAGAATAACGGAACTTCCACGGTGGAAACATTCCGCTGGATCGATAAAGTGCGCATTGATGAGGGCCGCGCGCGCATGACCATCACGCTGGATCCGGTGCTGAAACCGCACCTGGTGCAGCTGAAAACCCTGTATACCACCATGGATGTGACCTACACCATGTTGATGCGGTCCACCTATTCCATCCGCATTTACGAGCTGTGCAAGAGCTACCAGAGCCTGTACCTGAAAAAGAAAGCGGCCGGGGAACCGCTGGTATGGAACCTGAGCATGCTGTATGAACAGCTTTCGTATACGGCCAACCGATGGTCGGATTTCCGCCGCCTGGCACTGGAAAAGGCAAAGGCGGAAATTAACGAAAAGACGGATATTATTTTTAATTACGATGTGTACGAAAAAAAAGGGCAGAAGGTTCTTTCGCTGGTGGTAACGATTGACCCGGTGGATGATGCCGCCGCACAGGCCAACCTGGACAGCATCAACAGCACAGTGCGCAAAAAGAGCAAAAAGAAGGGCCGCCCCACCGTGGCGATTGAGGATTCGCTGCTGGATGACCCCAGCGTGATCACCTTTGATTATGTTTCGGCACCGGAAACAACGATCCCCTATTCTTTTGGACGCCACCGCACCGAGCTGCGGGAGGAAATTGTTGTGAAAGCGCGCATGGATCAGCTGCGCGCGGAGATTACGCCCGAAGAGCTGCACGCGGTGGAAGTGATCATTGATGTGTTGGCAGATGCCTGCTGCACCATTCAGGCAGGCGATGGCGAGCAGGACGGCGGCAACAAAACGGTGTTTGGAAAGATGAATGCCATCATCCTGGATTGCGGCGGGCTGACCAGTTGGCTGGCCGGTGTGGCACCCCGTTATGCACAGGAGATCATTCCCCGGTCGCAGACGATGCGCAGCCCGGCGCGGTACCTGAACAAGGTGCTGCGCGAGGATATGGATAACTATCGCATTTATATTTTCCGCAAGGCAAAGCCGGCAGCCGAACCCAAAGAGGAGCTGTTGGAAGCGGAGTACCATGTGATGGACGAGCCGGTGCAGCAAACGCTGCCGGAGCCTGAGCCGCCCAAGGTAGAGCTGATTCCCGAAACGATTGTAAAACGGCAGGATATGCGAAAAGAGTTTGCAAAGTTTGTAGATGATGGATACCTGGAAAAGACGTTGACGAGCGGCCAGCGCGGCGCTTACCACGAAATTTACCGCCACCTGGCAGCGCGGTGCGTGCCATCGCCTTCCAGCCTGCGCAATGGGCTGAAAGACGAAATGCGGCTGCATTACCTGGCCTGCATGAATGAAGTGATTGAAAAGTATGGCAGTCTGACCCCGTTGATGGAAGCTATGGCGCATGAACTGGACTTTGATGTGTTCTGGGCAAAGGCCGCCAAGGACCCCAACGTGAATAACCCGATGGGGCTGTTCTACCACATTATTGAAGAACGCGCGCTGAACCCGATCGGCACCATAATGAACGACCAGGCACAACGGCAGAAGGTTGCCGCCAAGGAAAAAGGTGAAAAAGATAAGTGGCACAACGAAAGCTGGATGGATGCTTTTGAGGAAGATATCCCGGATGACAGCGAAGAGTAATTGAGATGAAGCGGAGCGGAACATCCGGGAGCGCTATTATAATAAGGTAAGCAGCGGCTGGCAGATTGCTGGCCGCTGCTTTTTTGTTGGGGTGCAGCTGAGAAATGAAAATATCCGGCGTTTTTTGATTTCAGATAGACCTTGGGCAACACCGCACAATTCCCGCCTTGCGGCTTAAGCACCGCTCCGGCAGCTGCGGCACGGCATCTGCGTTGCCAAAATGCTCGATAATGTCGGGTTGCGGTACCCGCATCGTGCTTCGGGGGCAAAAGCCCCTCGCACTCTGCGACCGCTGCCCCTGCTTCGGTTCGCTGTTTCCGCCACTGGCGGCGCTCACCTTTGCAGCATCCAGTATTATCTGCGCTTTTGGCCTAGCAGCTACCGCACCTCGCTCGCCGTATCGGCACTTAGAATTATGCGGTATTGCCCTTGGGATAATAGGTGAGAAGGAAGGTACGTGAGCGGGAATGCCTGGATGAAGTGAAGAAGGATAGGAAGGGAAAGCGGCAGAGAAAAAGCGTGAACAGCAACGAAGAGATGCCTGCATAATATTCGTCAAAATATCCGTTGACACACGCGAAGCATATGATATAATAGAAACTATAACAGCAACGAAGAGATGCCGCACGGCACGGGGTGCCCGTTTCTGCAACCCGCAGTCAGATTAAGGGCAATACCGGCGTGCGGTACCGCAAAAAGAACCGAACAAAAGCCAAAGATTAACCGACAGCAACGAAGAGATGCCTACACAAAGGCGCTCGCAAGGAGGAAAACAATGGGATATTGTATCTCAGTCTGCATTGAAAAAGGCGGCGTGGGAAAAACCGTTACCGTCTGCAACCTGGCGGCGCTGATGGCGCAGGACGGCAAGCGGGTGCTTGTTGTGGATATGGATGCCCAGGGCAACTGTACCTATACCCTGACGGGCGCACGTGTAACCGATAATACTTTTGACCGCGCTGGCGTGTATGATATGTTCCGTGCCTATGGCATCAGCGGCACGCAGAACTATATTTCCCGCACGCAGTTTGATAATATTGATATAATTCCGGCAAATGGCAACACCCCAATGGCGGCCAAGCAGCTGCAAATCCTGGAACAGTCCGAAAGCACCAGTATCAATATGTTTTTGGCCATGTGCCTGGCACAGGTTGCCGGCGAATACGACTATATTTTGATCGATACCCCGCCGTCCCGCGATGTAATGGTGACCAACGCCCTGATGGCCAGTGACTTTGTGCTGATCCCCTGCGTGTGCGATGACTACAGCCGTGACAGTGTGTACCGCACTGTGGCCATGTGCCAGCAGTTGGAGCACGATGAGGGCGAAAAAATTGATGTTTTGGGCATTATCCTGACTATGGTGGAAAAAACTGCCCTGACCGAAGTGATCCGCAATGAACTGCGGGAAAGCCAGCTGGGCAGCAAGCTGTTTGCTGCCGAAATCCGTAAGGGACAGGCTGTAAAGGATAGCACCCGCCTTGGTGCGCCGGTTGTGCTATGTGCACGCAGCAGCAACCCGGCAAAGGATTATGCAAAGGTGTATGCCGAGCTGAAAACGCGCGTTGAACAGGAGGCAGAGTGATGGCAAGCAAACTGGACCGACTGCAGAAGAAAGGCTTTAAAGTAAACGAAGCAGCGTTAAGTAAGATCGCGCGCGGCGACCAGGAGCCGGGCGGTGAATACAGCGAGATCAATATCAATGATATTGAAGAAAACCCGGATAATGCCCTTTACCGTGAGCTGGATACCGAGGAAGATATTGCGCTGCTGGCCGATGATATCCGCCGCGCGGGGCTGCTGCACAACCTGGTTGTGTTCCCTAAGACCGGTGTTGGCGGAAAATATGTGCTGCTTTCCGGCGAGCGCCGCCTGCGTGCGCTGCGCCTGTTGGTGGAGCAGGATAAACGCGAGCAGGAAGAAAAGCAGCTGCCCAACCGCATGAGTGAATGGCAGAAAGTGCAGTGCAAAGTGGTGCGCAACTTGACGGAAAACGAAAAAGTTGTGTATATTGACAGCGCAAACCTGCAAGTGCGCGGCGGCATCAGCAATGAACGTGTGATGCGCCAGGCGGCGGCGCGTTTTGTGGAAAACCTGCAGAAAGCACCGTATAACCTGAGCGCAGCGGAAGCGAAAAAAGCGCTGAAAGAGGTCAGCCCGCTGAATTCCCGCACGATTGATAAGGCGCTTTCGATTCAGAATGATCTCAACCCTGATCTGCGCCGCTTGCTGGATGAGGAATTCCTGAACCGAGCCGAGTGCGAAACCTATCTCCGCTTGACCCTGGAAGAACAGGCCCGTGCAGCTGCAGTGTTTTTGAAAATCGCAGCCCTTGACCCACGCAGCCATGAGCGCCGCGCCATCAAGGACGCATTGACCACCGCCATGTTGGATGTAGCAGTGGAACGCCGCAGCATGCAGGAGCGCGAGAGCGTATTTGCAGCAGCGTTGCAAAATGCACAGGATGCAATCGGTCAGGCCAAGACGCAGGAAAACAAGGCGGCGGCAGTAGATAAAGACCACAACTTTATTTCGGCCAAGCTGCCTACCACGGCCCGCAAACTGCGTAAAATTGCAGCGGCAAAAAATATTGAAGCTAAGATCCGCAGTTATACGGCAGAGGACCGCAAAGCAATGTCGGACCAGATGCAGGAGCTGATTGCGGCAGCGCAGGAGCTGAAAGCACTGATTGATGCTGTGGAATAATCCAGATCCACGAAAGCAGCAAACAACAAAAATCCATGCAAATAGGAATACAGGAATCCACGATATGAAACAGCGAATTGTCATCCGGCTGCACCTGGCTGTGCGGGCAGTGCTGCAAAGCGAAGCGGACTGGCGCGGCACGCGGCTGGGCACCCTGACATCGGAGCTGATCCATGAACAGGCTGCGAAAGCGCGCCTGTGCGGGGTGCAGAATTACGAGTTGAACCCCGTCAGCAGCCGCTATGTTCCCGTTACAAACGGGACAAAATATAAGCAGACATCTGGCCTGGAGCAGATCTCCATCTATCTGAACGATGAGGATATGCAAACCCTGAAAGAGCTGGCACTGGCCAACGATAGTGTGCGTGTGATCAACGGCAGGCAGGCAATCACCTACCGATATGTTGTTCCCGGAATGCTGCTGAACGACCCGGTGTTTACGGGGCTGACAGAGCAGAACAGCACGGCAGGGTAAGCACTACAAAATCTTGAATAAATCAAAGGCGGCACCGCGTTTTTTGAAAGACGCGGTGCCGTTTTGTATGCAAAGCAGCCTGAAAATACTACAAAACATAAACCTGTGCGAAGTTACAACAAAACGGATAGAAGATGAGAATAGGAAAAAAGGGAGAAATATGTTGGAATTTTACACAGGTTTACAGAGCAAAACATGAGGAAAAGCGCGATGCAACGTTTGCGAGATAAAGCGGATTTTGGGTGAATCAGGTGCGGGGAACCAAAAAAGAGGGGAAACCTGTGTAAATAGCAACAATCTGCAGGGTGAATTACCTTTTTATAATACGACAGGGATAGTAATACCCTGTGTAAAGATGCAACACTGTACGCTGCGAAAGGGAAGAGTTGCAATTTTACACAGGGTATTGGTTATTCTGTCAGGCGCAGTAGAAGGAAAACACTAAAACAAAATGGCATATATGAGCCATATTATACGATTTGGAATTAAAACAGCCGACCAAACGATGGGATTTGGCGGGATAGGGAGAAAGGCGAAAGTTGATATGGAGAGAGCGAGGGCAGAGGTTGGCATGCTGCTTGATAGACAAAAACGTGGAAACGTGATGTGAAATGGCGGGAATACAACGCTATTTTTGTATTAAACTTATTAAATAATACAATTTGTATTTCTGTACAGAGAATCTCTTTAGAAACCAAGCGGGAATAATTTGACGATTTAAGCAATAGTAGATGGCCTGCAACTTGAGAAAGTATTGGCAACACCGCATAATTCCCGCCTTGCGGCTTAAGCACCGCTCCGGCAGCTGCGG
>ERZ791923.3016-NODE-3016-length-13685-cov-2.807043_pt1 | contig 13685 bp, 12 predicted proteins | sample MGYA00510133_ERZ791923 | MGnify/ENA primary metagenome ERZ791923 (study PRJEB30046, sample SAMN00792106) | human gut metagenome | study: EMG produced TPA metagenomics assembly of the A metagenome-wide association study of gut microbiota in type 2... | reverse complement strand
CTTTAAGAGTTCGCCCAACACCGCAACGATGACCTTAGTTCACGTGTAGTCAAGGGCTGTAGCGCCTTTCGGTACGCAGTCACGATAACTGTCCAAGAGGGCTTTTAAGGTCCGTCGGTTCTTACCGCGGACATTGTGTCGGCAGTATACGGTTTCGAAATCCGGTTCATGAAACCCGGATCGAACGGAGGTTCCGACACCATGACGGGACTCGAGGTCATTCGGTTTCAAACCGATGGCTTGCTCGAGAGTCAGATTCGCCTGCTTGATGCGATCGAGGTAGCGCTGCATAGTGGATTTGGAGATTCCGAGCTTTTGCGCTATGGCTTGCCGTGAAGCACCGCTTAGCGTCCGGCGCAGAATCTCTTGCACGTAGAATGTATGTCCTATTTAGTTGATGGGAAAAAATTCCCTTGGCAAACAAAGGGTTAATTCTTCCTATCAGCTAAGACTCGTCGCATATCTTCTCAGCGAACAAACGCAAAAGACATCCACCCCGACGTCAACTGCCGTGCGCTGGGGCTTCGACCTGCGTTCGTTCCGAGGCGCCGGAAGCCAACGTTCCAAATTTGGCGACCGGCGACAATCGTTCGACTTGAAATCGCCGAGCATTCGATTGAGAGCGAGTAGTGGTCTGTCGAGGGATATTACCATTCGATTGAAGTCGACGAACACTGCGGATTTAGGTTGGATAGCCGTTCCGTCTTCGTCGATTCTCGGGCCGTTTTTAGTTCCCTAATTCATACATAGAGTAGTATGTTGTTTAGATCACCACAAAACGAGGAGGAATCTATGATGCAAGAGAAGTTCTGTGCAAGTACCCAGTATGACGATATGACAGGCACAGCCGTTGCCGACCGCCACGACATCCACACAATGGAAAAATACTTGAAAGAAAAAAATCTAATTCACACCGACGAGGTGCTTATTGGCGTCTCCATGTGGTCCGGCGAAGTACACAGCCGTACTCAAGATGACATGGTGTCCATCAGCGCCATCATGTCGAGGGCTAGGGATGTTACCGATTTCCAGAGAGATTTAAATTCCCCGCTGTCAGTGCGTCGCGTTAGATTCGATATGCATCTTAACGAGTTTTTTGGTCTCTTCAAACGATTTTCAATCTGCATTTCCAACAACGGTCTAATCGACCAGAAGGAAATTATTATCACTGACTGATATCTGGGCAGTTATACAAATTCACTTTTTTCAGCCCAAACTCCCGACCGACTAGATCACTCACGATTGAGGTGGTCCGGGAGTTTTTCTATTCCCAGTAAATCCAACAGATCACGGTGTCGTTTGGCCACGGCGCCAACGATGAAAGCGTCCGTAGTACGGTGCTTCCGTGCCTGTACGCAGGCGCCGCTGTTCCAAGAGCTCGCGCAAAGACTCCTCGGGTAGCCTCAGGCTGGGATTGAGATCGCTCATCCTGCGAGCCGTACACAGCATGCTCATGCGCAACGCCTCTGCGATTGTGTAGACAAACAGCTTGCCCCTGTACGTCACCTCAGTTACTTCTGGTCTCGAGCCTCCGACTTTATTTTTGAGCTAATCAAAGCCTCGCCCGATGATTTCTCGTTGACGATATATCTGCAACGCCTTAAACAGGGCGGATTCGACATTGCTTCGAATCGCCTGACAGCCCATAAACTCAACCGCCTTTTTCAGTTCGTCAAAGTTCACGGACCAAACGAGTTCGGTTGGCTTCGCCTTTTTGTTCCCGCGCAGATATCTGCGCCCTCGTTTCCACAGAACGGGATCAATCGGAGCCTGCTTGGACAACCTCTCGGCTTCTTTCATCGCTTTATCAATCAGTTCCTTGGCTGCTTTTGTGTTGCCTAGCTCCTGAGCTTTTTCCGTCGCTTCGGCTACAAGCTTTTCTTGATCACGTTGCCGCTGTACTTCTTCGTTCTTGCGATCGACAACATCGAGTACATCGCGATAAAGGTCATCAGCTTCCGTCTGAGCAACAACGGCGTCGCGGTAAAGATGCAAGTGTGCTTCGAGCTGCAACTGATAACCATCTTCTGTTTGTTCAGTCCAGTGGTCGGCAACTCGGACACCGCAAATCCCCATGCGAGGATTATTGTGTGCGATGGGATCCTTAAGCGCTTTTGCGTTTCGACGAAGCTGTGCTCTTACGGCACCTTCGTTGAGATTCAGAAACTGGATGTATTTCAGTTTCAGATTGATAGCTTTCTGGGTGTTGTAGATACTCTGAATGCCTCGATCCGTCACAAGAATGTTGTCTTTCAAGGACAAAGTGGCACTTTGCATCTGCAGATAAATTGTGGGAAGAATCGCCTTGTTATTGATAGAGCCGTCATAAGCGTAGGCATAGACAACGTCGCCGCTGGCGTGATCGCAAACAACCATGTAGTTAACCTGGCGCAGTTCCGGGTTTTGTTTGGCGTGTCCCCACGCGGCATCCGTAATCGTTGTCGAGTACGTTGAAATGCTGGTGCTGTCAAAGGACAACGTTACGGCACCAGTCTGACGTACATTGGCGCGGTCGTATCGTTTCTTGTAGTACTCCTCGAACTGAGTCACCGTGAGCTTTGCCTAAAGCTCGGAAATGCGACGACCATCACGAGGTTCAATGTCGGGAAGCCTGACCAGAGCAACCCAATCTTCGAAGTTCATCATCGCGCCGCCGCTGTGTGATAGCGCTGTTTGAGAAATGAGACTCACAGAAGATTTGGAAATCCCCTACTTCTGAGCGGTGACACAAATTGAAAGGCCGTCCTGCATACGGACAAGCAGCTGCCGCAGAAGGGGAACTAGAAACTTGTTCATAAGTTCTCCGGTTGGTTAAACAGGGGACTTGGTCTATCACTTGCAGGTGTCCGAATGTTTAATATTGCCCCTGAGCCGGCTGTCCAAGTGTGTGAGATTTTAGATGACAATAGTCTGAGGAGCATCGTACGAATGCTCGAGATTTATCAGCCCGGACAACAACCAGATACAACGAAGCGTCAGAGCCGTAACCGTCCCTCGTAATGCTACCTTCTTCAAAAAGAGCATTGAGCGCGCCAAGAGGTTCTGCAACCTGCTTACACTTCAAGAAACCGCCAAGCACAACGGCATCAAAGACGTGTCGAAGTGGCTCAAAACAGTACACCGTGCTGTCTACGAGCACGGTGAGAGCCAAGTGTGGACGACGAGTTACGAGAGGCAGAAGACTGGCAAACAGTTGTGCCTACGCATCCCGAACATAACGCCGATTCTCGTCACCGCCTTTAATTCAACACCGTGGATACCATGGCGTTGCCGCAGGAAGAGCGCTGCCCGGCAATCTGAGGCATTTTCACCACTAATACGATACCGAAGCACCTGCTCAAGTGAGTACCCTACCTTGTCTTGCGCTGGAATTTTGCGCCTGCTTTACCGAGATCAAATGAAATAACGCTTTGGGCCACTTACCTTTGATCAGCTCAAAAATGAAGTCGCAGGCTCGAGACTGGAAGCAATCGAGGCAACATACAGGTACGAACGCACCGGATAACGAACTCATCAATCACCAGCACCGTAGCCAAACGACACCGCAACCTGTTTGATTTGTTGGGGATAGAAGAACACCCGAGCTACCTCAAACGTTAGAGATCCTGCAGACGGGAGTTTGGCTCTAATTTGATATTGAGTCTCTTTTGAATGCTTGGAACACAATACTCGCAAAGGCATGAGGCTTTGAGTTATCCACTAGCATCCACGATACCTCGAATATTTTTTACGTCAGATACTATATCACCAACTTAAAATCCAAATGCTACATTAATGATACAAATTAAGAATTACTATCCTCACCCCCCCCCAGAAAAAAATCATTAACCCAATTCCCAATTGATTTCTATATTACTTTCAATATGCATCTTCATTCTCGCTTCAATATCTATAACATTCACCGTCCAACCTAACGCCTGGCAATTCCTAACAAATGTATTTATTCTATTCTTTCCGAACATTTCCTTGAGTGTTATCACCACCCCAAATCGTAAATTATGCTTTCGAGCAGAACCTTGCCGCTCTTTAGTAAGAATACTTACCCCCCATTGCGGATTGTCTTCATTCAAAACTTCTCTAGGACAGCGTCGTGTTTTAATCAGTTCAACAACTCGTTTGACATTATCCCATTTTCGATATAGCATCCGAGCATCTTCTTCCAAATGGTATCCTAACAAAGATTCCCCCTGCGTATTATTGTTTATTGACTTAATACCTACAGTCGTACGAATTTTATTTGTTTTAGGGTCTCTTCTAGACTTTTTGATTAATCTTCCAAAATGAAGATCTAGCTCTGTCTGAGTATAATCAACACCCTGCCAACGCTCACCTTCTGGAAAATAACAAAGAGTTGCTCTAGCATAATAAGGATACTTTGAATCTACAAGCGGAACAGGTAGTTTATATGTATAAGTATCATATGCTGTACAAGTTCCACTTAAAATAAATCTTATTTCATCCTCTTGTGATTGGAGAACTTCCTCAACTCTTATAGGAACGACACCGAATCCTATCTGATTTCTGTCAAAGTCCGTAGTTCGCCACCCTGCTGCGGAATCAATTAGAATCGCTTTCGCAACTTCTCGAGGGAGATTCATATAATAAATTAAAAAAGCAACTTTTCGACTAATCCATGCAGCAGCGAAAGAAGTCCCTTGATCCGCCTCCAACCCGTTACAGCCCCAAACATTTATCTTTCTATCAACATCTCCCCCAAAATAACTGATATCTGGCTTAGTAAAAAAGGATAATACCGGCCCTCTCCTGCTATACGATGCAGCCTCACCATTTGCATTAACAGAATTTACAACTAATGCATTCAAAGAGTCTGCTGGTGCTCCCAATTTTAAAGGGTTACCTGACATGGTTGCATTAGATCCCGAGATAACGAAAATGACATCGTATTTATACTGCAATCGATCTAGCTCAGCACCAATAACTGAAATGTAATTTTCCTCAATTTCTTCTCTTGCCCCAAATGAAAAGTTCCACACTCGGATATTTCTATTTTCTTCAATAATATCCTCTAATTTCCGCAATATTGTTGCAATACTTGATGCTTCGGTTGGTCCATTCATAAGCCGAAATTGGCACACACGAAACCTTCCGCATCCATCCTCGAGATCAGGATTTAATGTCGGACCATCCACAATAATTGAACTCACTTTAGTGCCATGATCTTGGGCTTCTTTTGCTTTACTCTGATCTAAATCTATTGGGTAATCCAACCTATCTTCGTAAGTTACCCATTCATGGAAATAGGCTCTATCATCAAAAGCTGTATCAATAACCCCTACAATAGGTTCTTGTTTCGGCTTTGGTATATATGGAGATAGACCTCCTAGCAAAGTTCCGCCTATCTTAACGCCCTCGCATTTATCAGAAACTGACATACTGACTAAAAAGGGAGCATTCTTTAGCAGGCCTTTAATCTCCTTCGTACCTAAAAAAAATGTTCTATGATCCTTGGATATTGGATAAGATTCGATACCAATATCCTTCAAAATTTCGTTTAACTCCCGCCCAGTTTCTATTAATTGAATCAACATTGGCTCATTTTGAATTGAAGATATTCCTCTACCCTTATATTCTTCAAATCTTTCAATATGGATCAGATCACAAACCAACTGGCAAAATTCAGTTTTGCTTAAATTAAAATTAGTCAAGTTCATTGACTCAACAACTTTTCCTTCTGTGTTTTTACCTGGACTTGCAACCCTATCAAACTGTTCTTTAGTTATTTTTCTATCTGGAAAACAAGCAAGAGCTTGGCACAAATTTTCGAGTCGCTCAATTGCTCTATCTATTATTTCCGAGCGCAGGAAATAAATAAACACGTGTTTCTTGTGGCACCCTCCTCTGAAGACCACTCCACGAATATGATTATCTGCTGGTTCTTTACTAGCTATAGCAAATAACCTTTTAATTCTTTTACTTTTAGGCAAAACTCTTTCGCAAACCACAGTTATGAGAAAACCATTAATAAGTTTTTTTTGCTTAGAGTTCATCCTTATATTCAAAAGCTGATCTCGCAATTTACTTACTTTTTCACAAGATAAAGATTTATTCTTCGGCAAAGTCAAAGGTCCAATTCGCGAATCATTTGACATAGAATCAAATCGGCCCGACAATTCAATTACTGAATTCATTTTTCATCCTTGTTAAGCATTCTGCTTATCTGACTCTTAGATTTACTCGTTATTAACTCTATCTCGCGAAGAGAAAATCCTTGTCTAGACAGAATCTCGATTTCTGGCTCCCTACCTTGAAACTCTTTGTACAGAGCCTTGAGAAAGCTAAATGATCGATTAGGATCACTAAAGGCTACTGCTGTCCGTATTTGATTTCTCATAATACCAGGAGCCTCTAGATGCGATGATTCAAATATCTTCTTCGCGACTCTCCTCACGACATCCGTTCTTTCCGAGGCATCCAAAAAGGAGGACAGTATAAACCAAGCCGATTCAATTAAATCCTCAGACTTATAGCAATCAAAGTTCAATGTGTAGTCAAATCTTCTTCGCAACGCCGAATCTATTTTTTCTCCCAAATTTGTTGTAGCAAAAATTACAATGCCAGCCCCCAAACTGTCCATACCTCGAATAAACGCAGTAGTTGCCCGCCCCATTTCTCGAATATCATTGTTATCTGTTCTAGTCAAAGCAATTCCATCAATTTCATCAAATAAAAATAAACATGAATTTGGAACAGATATACTACTTATTTCTTGAAAAAGATCTTCAATATTTTTGGCCGTTTGCCCCATTCGGCTATCTATTAACTGATTAAAGTTAACCGAATAAAGTTTACGTCCCAATGCAAATGCTAACTGCTTGACTACTTCTGTCTTTCCTGTACCCGGCGCTCCTACAAACAAAAATTTGGAAAGCATTTTTCTAGTATCAATTGCGTGACGAATTCCATTCACGCTGTTGCTTAGGATCTGTGGAAGCGGAATCGAAGTTGGGCTTAGTACAACCTCCACAAAAGCATTACTTAGCCGTTGAATCTTAGGTATTCCAACGACTTCCTCCTCCGATCGTATAGTAGATACGGATGCAGACTGAGGTGTCAAAGACTGGGATGACATTTGCGCAAGTATGTAATCAGCAATGTCATGCTTGTTTTCACGTCGAAACGAATCAGCAACGTCACTCGCAGCCCTGTCAAACTCCAAATTGTTTCGCTGGTAGTGATAGCGGATGAGATCCAAGAGAAGACGAATGTTCATAGGGCACCACATCAATGGATGGGACATTTTATCATTTTACGGGACACAGATGCTATACACAGCAATTTTATGCTATCATGCACAACATATGTTAGGCGTTATCATTGTTTTTGCAATTGAAACGCACACCTGGATTATATCGAAGTCATCGCTTGGGACAACGTCGCGTGCAATAAGCTCAGCGACACTTCCCAGGTTAATCAAACAGAAAGGGCGTTGCAAACTCCCACTTTGTAACGCCCTAGAGAGACAGAAAACAGGCTACGTCTCCCTGTGTCAGATTGACTGCGCGAGGTTTTATCTCTGGTCCGCGACATTTCTAATGAGCCTTCAATTTTTTTAATACACGATTGCGCTTGATTTGCTTCCAGCGAACTACCATATTTCAAGGAAATAAAATGGCAAAAAGTGATTCCCATCATGTTACCCACATTGACCAGGGTTGGAGTCTTGTGCGAGATGGCGCACAGAGACGAACAGGTATTTATAAAACGAAGAAGGAGGCCATCGACCATGGGCGAGTTGTCAGTCGCAATCAAAAAACTGAGCTAGTTATTCACAATCGAAACGGTCGCATTTCCCAAAAGGACAGTCACGGGAACGATCCATTTCCGCCTAAAGGCTAGATCGCGTTACTTTCTTTTGATCTACGCAACACCGATCATGAAGATGACACTGGCCTGTGGCACGGGAGAGCAGAAGGTTGCTCCCGCACTCCTCCAGTCTTAGACCTGAATATGCCTGGCCGCTACACGCACATTGTCTTTCAAGGGAAGTGGAGGCTACCGGATGATTCCATCTGGAACACATAAGCGAAACAATCTGCCCGTTCAAATTGGAGGAGGACTGTCTACGCAACCTCTAACTACTGTCCACGTTCCGGATGCAGCGGGGATCCACGTAGCACTTGTTGAGAGCAAGAACGTTAACGCCATAGGCACCAAGCTCGACCACAACGTGTTGTCCGTGATTGGCATGAGGCTGAGGTTCGATCTCATCAGTAACTTTCGTCTATCGGTGAGATAACTGAGCAAATCTGGTATAGCCCCTTTCGCTACAGCGTCCTTACCAAACTCAATACGCTGCGCCGTTCTGAATTGCTACAAGTTGCCGACAAAGAGGAGGGGGGGGGGGCGTCATGTAACGAAGTAACTTGTTGACAACAAGAAGGCACTGAAGAAGTTCCAGTTCTTCAGTGCCTAATAAAAATTTCCTAGCGGAGTTGCGCTCGCTTTCCTGCGGGGCTGGATTGCAATAAAACCCCGCAAGTTCAGGCGATCATGAATGATCTTCGCGCAACGGCGTAACGATACAGACTCTTTCTTAAGATTCTTTTAAGTTACCCAAAGATCATCTGTGCCGCCTATTAAAAGGTATTTTTATGAGTACAAAACAGAAAACAGATGATTATTTTGACAATATTGATCTCCTTGCATTGATTGAACGTGTAGTCCAAGGAAGAGCCAGTGACAACGACTACGTTATCTTTGCAAGTTTCTGCGGCAAAGGGCTACGCGACTGGCAAGATATCAAGCGAATCATTGAAAGAAATCGAGAAATTTTTAATGATACTCACTTGAGAATTTCGGCAAATTAACGACAAAGCCCCGCTTAAGCGGGGCTTTTCATCGTCTTCTCAATTCAGCAAGCACACCGTCAACGTAATACTCCGAAGAATTTCGCTGTACAGCTGCCGTGCAAAACGCCTCTTACGGCACCATCTCCTGCACCTCATCCTTCTTGATGGGCTTCACAAGGTCTTCTCGCTTCACGCCGAGGTACATGGCAATCGCGGCAGCCACGAACACCGACGAGTAGACGCCCAGAAGAATACCGATCGTCAGCGCCAACGCGAAGTAGTGCAACGCCGGACCACCGAAGAAGAACATCGCAAGCGTCATCGCCAGAGTCGAGCCGTGCGTGATCACCGTACGCGAAATCGTGGCGGTAATGGCCGAGTTGATCACCTCAACCGTGTCCGTACGGCGCATCTTGCGGAAATGCTCACGCACGCGGTCGAAAATAATCACCGATTCGTTCACGGAATAACCGAGCACGGCGAGCACAGCAGCCAGCACCGGCAGCGAGAACTCCCAGTTCATCACGGCAAAGATGCCCACCACAATCACGATGTCGTGGAGGTTGGCGATGATGGCCGCGATAGCAAACTTCCACTCGAATCGCATTGAGAGATAGATGATGATGCCGGCCACAACGAGCAACAGAGCAGTCAGACCGTCAGTCGCCAATTCTTCACCCACCTGTGGTCCCACGAACTCGTTGTTGAGCATCTTAACGCCGGGAGCCGTCTCCTGAAGCGCCTTCAGAAGTTCGCCAGCCATCTGACCGGATGTTTCGCCTTCCTTCATCGGAAGACGAATCATGATGTCGCGTGCCGTACCGTAGTTCTGCACGGCAGCTTCAACACCAAGCTTGCTTTGGATCTGCTCGCGAATCTGTTCCGTCTGAACAGCCTCCGGATACTGCACCACAACCTGCGTGCCGCCCGTAAATTCAATGGACAGCGCCAAGCCGTGATAGAAGATCCAGAACACGGCAATGATGAATGAAACCAAAGAGATCGCGTTCAGAATGTGCGAGTAGTGCATGAACGGGATCGTCTTGTGAATTCGGAAAAACTCCATGATTTTCCCCTCTTAATTCTTTACTTCGACTGCGTCTGCGCCGTATCCGGGCGCCAGATCTGACCGATATGCACGCGCGTCAACTTCTTCTGACGACCGTAGATGAAGTTCACCATGCTGCGCGAGACAATCACGGAGGTAAAGAGTGACGTCATGATGCCCAAGCAGTGCACCACGGCAAAGCCTCGCACCGGACCGGAACCGAAAATCAGCAAGGCAATACCGGCGATCAAACTGGTGACGTTGGAGTCGACAATCGTCGCAAACGCCATACCGTAACCTTCACTGATGGCCAACTGCGGCGTTCGCCCGATTCGAAGTTCTTCACGAATACGTTCGTTAATGAGTACGTTCGAGTCAACGGCCATACCTAGTGTCAGCGCGATAGCGGCAATACCGGGAAGAGTCAGCGTTGCCTGCAGCATGGAGAGCAACGCCACCAAGCACATCACGTTGCACATCAGACTGATGGCCGTCACGATGCCGAAGACCTGGTAGTAGAGGATCATGAAGACCGCCACGAAACCGAACCCGTAGAGTGTCGAGCGGAAACCTGCTTCAATATTGTCGGCACCCAGAGACGGACAGGCGTTCTTCCACGATTTCCATGGGAGCCGCCAGAGAACCGGCACGCAGCAAGAGAGCGGTGTCGGTCGCTTCAATCGTGGTCATGCGGCCTGAAATCTGCACGCGACCGCCGGCAATTTCCTGACGGATGACAGGAGCCGTCACCACTTCACCCTTGCCCTTTTCAAACAGGATGATGGCCATGCGCTTGCCCACGTTGTCACGCGTCACATCGCGGAAGATGCGTGCGCCCTTGTTGTCAAGCGTCAGGTTCACCGTGGGTTCCTGCGTCTGGGAATCAAAGCCCGGCTGCGCGTCGTTCAAGTTTTCACCGGTGAGCACCACACGGCGCTTCACGAGAATCGGACGACCTTCACGGTCAAAATACTTTTCGTCACCGAAGGGAACATTGCCCTGCGCCATCTGAGTGAGCGCTTCAGGCGAATCGTCAACCATGCGCACTTCAAGCGTTGCCGTACGCCCCAAAATGTCCTTGGCCTTGGCCGTATCCTGAACGCCCGGCAGCTGCACCACGATACGATCGGCACCCTGCTGAGCGATCACAGGTTCTGCAACGCCCAGTTCGTTAATACGATTGTGCAGCGTCGAGATGTTCTGCTTTAAGGCATATTCCTGAACGTTCTGAATCGCCTTTTGCGACAGTTCGGCCGAAAGGGTGAACTTGCCTGCTCGCGTACCTTCCGTCACCACCAGATCAGGCTGAGTGGAACGAAGAAGGTCATTGGCGCGGGCGCGTTCCTGCTCGTCGTTAAAGGCGATCACAACCGTATTGCCCTGACGCGAAATGCCTGCGTGACGGATACGCTTGTCGCGGAACTGCGTACGCAGATCGGCTGCCGTTGATTCGGCGCGCTTCTCAATGGCCGAGTGCATGTCGACCTGCAGCAGGAAGTGCACGCCGCCGCGAAGGTCAAGGCCGAGATACATCGGAAGCGCATTGATCTTCAGGAGCCACTCGGGCGTATTGGGCACCAGGTTGGGAGCGACGATGTAGGAAGGATCCGTACGGTCGGGGTTAAGAGCGCGTTCGAGCACTTCACGAGCCTGCAGCTGCTTTTCGGCTTCCGTCGGATCAAAGCGCACGCGCACGGTGTTTTGCTGAGCACCCTGCTCATAGAAAACACCGTTGGGCTTCAGCTGGGCATCCGCAAGCGCTTTTTCCACGCGAGCAAGCACCGTCTCGTCGATCTTCACCGTCGACTTGCCGGAACTCACCTGCACTGCGGGCGATTCGCCGTAAAAATTCGGCAAGGTGTACAGCGCCGCAATGAGCAGAACCACTCCGATGACGATGTACTTCCAAAGAGCGTATCGATTCATAGCAAAAACTCCGGGTCAGTCCGATGCCCGATTCCGCGCTAGACCGCAAACACGGACTCGGACGCCTTTCGTTGCGAAAATGGAATTGGCGAAAAGAGAAATTCCCCTTCAGCCTACAAAACTCTTCCGCTGAGAGTTTCGTATCCGCAAAAAACGGCCGTTTTGATCAAACAGTTCCATTTTTTGCGCAAGAACCGCAAAAGGCCATAAACCGATTGCGGTGCATCAACTAAACGGCAAAGCGGGCGTCAGCCATATCCTTCAAGTCGGATACAGCCCGCCCGCTGCATGAAAGCCGTCTTTACTTGTCGATCGACTTCAGCGTGCCGCGCGGCAGAACCGTCTGCACAGCGCCGCGCTGCATCGTGATCGTCACGGGATTGTCTTCCACGCGGCTGATTTCGATCACGACGTACTGTTCGCTCACTTCGGCGATACGGCCAGCCAGGCCGCCGATCGTCACGATTTCATCGCCCTTGGTGAGCGCTTCGCACATCTTCTGATGTTCCTTCTGGCGCTTTTGCTGCGGACGGATCAGGAAGAACCAGAACACAACAAAAATCAGAATGATCGGAATGATCTGCATCAGCAGACCGCCGGTACCACCGGCAGCGGCCGCACCTGCGGTCTGAGCCATTGCGTCAGAAATGAAAAACACTTCTTACCTCTTTAGATGTTTTCTCGTTAAAAAATCTTGTCGTGCAACGCCTTGCGCGTGCATTGCAAAGCCTTCGGATTATACGGAAATTCCTTGCTGAGCCTCGAAAAATTGCATTAGAGATTTACCAGTGTCAGCCGTCGTTTGCAATTTTTCATTTGCCGCCGAGACTGACCCTCCGTTCACACGACCTCTCCGTCGGGATTGCTCTTAAACGTCACGGCACCAGCGCAGGCGCATCCAGCCCCGTCTTTTCATCCAATCCGAAGAGAATGTTCATCGCCTGCACCGACTGCCCCGCAGCCCCCTTGACGAGATTGTCTTCCACCGCCAGCACAATGATCAAGTCGCCGTTACCCGGGCGATGAACAGCCAAACGCAGGAAGTTGGAGCCGCGCACGCTTCTCGTTTCAGGCGTCGATCCTGCCGGCATCACGTCGACAAAGTATTCATCCGCAAAGCGATCTTCATAGAGCTTCTGAAGATCAATCTGGGTCGTGGCATCCTTCAGACGAATATAGATCGTCGAATGAATCCCTCGAATGGTCGGCAACAGATGCGGCACAAACGTCAATTTCAGATCGTCCGTACCGGCCAGGAGTTTGAGCTGCTGCTCGATTTCGGGGGTATGGCGATGCCCTTTAAGACCATATGCATGGAAATTGTCCGACATTTCAGCCGTGATGATCGAAACGTCCGCCTTCTTGCCGGAACCGGAAATACCCGACTTGCTGTCGGCAATGATGGTCTTGAGATCAAACGTACCGGGATGCGCCTTTTCGTATTCCATCAAAGGCAAGAGCCCCAATTCGATGGAGGTCGGATAGCAGCCTGCCATGCCGAGAATCCGAGCGTTCTTCATCTTCTCGCGCATGGTCTCGGGTTGCCCGTAGACAGACTCTTCCAAGAGATCAGGACAGGCATGATCGAGCTTGTACCAAGTCTTGAACGTGTCCGTATCACGCAAACGGAAATCGGCTGCCAAGTCAATGATCTTGACGCCGGCAGCCGTCAATTCGCGCGCCATGCTCATGGCCACCCCGTGCGGCGTCGCAAAGAACACCACGTCACAAGCGGTAAGTTCGGCCTCTTCGGGCGTCGTAAACACTAGATCGTCCATGAAGCCTCTGAGCGAGGGGTACATGGCCGTCACCTTGGTACCCGCATCCTTGCGCGATGTGATGGCACAGACCTCAACGTTGGGGTGCCGGCTTAACAAACGCAGCAGCTCCACGCCGGTGTA
>ERZ791923.3015-NODE-3015-length-13685-cov-2.875715_pt1 | contig 13685 bp, 13 predicted proteins | sample MGYA00510133_ERZ791923 | MGnify/ENA primary metagenome ERZ791923 (study PRJEB30046, sample SAMN00792106) | human gut metagenome | study: EMG produced TPA metagenomics assembly of the A metagenome-wide association study of gut microbiota in type 2... | reverse complement strand
TATGGCACATGTTTTGCCCAAATTTTTCCCATTGCTTAAAATCATGATTTTGCGATACACGATGAAATTGACATCCTGTATATTTTGGGTAGGAAATTTTATGTATCCTATTGCAATCCGCATCTGTATTTATTATAATAAATATAGCTATTTAATGAATATAGAATATCTATAAAATAGATACAAAGTATATATAAAAGGAGTGATTTACATGAAAACAGTAGTGTTCGTGTCCGAGAAGGGCGGGGTAGGAAAGACACGTTTATCAGATGAATTATATTATTACTATACAAGACAGAATGTTCCTGTGTCGCTGTACAGCTTCGATGGACAGTACAAGAACAGGAACGATGATAAGAAGGTAGACAATCCAGAAGTGTCGATTGTAGATACACCGGGTAGAATCATGGATGATAAGACTGTAGAGGCTATCCAGGGTGCAGATGTGGTTGTGATTCCAGTGCGACCTACGGGCGGCAACCTTGAATCATTTACGCGTACAGTTTCACTTGTAAAGGAGAATACGAACTGTCCGATTGTTATCGTTGTCAATGGTACCAACAGATTTACAGCGTCAGCATCATTTATGGAATGGCTGCAGAAATACAGACAGAAAGAGACTCTTGATACTGTATTGACCGTTCTGCAGTCAGAAGTCATTGTACAGGCTGAAAATTACAGCTGTTCTGTTAATGATATTAACAGGCGTTCTTTGGCAGCACGGGCTGTAAATATGATGTGTGATAAAATCAGTGAGCTTGCAGGTCTGCCAGTTGAGAAACGAGAGGCAAAGAAGAGCAAGAAACTGATTGCAAAATAAATATTCAGTATCTATAATATAGATATGTAATATTTATTTTTAGACGAACATGCAGAATGTAAGGAGATGATTGAGATGCCTAGAAAAAAAAATATGAAAAGTCTTTTAGACAGTTTTGAACTTGATACAGAAAAGGAACATGAGGCGGCTGTGACAGCAGCGTCGAAGACACCGAAGAAATCAATCGGTGGAGATACAAGAGCAACAGCACTTGTATCAATGACCAAGGATGAGAAAGAACGTCTGACAACAAAGGCAAAGGCACACGGCTTGAGCCTGTCTGCGTTTTTCAGACTGGCTGCTGATGAATACATGAATACACATAATTGGTAATACATGTATGAAGAGATATGTGGAGTGGAATCCGCAGCAGCAGTAGGTTTTGTGGGTATGTGGGTAACTCGGAGAGTTATCCATATATCCATAAAATAGATATAAAATATATATCGTATAGATATGAAGTATATAAGAAAGGATGCGTATTATGGCAAATATTAATGAAACAATTTCTGAAGTTGCAAAGTTAAACCCAGAGCTTGCACATCAGATTCAGAAATATGTAAAAGACCATTCGTATGGTTTGGTTTTTGAACATAATTTACCGGAAGCAGTTAGGCTTTATAAAAAGCAACCTGCTGTAGGTGATACAGTGAATATTCTTGCACCTCGTGGACAAAAGGAAACGGAAGAAAATTCTGTTCCTTGGTGTGTGAAATATATTGATAATGGTATTGCATATCTTGAACATGATGGAGAAGCAAAAGATGTTCCATTGGAAGACATCTGTGTCCTTGTAAGTTATAGAGACGTTATCTATCCAGGATTAAAAGAGATTGACCGTGTAGAACGTGGAAATCCAGAAGACCCATATCATATGGTGATTAATTCTGAGAATTATCATGCGTTAGAAGCACTGACATATGCATATGCAGGAAAGGTTGATTGTATCTATATTGACCCACCATATAATAACAGGAATAGAAGTTGGAAATACAATAATGATTATGTAAGCGATGAAGACCAATATAAGCACAGTAAATGGTTGGCTTTTATGGAACGCCGTTTAAAATTAGCAAAACAATTATTGAATCCAGACGATTCTGTATTAATTGTTACAATTGATGAAAAAGAATATGCACGACTTGGTTTATTGCTTGAACAAACTTTTCCGAATGCAAGTATTCAGATGATAAGTATAACAATTAATCGAAAAGGTGCGAAACGAGAAAAGATGTTTGCAAGAGCAGATGAGTATATTTATATTGTGTTATTGGGTAATGCTTCTGTGGTTTTGCCTAAAGGTGATGGCTCGGAACAGGAGGTTAGATGGTTTTATCTTAGAAGAACGGATTATGCGTCTCGAAGAGGAACTAAAAAAGGTGGTATTGCTCAATTTTATCCAATATATGTTGATGATAATACAAAAAAAATCATAAGGATAGGTAATCCATTGGAACCAGACGTTGATAGAAATTCAGTGGAAAAAATTGATGGAGCGACAGCTGTTTTTCCAGTACGTGATGATGGTGTAGAAATGAACTGGGGCGTGACCGGGGAGTCTTTGCAAAATTTATTAAACGAGGGACTGGTTCGTATAACAGATGGTAATGCTCAGCAAAAGTATATTTTTAAATATTTGAGCACAACTTACAGAAAAAAAGTAGAAGACGGAAGATGGGCTATTAGAGGAGTGCGTGATGATGGAAGTAAGATAGTTGTCGAGACATCTGGAAAGATTAATAGAGTCACTACTGTATGGGAAGATAAGACATATGATGCAGGAGCATATGGGACAAGTTTGCTAAAAGATACTATTGGCGATGAACGATTTTCTTTTCCTAAGTCATTGTATTCTGTTAATGATTCTTTAAAATATTTTGTTCAAGAAAAGAAAAATGCTTTGATTGTAGATTTCTTTGCTGGTTCAGGAACAACTCTTCATGCAGTGAATTTGCTCAATGCAGAAGATGGCGGTCATCGTCGTTGTATTTGTGTTACAAATAATGAGGTTTCAGAAGCAGAGGAAAAGAAATTTGTTGCAGATGGTCTTCGTCCTTCTGACCCTGATTGGGAAAAATATGGAATTGCCAATTATGTTACATGGCCTCGAACTGTGTGCAGTATTGAAGGTCATGATGTAAATGGCAAACCGTTAGAAGGTGACTACGGTAAGCCGTCAAAGGATATTGATTTAGGTTATTCATTGCCTAAAGCTGATGGATTCAAAGCGAATGCCGTGTTCTGCGAGTTGACATACGAGTCAGCATGGCCTATTCGTTTGGATAATGCATTCAATGCTATTGCACCGATTTTATGGATGCAGGCAGGCTGTCAGGGTCCGATTATTCGTAAGATTGGTAAGAGTTATTTGACAACAGATTATTATGGTGTGCTTTTTGATTATGGACAGGCATCTAAATTCTGTGAAAAGGTAAAGAATACACCGACTATTAAGACTGTGTTTGTAGTAACTGATGACCAGAGACGTTACTCTAATATGTGCAAACGTCTTCCGGGAATTGAAGTACATAGATTGTACGAAACTTTCCTCAGAACATTTGAAATTTGTGGCGAAGGAGGACTGGACTAATGAAGTATGGTTTAATTGATTTTCAGAAAGATGCAGTAACTGAGCTTTTAAAAAAGATAGAATCTATGCGTCGTAGTTACGACGCAGATGGTTCTTTATCTGCCGTATCGTTGACTGCACCAACTGGTGCAGGTAAGACTGTTATCTCAGCTGCTGTTGCAGAAGGCTTGTTTTATGGTAATGATACATATGCTGGCGATGATAGAGCAGCAATTTTGTGGTTGTCAGATAGTCCTAGCTTGAATGAACAGACAATGAAAAGATTTGATGCAGCAACAGATTTATTGAATGGGGCTGTGTCGATGGAAGCAATCAGTGCAGATTTTGCAAAAAATCATGCAAAACTGTCACCGGGGCATATTTATTTTTTGAATAGGCAGTTACTTGGCAAGGGAAAGAAGCTGACAAATGAAGCTGAAGGTGGACGTTCGTTCTATGATGTACTGAATGCGACTATTGAAGATGATGACATTCATTTGTTCCTGTTTATTGATGAAGCTCACAGAGGTCTTGGTACAGGAAATGATAAAGGTACAAGTGATAATGCCAATAAAACTATTTATAGAATTATTATTGATGGACAGGATGGAATCAATAAGCCAATGCCTTGCGTAGTAGGAATCTCTGCTACACCTGAACGATTTAATAATGCAATGGCTGGTCGTAAGAACAGGGATATGAAGGCATCTGTTGATGTACCTGTATCTGCCGTAAAAGATTCGGGTCTTATTAAAGATATGATTGAGCTTCGTACACCTAAGAAAGCAGCTGATACAAAGCATCAGGATTTAACGCAGGCATGTGTGAAACTGGCTTCTGCATCAAAATTATGGAAGGATTATTGTGAAGAAAATAAAATCCCTACTGTAATTCCACTGATGGTAGTACAAGTTGAAGATAAAGTGAGTGTTGATACATTAACTTCTCTCTGTTCTCAGATTCATAAAACATTACCTTGGCTGGATATTTCAGATTGCTTTGCAAATGTATTTGGTGAACATGATGACATTGTTACTCCGGCTGGAAAGATTCCGTATGTAAAACCAGAGGAAGTTGCTGAACGCACAGAAATTAGAGTGCTTTTTGCAAAGGATGCAGTATCTACTGGTTGGGATTGTCCTCGTGCAGAGGTTATTTATTCCAGAAGAAAACGAACTGACCCAACATATATTGCTCAGTTGATTGGTCGTATGGTTCGTACACCATTAGCAAGACGTGTTACAAATGTAGAAGAATTGAACACAGTAGCATGTTATCTTCCAGAATATGATGCTGTGACTGTTGAGAGTGTTGTTGAACACTTGAAAGAAGACAATGTAGCGGTTGATGCAAATAAGATTATTAAAAATCCGGCAGATGTAGGATTTTTTGGAGAAACCAAGAAGAAAATTGAAAAGAAATTAGCTCAAAAGCAGAGTGAAAATGAAGTGAAGCAACCTGATGATGTCAAGCATGAAAATGTAACTGCTGCTAGTGCAGATAGAGTAGGCGAATCAGGCGGTTATACATATGGAGAATCGACAGAAGATTCATTGTCAGGAACAGAATTTGCTGTTAATACAGACGATGAATTTGCGGTTAACATTGATGATATTGTTGAAACTGAGGAAGAATTGACGGAAGCTCTTGAAAGAATTCCGAAGGTTGACAGTGATGCAATTAAAGCAAGTTTTGAAGAAATTATCACCAGACAGGTGCGTCATGATAAAACAAACCATTTCTTAGACTTATGGGACTGTATTGACGTAGTTATGTCTGATATTGATGTGGAGTCTGATTTGGATTCAAAAATTCAGGAAGAATTTTATAACAATATCGAAGGTGAAATTCATAAACATCCGGCAGAATTTAAGCGTTCGTTGAGTGAAATTAAAAGTACAACCGTGAGCGTAAAAAGGGTTGACCCACTTACAGGAGAAGCGTTTGAGGATAGGGAAGAACTGGTTGAGAATGATGCAGATAGATTGGTAACATATTATAAACATACAGTAAGTGTGTTTTCTGGTGCATCTGATTTGATTAAATATTGTATCAACAAGCGTAAAAATGAAGAATTTGATTCTGATGCAAATGCGATTAGTCGTATTGCTGCTGTTGGATATTGTATGGAAATTATTCAGGCAATGGAAGAGTGGGCAGAGAAAAAGACAGATGAATTGTTGAGTATTTATGCTCCGCAGAGATATGCTGTATCAGAAGAAAATAAAGCAAAATGGGATAGAATTGAGGGTAATACAAAACCGTATATTGAACGTAATTTAAATGTTCAGGCAAGTATTACACGTCAGAACAAAGATTATAAGGCATATCCAAAACATATTATTAGTGACGATGAAGGTTGGGCATATTTGAAGCTGAATGACCTTGAAGAAAAAGTGGTACAAACAGAATTATCACGTACATTAAATGTAGCATGGTATAGGAATCAGTCAAGAAATCTTAATGCATCTCTTGCAATTCCTTACAAGTTAAATGATGTATGGGAAAATATGTATCCTGATTTTATTTTCTTTCAGAAGACTGGCGATGGAAAAATTATTCGTTCGATTGTAGACCCTCATGGTGATTGGTTAGGAGATAGCGTTGCAAAGCTGAAAGGCTATGTAATGTATTTGAAAGACCATCCTGATATGTTTGGTTCTGTACTCGCTGTTGCAGATGAAAAAGGCGGTGTTTATCGTTATCTTGATTTGATGACAAAACAGGTGCAGGATGAGATTGAAAACTTTACTGGAAGCTCTGCAAAGGAATTATTTATGGGTGCACTGGGCAGAAATTATACGGTTGTATCTGATAAATAAATCTGTTATATTTACATTGAACAATTAAATAAAAAAGTTCACGAGAGAATGTCCGATATGAAAAAATATCTACGCAGTACGGTGTAGAAAACCGAATTGTTTACGGACGCACAGCTTCTGGCAGAAGCGTATTCTGAAATAAAAATACGTGAGAGACGTAGCGGTGAACAGATGATGGAAACTTATTGTTTCTTGATTCTGTTCACCGTTTTTTATTACAAATTTTTTGATAGAAAGTAGAGGTTACAGTATATGAGTAATTTAAAAAATGTTCGTGCAGAACTTGAAAAAATGAAGAAGGAAATGGCTGCGAAAGAAGCCGAACTCAAGCGTGAAGAAGTACGCCCGGTCATTGAACTCATCAACAACGAGTTGTTGAACAGCGAAGATGTACAGGAAAAAATGTCAGCGTACAGCAAGGACGAAGCACGTGTGATTGCGAAGCACATTGTGAAGAACATTGATGCCATCATCAGTGAATCACAGGGTGAAATCAATGAGCTGAGAGCAAAGAAAAAGGAACGTGCTGAAAAGAGAAAAGCTGCGAAGCTTGATAGAGAACTGGAAAAGATGGCTGCGGAAGATGACTATGAAGATGGCGGCATGTACGGAGTGAACCAGTTCGAGGAAGAAGACCCATACGAAACAGGACAGCTGCAGTAATGCATGTGAACAGCTGTGAAAGCTGTCTGCTGTTTTGTTCGTTCTGGGGCTGAAAATAAGAGTGAGCAGGATGCGAACGAAGCATGAAGGGGTCAAGGGGAAACGAAGTTTCCCTTGCAAGTAAGTGAGCGTAAGCGAACGGTAGGGTTTTTCGGCTCCGCCGACAAACCCTATACTTGCCATAGTTAACAACTATGGTTAGAAAACCATGGACACAGACCATAGGGGACAAACCCTATGTGGATGTGAACATGGGCGAAAATACAGTGATGGGGACAAACCCTATATAGTAAAATAGCAGGTATTTGAGCAAGTAGGTGAACATTGGTGCAGAAAAGCCGGATTCGGCTTTGCAAACCGATGTGAACGAAGAAAGGAGATGACTGTGAATGTCAAATGCAAATGATATGAATGGTGCAGTTGATTTTTGGGCGGAGTTCAAGAAAAAGAAAGAGGAAGAAGCACGACAAAGAGAACAGGCAGCTCGTGAATTAGAAATGCCATTTGATGTACAGCAGGATGAAATTGATAATTTACCGGAGCCTGAACCAGACGATGACTTTATGGAATCCGAAGTGGTACAGGAACCGACAGGAGATGATGAAAAAGAAATCATCTCGGATGGCAGTACAGAAGAAAGCGAAGATGACATCGACGAAGAGGAGCTAATCAGGCTTGTAAAGATTTCAGCACGAATCAATGAGAAAGTTGATGAAGTGATGAAGGACATGGCAAAGGAATTTGATGTACCATTCTCTCAGGTAGTGAGACTTGCGATTGATGGACATCTTGAAAAATATCTGGGAACCGTGAGATACATCGACGGTGACCAGGGCGAGTACATGAAGCGTGCAACAGCACTGATTGCAAACGAGCTGCAGGGTATCAAGACAGCATTGAACAGGCTGAGAGTGAATGTGAACCAGATTGCAAAATGGAATAACATTGACAGGCGTATCAGTCTGCTGGAGAAGTAGCTGCAGACTGCGAATCCATCAGAACAGAGATACATCAATATGCGACTGCAGGAGATGCACAGAGCACAGGCGGCGTGTAACTGGAGCTATTTCACATTGTTCAGTGTTGAGAAATACATGGAACAGTTAGACAGTGCATCGGAAAGGATTGGCAAGGAATTATGGCGTACACAAGAGTAACAAGGACTGTGAACGGTGCTGGTGCTCTTGCGTATGCATACGGAAAAGGCAAGGGGCACAATGACAATCAGCATCGTAATGATATGATTGCAAACGTGAACATCCTGCCGGGCGTACCGACGGAAATCCAGATGCAGAAGTATTGGAACCGAGCGAGAGCGAATTATAAGACATAGGTGATTCGTGTTGTGCAGTCATTCAGTATCAATGAACTGAATCCAGACGAACCAGCAGACATTCTGACTGCGAACATGATTGGTCAGGAGTTTGCACAGAGATATTATCCAGACCGACAGGCTGTCGTGTTTACACAGACCGATGGCAAATCTCATCTGGTACACAATCATATTATTATCAGTGATACGGACATGACATCGAGCAGGGGCTGTGATAAACAGCAGTATTATCAGCCGACACTTGCACAGTGGACAAACGAGATTGCAGGTCAGTATTTCGAGCTGGACTCTGGCAACGCAAAGACGATGGACAAGACGACACAGACCGAACGTGCGAAGCGTGCACTTGGTGAATATGTATGGAAAGATGATTTGAAATCACGTATCACAGAAGCTATGAACGAGAGCGAAAGCGAAGAGGACTGGATTAGGAATCTGCCAGCACATGGCGTGAACATTGAAGTACACGACAGCAGGAAGCGTGGAAAATATTACACGTATGAACTGATGGATACAGATGGATTCGGTGATAAGAAGATTCCTCAGAATCTGAAATCACGTTCTTACAAGCTTGGAACATTGTACGATGCAGAGCATGTACAGGAATATTTTTCTGAGAAGGAACTGGAACACAGGCATCATGGAAATCGCAGTGAAGACGATGAACATACGACGGTACAGGAAGATAAAACGAATGTGACTTTACCGGTACATGAAGATGTGACACCAGGACAGCGTGCAGCGATGCTGCCGGATGCAGATGAAGAAGACGAAGATGAATATGATAGTAAATCGGATGTAAAAAGACCTGGAGGTGTTCGGAAGCATTCGGAAGATGTCGGAAGTGTTCGGAAGAGACCGGGAAGCGGACGTGTGGAGATTGCTGTTCCTGATGATATTGAACATGTGACACATTTTAAACCTGATAGGGATGTGATACCGCCACGCGGGTCATATAATGATGTAGATGAACGTGATAATATTGATGATGTTGTTCTGGACAAGTCTGAAGATAAGAGCAGTGATATTCTGGCAATGCGATTACAGCAGAAAGCAGAACGAGACAGAAAACGCAATAAAGCAAAGTCTGGTGTAGTAGAGATTCGTAAGGATATGAAATCTGTGAAGGGATTGTCAACAGAATCTGTCATGGAGCGTATCAGAGGCGTTCAGAATGAAAAAGAGGATAGAAGTTTGTAGGAAAGGATAAGTGTGAAATACTATGACTGATGAAGAAAGAGCTGCATTGAAGAAGCGGATACAGGAAAGAGCAGTACAAAAAGATGAACTTGTTGAGAATAATACAGTGCCTGTTGTTAAGCAGGAACCTGATGAACATAAATTAAATGTTATGGGGTTGTTAGGTTTTGCATGTGCTGCGTGTGGTGTTGTTACGGGATTTGTATTTTCGTTGATTGGTGGCATCGTTATTAACATTGTAGCATTGATTTTGAGCATCGTGGGATATTATCAGGAGAAGAATGATAAACATGTAAAGTATGATGGAATGATGTTAGTTTATTTGGCGATTATCATTTCATCAGTAAGTATTTGGTGTGGTAGTATGTATGCAGTACATGTACACTATGAACAGCGTAAGGCTGCTGTTGAGTATCAAAATCAAGTAGACCAGTATTATGATGATTTGAAAAATTTACCACGAGATGAATTCATGAAAAAATACTGGGATTTTGATTATGATGAATATATAAAGAATAAGCATAAATAAAAATGTTGGCATCTGATTTTTCAGGTGCCTTTTTTTGTGTAAAAATAGGGCTTACCTTAAATTTATTTGTGAGAAATATTGACTTTTTTGGTGTCATATGTAAAATTAAAGTTATAAACGATAATTATTTTACAAAGAGTAATATAAATACTCTTTATTTTTACATAAAAGGGATGATTTTATGAGAATTGCATATGTTTGTGTGAGTTCTGCTGACCAGAACGAGGCGAGACAGATTGAAGCTCTGAAAAGATACGATATAGAGAAATGGTTTACAGAAAAAGTGTCCGGGAAAGATATGAACAGACCTGAGTTGCAGAATATGCTGGAGTTTGCACGTGAAGGCGATACAGTGTATGTAGAGGATTTCAGCCGTCTGGCACGCAGTACAAAGGATTTGCTTGAGCTTGCGGAACAGTTCAAAGCGAAGAAGATTGAGCTTGTGTCCATGAAAGAGAATCTTGATACAGCTACACCTACAGGGAAGCTGATGCTGACCATGATTGCTGCAATCAACGAATTCGAGCGTGCGAATATCCTGGAACGACAGAGAGAAGGTATTGAGCTTGCGAAGCAGCGTGGTGTGTACAAGGGACGCAGAGCAATTGAGGTTGAAGATTTTGGTAAGTATTACGAAAAGTATTTGAGAAGAGTCTATACGAAAAGGGAGCTTGCCGAAGAGCTTGGTATCTCAAGACCGACGCTGGATAGATTGATTGCTGAATATTTAGATAAATACGGTGATACAAAATAAAGTGAAGTCACTCCTGTAAAGGGAGTGATTTTTATATATTCCGCAATCATGTAGATAAATGTTGAAAGAAATGTATCATTGATATATAGTAGAAGCACGATATTGAAAAAGATTTTGAGAAAGTGGGTAGGGAAATGGCAAAGAAACAAAGATGTTATATCTACACACGTGTTTCAACGGAATTACAGATTGACGGATATAGCCTTGAAGCTCAGAAAGAGCGATTACGAAGCGAAGCAAAGCATAGAAAGATGCAAGTCTGCGGTGAGTATAGTGATGAAGGTAAGAGCGGTAAGAACATTGCCGGAAGACCTGAGTTCAAGAAGATGTTGAGTGACATTAAATCTGGCAAGGATGATGTTGATTATGTGCTTGTCTTCAAGCTATCGAGATTTGGTCGTAATGCTGCTGACACACTTAATTCATTACAGTTCATGGAAGACTATGGAGTGAATCTGTTGTGTGTCGAAGACGGTATTGACAGTGCAGGTGCAGCTGGTAAGTTGATTATTTCTGTGCTTGCATCTGTAGCAGAAATCGAGAGAAGTAATATCAGCGAGCAGACAATGGCTGGAAGACAGCAGAAAGCTCGTGATGGTTTATGGAACGGTGGTTTTGCACCATACGGCTATAAACTTGTGGCAGTTGAAGGTCAGAAATCAAAGATGCTTGTAATAAATGAAGACGAAGCTAAATTGATAAAGCTGATTTATGAAAAGTATCTGTCTGGTATGGGTGTCAATGCTGTTGCAAAATGGCTCAATGATAACGGATATAGAAAGACTGTTCGTCAGAATGGAACAGTGCCATTGATTTCAGACCATTTTGTGAAAGGAGTGCTGGATAATCCCGTATATGCTGGAAAAATTGCGTATGGACGTAGAAGAAATGAAAAAGTGGCTGGTACACGTAATGAGTTTCATGTAGTTAAGCAGGATAAGGACAGCTACAAGCTGTATCCGGGTAAACATGAACCTATCATAGACGAAGAAACATGGTACAAAGTACAGGTTAAGCGAATGAAGAATGCTTTCAAGCGTGAGAAGACACACAGCTTACTGCATGAACATATTCTGTCAGGAATTATCAAATGTCCGGTCTGCAGTGCTCCGATGTATGGCGTTGTAAATCGTAAGAAAAAGAAAGGCTCTGACGAATTCTATACAGATATGTGGTACTATATCTGTAAAAATCGAAAGATGGTGTCTGGTCATCCTTGTGATTATAAAAAGCATATTCGACAGGATGAAATCAATGCAGAGGTCATACAGATGATAAAATATGTCTTTGGCGGTGAAAACAGCATGAAAGACAATGTATTAAACAAAGTTGGTACAGATGATTCATTGCAAGAATTGGAAGCAGAGAAGACACGATTAGCTGATGAGCGTGCAAAGCTGAATACAAAGAAAGCAAAGCAGTTGCGCAGAATCAATGAGCTGGATATTGATGATGATTTGTATGACGATTTGATGAAATCTTATAGAGCATATCTTGGCGAAATCAATGACCAGCTTGCAACAATCGAAAATCTCCTGTATCAGAACGAGTTGGCAATAGAGAATGCTCAGGGAGAGAATCTTTCGACGGAAGTCTATAAGAGACTGATAGATGCAACAATCGAAAATATTGACAATGTATCAGATGCAGACAAGAAGATACTTATGAATGCATTGCTTGAGAAAGTAGAAATTTTCAAGGAGAAGCAGGCGGATGGTCGTTGGGTGAAATCAGTACAGTTCAAAATACCATTGAACATTGACGGAAAGCTCGTAGATATAATGTTTTTCGATGATGATGAAGATACAGAAAATTCCCTACCCAATGAGAAACGCGTTTAGACAGTCTGCCTTCTGTCGAAAAAAGCCAAATAAATCAAAGGATTTCGCCATTTTGGGAATAAAATAGATGTGTGTTTCTGTTTCCGTAGAGTGATGATATAACTGGAGGTTTACCCCAGGGGATAGGCTTTGGAGAACGGGAAGTATACATTTTGGCGAAAGGATACATTTGGGCAAAAGTGATTTTGTTAAAGGAGCGTATGATGAAGGAAGTTAAACAGTTCGCAACCCAATTTCGAAGAGCGATTGATTTGGCTTTGGAAGCAGGGGAGTTTGATAATGACAGCATATATCGCAGATTTCCACGTGCTTGCTGCGGAGATACGAGTGATTTGTTAGCTCAGTATTTATTGGATAAAGGTATCAAAACAGATTATGTCTGTGGAACATATTGGGGTAAACCGGATGGAAACGGACAATCTCATGCGTGGCTGATGGTAGACAAACATATTATTATAGATATCACAGGTGACCAATTTAGTGGAAAGTCTACTTTTCTTAATTATGACAAATCAGTTTATGTAGGTGAGGGAGATGATTTCCATAGGCTCTTTGAGGTTGAAGATAGAGATGTTCATGAGCATCGTGGGTTGAGTGCTTTGGGTGGGTTTTGTGAACCGAGGCTGTGGGATTTATATAGAAAAATCTTAAAATACATTTAGTCAACCACTTTTTATGGGGATAAAACCATTACCCCACTTTGAACACCTATTGCATACTTTCGCTATGCAGTATAAAATCAAAGTTCAGGGGAATATTGAAACCGTTTGTCTGCTTTCAAAGAAACCTTGATTTTCTGCGGTTTGTAGGATATTAAGGGGAGAAAATGAATGTGTTTTTTCAGACTCTGCTGAATAATAGGCTTTTGCTAAAAGGTATCACTTTTGCGAAAATGTATGATACCTTCCGGCAGAAGCCTTTTTATATAAAGATAACTTGACTTCTAAATCTTACTGATGTAATATTTACACAAGTGCAGCAGGAGTTCGAACGATATTTTTTTGTTGTGAAATCTTACATATGTAATAAAAAAGGGAGGAGGAATGTATAGTACGATATATTCATAAAAGAGGAATTTTTTCACTCCAAAATCTTACAAATGTAATATTTTGGAGATATAGTGTACATTGAAAATAGAATATGACCATATCAGC
>ERZ791923.3008-NODE-3008-length-13727-cov-3.096840_pt1 | contig 13727 bp, 20 predicted proteins | sample MGYA00510133_ERZ791923 | MGnify/ENA primary metagenome ERZ791923 (study PRJEB30046, sample SAMN00792106) | human gut metagenome | study: EMG produced TPA metagenomics assembly of the A metagenome-wide association study of gut microbiota in type 2... | reverse complement strand
GTGTCGAGAAAATCGCTTGCTCTCTCCGCAAGCCGCACAAAATCAGATTCCGGCACGACATTGCCGAAAAATGATTTTGTGTAAAACTCATAATCTGCGTATGCCATGCCGGAATCCTCCTTAGCCGTTGGACTTGATCATACCCATACGGATATTCTTGTGGTTGTAAACGAGAGACCAGTTTGCTTTCGCTCCAAGCTCTGCGTTGGTCGGAGACTCTTTTGTGATCTTGCTTGTGTCAATGCTGAATCCGTTCGGGTGGAGCACATAACCCTGCTTTGTATAAAGCTTGCGAATACCTGCCTTAGTCTCCGGATCGTAGTCCGCATAGTACGGATCCTCATAGTTTGTCTTGTCGCAGGTTAAAATGGATCCTGCGCCGATCATGTAAGTCTTATACACCGGGATATCGCCAGAAGTATCTACCGTATACCTATCAGATACAACCGGGATAAATCCGCCGATGGACGGGAGATTTACGTCACCAGCGAGCGCATTGGTCACGGTGTACTTGTTGTAATCTACCAGCCCGAGAGCCTTATACTTTGCGAAAATGTAGCTGTTAAGGAACAGCAGTCCCATCTTCTCAGATGAATCTCCAAGTGCTTTCTGCTGTGCAAAGATTAATGTGGTTGCATCAATCTTATTCGCATCTGTTGCAGTCGCAGATCCACCGCCAGACGGCTTCGCTGCCGAAATATCTGTGATATGCGAAGACATTCCTGTCAAAGACAGTACCGCATCAACGATGGCCATGAGATCACGCACACGGGTCTGTCTGTAGAATCCTGCAACAGAGTTTGCAACGTGAGTCATCGGCTCAGCACCGGTCAACTCCTTTGTGAAGTCCTGTGCTTTCCAAGCCTTCATTCTCTGGATAAGCATTGCTGTCTGCTTCTTTCCGGTGATTTCAACCGGCGTGTTATCTGTCTCACCATCGTTGTTAAGTGCCTGAGAATCGGCCTCATCGATCGGCACGTAGAAAGGAAGTGTTGCCACGTTACCCTTTGTTCCGATCAGATCCATGATTGTGGAATCCTGCACGAGAATGCCAGAATTGATAATTGCATCATTCCATGTTGGCTGTTCTGCCATATACCCAGAAAACACTTCCGGGTCAAAGCTAAAACCACCAAATGTTCCAGTTCTTGCCATAGATGTAGTCCTTTCCGTAGATGGACTATTTTAGAAGTGAACGTAAAAAATCCCATCTACCTATAATTCTTAAGGGTGTTTAGGTTAGCGGCTATGCTCGATCACATAGTCGGTCTGTCGGCTACTCGCTGAGTGCCGTGTAAAGTTCTGGATCAGACTGCTTTAATTTCAGCCTTTCGTCCAGATTCATCTTACGGAAATCTTCCTTTGTTAATCCTGTTCCGCCTCGGCTTCCATTCTTCGCCGGAGCTGTAAAGCGTGCCGCGTTGTGCTGTGCCGCAGCCTGCTGCTTGTCAACGAAGATTCCCTCTTTCTGGTTTCCATCCTTATCGGTGATCATCCCGTTAAAGATATCACTGATGGACTTACCTTTTGCAGAATCCTTGTCCAATTCTTCCATGAGAGCCTTTTTGTAATACTCCTCGGTGATTCCGTTCATGAACTCGTACTGCTTTGCACCTTTTTCGTCTGTAGACGCCAAGAACTCACTCACCTGTTTTTCGACTTCGATTTTCCTTGCGTCGGCAGCGCGTCCAGCCTTTTCGTCAGCAAGCTGCTGATTTAATGTCTGGATCTGCCCTTTGAGGTCATCAACGTCAACGTCCTTAAAACCTGCAAGCTGTTCCTGCACGGAGTCGAGTGATTTCTTGTAATCGTCGGCTTTTGACACCTGTTTGTTGTAGTCAGCTACTGTGCGGTAGTTTTCCAACATTTTCTTTTTCAGATCGTCTTTCTTGCTCTCTGGAACCTCGATTTCAAGCTCCTGTAAAATCTGCTCGATGTTCTGCATATATCCTCCTAAACGTGTATTATAACCGCTCGTCAGCGGTGTGGATTGAGCCGAATAAACCTTCGGCGTGGTAGTGGACCATCGGAGATTCGAACTCCGGGCCGACCGGTTATGAGCCGGTTGCTCTGACCGACTGAGCTATTGGTCCATGTGCGCCTCCCGCACAATTTCTCGTGCGGGCATTGTCAATCTCTCTGAGGCATTGCGCTACTCTCAGTTCATCCGGGAGCGACCCGGACACATTGGAATGGTGGGGTTTGAACCCACGTCCCACAATCAGTGATTGTGTGCTTTCCCGCTAAGCTACATTCCAGTAACACCCCGGATCTATTCGGGGTGTCCCATATTAGAAAGGTGTACCATGAAATACGGCTCCGCCCCAGCCAAAGGCGGAATGGGGAGAGCTGGACTTGCACCAGAAAGGCCCGAAGGCAACGGATTTACAGTCCGCCCCGCTACTAATTGCGATCTATCTCCCCGCAACCGGCAAACGCCGGTTAGCAACTTGTTTTTTCGTGCTATGCTTCGCACTATACTCCTCTGGAGTAACGTTTTTTTCATGCTCCCCTGGAGCAATGCACACGCCGGAAATTGCATCCGCTTTTCAACCTCTCCAGTGTCCGGCTGGATTTCTCTTAAGGACGTGTGCTGATAAGGAGGCAATAGAAATATGACACCAATATATGTATAGAGCTGGCATTTGAATGGAGAAAAATGTCAACCCACCATGTCAACCTTACACTATATATTCTATCATTTTTTTATTCTCCATGTATCACCACATTTTTCAGTCTCCGAGCTTGCGGATATACTTCTGGATCTCCTGCCTCTCATCGATAAAGTCGCTATCCATCACCATAGTGGACAGCATGTCATACACTTCTACCATTAACCGGCCGACCGTTTCCATAAGCTTGTCCCGATGCCCTTGATCACCATTAACCTTATATGCCTGTTTTGCCGCAATATAAGCATCGTACAGTGCGTCAATATTGTGGTCGTATCGCCCGTTGGAATACTTTTTTATAATATTCTCAGCCACCTCCGCAACCGGGGCTTCTTCCCACTCTTTCTTCTCCATTTTTTCCAGATAGGAGATCGACACAACGAGCTTATAGATCACGTCCAGCCGATTGGTGGTCAGTGAGTTTACAGCTTCTTTCGCTTCGATACTCAGCTGATCTTTGAGTTTTTTAATCAGTGCTTCCATGTTTGACACCTCCCCGCATTTTCTTTTTATACTTATCATGTAGTTCTTTTTGACTTTCCAAAATGTATACCGGGTCATATCCAGACGTTATGAGATCAGTGATGATGCGTTCCAAGCGCTCAAGCTCATTATCAACATCTTCCACAAGCCTATCCACAAAGATTGCATCCGCAACATACCCCTGTTCGCGCAGAGCCGTTGCATACTTCTGGTATACGTCTTTTGTAGCCTGTTCCCATCCAAGATACACGGAGAATCCGTCCTCTACCGCTTTCTGCTTCGTGGATTTTCCTACGCTCATCCGGTTTGCAGACCGCCACGATTCCGGGATCATCTGTATGTTTCCTTCGAACCGGTCTGGTATCAGCTTACCGTGATGGTTGATGTAGTAATGTGCCACGCCCCGGCGTTCCTTGCTCTCCGCGAAATACTGGTACAGGTGCAATCGCTTGTATCCGCTCAGCCCAAGGAAATCAAAGTAGTCCGCCATCTGATCGTGCATCATGATCGCTGCGATCTGCCGCGCATTGATCTCGGAGAAAACATCTTCCACGCTTTTTACATCCATCTTGCTTCGGAAGGCAATCATCGTGATCACCTCCTATGCCAGTTTCTTGATGATGACGTTCGCGTCCTTCACGAGTACCGCGCCCGCGGAGATGTTCCCAATCGATACCGTAAGGGATGAGCCAGCCGGGACCGGTATCAGTGTGGACGCTCCGACATTCTGGTATGTGTTCGCCGTTGCAACTGTGTAATCCATCTCTGTTCCGCCGATCGCCTCGCCATTGAGTTCAATCACAAGGGCCGTTGCTCCTGCTGCCGCCGCGGTCACGTTGCCGTTGAACTCCACCTCTACCGCCATCGGGAGGTTTGTGCGGTTCGTGATCGTAAAAAGCCCGCTCCCCTTGACATGGTTCAGCCACCCGCTGGAACATCCGCATCTTCTGGATTTCACACGGGTGTCGTTAAAGATAACGTTCTGGTTTGCTGCCACTGTCTGTTCTGTCTTTGCTATAACATTAAGCATAGTATTTCTCCTTTCAAAAAATAAGGAGCCGAATCCGACTCCTTATCGATGCGCAAGACTACTTTGTAGCTATGGATTCTTCCAACATGCTTATAATTCTGTTTTGGTTTGCGATAATCTTATCCAGATACTTCCGATCCTGCTCTTGAAGATGCTTCGCAATGTCGGCGTTGCTTGCCTGCGACAAATCACTTTCGTAATTCATCACCTGCAAGAATACGCCGAACAAATTTAGCATGTCCAGAGTGGTCAGTTCATTCGGATTTCTCACAGTACATTCCCGCCGTTTCCGCAGCATCCGCCAAATCCGGACATATTATATGCAAAATACGGGGAGCATGTAATATAAGCCGGTGTCGGTGTCGGTCTTACCGCATTAACGATGTCCTTGGTCTGGCTGACCTGGGAGATCTGCCAATACGCTGTCTGGAGGTCTCTGTCACGGTCCGCAATCTTGTCGCGAAGTCCCTGGATGGTGTTCTCCTGCATGAGCTGGCGTGTTGCCTGTCCGTCTGCAAGGACAGTTTCCTTGATGTCACAGCAACACTGCGCAAGCTGTGCCTGCATGTTCTGCGCCATCAGTGCCGCATCATACCGGTTCTGTAAGATCTCTTTCTGTGTTTCGCAGCAACACTGCTGAGACTGAGCACCTAACTGCTGCATTCCGAGCTGCGTTGTATATCTGCTCTCAAGTACATCTCTCTGGGTCTGACATGCTGTGTTGGAGACGTTCTGATTTGTGTTGAAGATGTCGCGCTTCACAAACTCATCCGAAATGAAATTGTCCTGCACGCCGTTTTCAACACCGCCGCGGTTCCATCCGCCCATCATCGGGAAGAGGAACGCAATCAGAATGATCCAGATCCACCAGCCGCCACCGCCCCACATATCGTTGCATGTGTCATTTCTGGTTACTGCCGCCACATCCGCAGCGGATAACATTCCCTCATTCATGTGGTTTTCTCCTTGCTTAAGATTTATCATGAGCCGTTGCGCACCCGGCTGTGATAGCGAATTATCGTTTTGTTGAGGTCAACAAAACCATCATTTCATCATCCCGGCAAATTGTCCGGGATCCATGCCGTTCTGCTGGCACATCTGCTTGAATACCTGTTCCGGGTTCTTCCCTTTGCACATATCCATTGCCTTTTTGATATTCGGATTCTGCTGAGCCATTGCATTGATCGCCGCCTGTGGGTTTCCTGTCTGCCGGATCTGATTCACAACACTCATGGCTTGCATCATCGCCGCCATTGGATTGTTTCCAGATCCGCCCATCATGCTCAATAATGGATTCATTCAGTCCCCTCCTTCTTCTCTTCCTGCCTCTCCCCAAGTTTTACGAGCAAAGCATTGAATTCCTCACGTGTTACATAGTCCCCATTTGGAGTCGCAGGAGCCATTTGCGGGGCTGTTAAGGATGAGACGGGGATTTCCTTGAACGTGAATGCTTTGAGCGTTGCGCTCCCCATTCCGTCCACGGACTTGACGTAGAACATGGGGCTGTTGTTGTCCATCATCCACGCTGTTTGTCCCGGCTGTACGATCTGATTCCTTGCTCCTTCGACTCCAGCTACCTGAATCCAATTCACATTTTGCATCGGCACTGTCTGCCGCGGCTGTGTTGCCTGTTCCATCTGTTGGATCCGCTGCTGTAACGCCGCCTGATCCGCCATGTATCCGCCCATTCCCATACTGTACGGAGTATATCCATTCATAGGCACTTCCCCTTTCTATCGTTATCCTATATTTAGATTATGGCACACGAGCGAGAGGAGTAACAGGTCAGGAAAGTATCGAAAAAGTATCTTTTAAAGCTATCTTGATTACCTTTTAGAAAAAGTATCAATTTGATACTTTTTTCTTGACAAAGTATCAAATTGATACTATACTATAGACATAAGATAAAGACAGAAAAAAGCAGGAGGTAACAAATATGGATTGGAGAGAAGAAGAAGCCAGAGAGATCGCGCAGGAAATCAGAGCAATGGATACATGGGACATGGAACTTTTAAAAAAATTATGCGCCCTTGCGAACATGGAAGAAGAGTGGGAGCAAGCGGACGGAGAAACATTTGAAGAAGTGGCAAACAAAGCCGCTGAAACACTCGGAGTTGAATTGTACTAAAACGCAGGAGGAAGAAAATATGAAGATCAATGGTATCGGTATCGTAAGCAAAAAGGTAGCTATGGGGATCTTAACCAGAGAAGGTCGTGAAGCTGTTAAGAATGGTGATATCACACTGGAAGAACTCGGTGAGATGTACAAATTAAATCAGGTTAAGAAGTGCAGCAAGGTCGGCACATGCGGAGACGCATTCCGGGCAAGTTATGATCGGATCCCGGATAACCTCAAGGAATCCCTTAGTCCAGAAGATCTTGGAAGTCTGGTAGATGCTTTCTACCAGTGCTATGGAGACGGGAAAAACGCTCAGGAATAACTCTTGAGCGTCTCCCCAATTTGGCTTTATATTGGCCAAACTATCAACATTTCAATCCGCGTCCGCCGGATTGCTGGCAGCTCCGGATATACAGCGTCCAGTATACCCGACATAAACATTTGCCAAGCACATACTTTTTGGCATATTTGTCAACATTTCAACCCGTGACCGCCGGATCGCTGGCGGTTCCAGATATACAGCATCCAGTATATCCGACGCAGATATTGTAACACATCAAGGAGATCACATCAATGGAAAATAGAATTAAATCAGCCCGGCTTGCTGCTGGACTCACGCAAGATGAGATGTCAAAACGCTTTGGAATCCCGCTCGCAACAATCAAGAGATGGGATTCCGGCGTATCAATCCCGCCAGAGTGGGCGGCGAGATTATTGTTAGAAAAGTTAGAAGAAGAGAAAAAATCTTTAGTTCGTTGCAAAGAAGAAAAAGGGAAGTAGCCGCGGAGATCGGGCTACTTCCCTTTTTTCTTCTTTTGTTTGCTTTCCGCGATTACATCGCGTCCATTGCTTATCTGGTTCCTAATTTCTCTCGCCAGATTATTGATCTCATTTCCGGAGAATTTTTCTCTCTTATTGATAATATCACCAGCTGTAGGATATGTCTTTAGCCCATTGATAAGTTGTTCTCCAATGAATGCATAAATTCTACGTCTCTCTTTAGCCAGTGCCCCACTTCTGTCCTCATTAAAAAGTCTGCCTCCAGGGGAAGCATTGGAAATGTTTGCGTTTACTGTATTGAGCGCGTCATCAACAATGCTTTGCGCCCATGCTTTTTGTTTCTCTGTTCCCGGAAGGTTTTCCACTGAAAAGTTAAACTTCTTAGTCCCTTCCGTTTTGCTTGAACCCATTCCGCTTGATCCACCACGTCCGCCCATAATTTCTCCTTTCCGACCATACTCTATCTGCATCTATTATATCACATTATACGGGCATAAACGAATGATTTTTGCATTTACCCGGCGGCTGAGTCGTTTCGCCGTCGATGTGCTGATGTTCATTCGCTCCGCGCACACTTCCAAGGGGACTCCTTTGCTGCGATACTCAAAGAGTTCCCTTTCGTCTGTCGTGAAATTTGCCATCTGCCGGAACCGTTCAAGCTCTGGCACCGTAAATTGATATATCTTCAAGGCGATTCCCCTTATTTTTCTGTCAATGCTTGGATAAGTTCGTCCCTCGTTTTTTTTAAACCCTCAATATTATTCCCTGTGATTTTGTTCTCGATCAGATTAAACATGCTTCTCATGAGGAGCTGTGTATCTTCCCGGTTCTGGTTGATGGAGTCATAGTCGTTATTGAGCTTGTTTTTTATGGCCTTGATGTCTGTCTCGATTGCGCCTACACGCTCCTCGATGTCCTTCTGTGGCTGCTTTGCCTGCTTATATGCCTTATATATAACACTACATGCAGCTCCGATCACCGTGATCCCACTGCATATTGAGAGTAGCTCCTTGATAAATTCCAGTTCAGTCAATGTTTCCGTCCTCCATCTCAAAGTATTCACATCTGTGGCACTCGCCCTCTCCGGGGGATTCTCGTAGATGGTCACTGCGCTCATCACAGCAGATCTGATTGTACATGTTGTTGCATCCTCTTAGATCAGCAATGGACAGAATCACTTTCCCGTCCTCTTCATCCGCCCATTTACTCATACTTGATCCCCTTTCGCATTCTGGTATCGTCTCGCCGCTCCTCGCGCCTTTGCCGCCTGTTCTCTGCCCCATCGTGCGATACTCAGCCGATCTGCCAGAGGTCTCAGCTCATTCTCTTTACAAAAGTCGTTGTATGCCTTGTTCTGGCGCTGGAGGAGGAACGATTTCTTGTCCAGCTGCATCTGCAATTCGGCTTTTGCCTGTGGGTCTTGGCACGCCTCCACCGCTGTCTGCATCCCGGCAACGATGCGCTTTGTCTTGCGGATCCTGCGCTCCAATGCCCTCTGGCGCTGTTCCAACTTCTCAATTTTCTCGCTATTGGAAGTCTGGATATCCTTGTATGGATTACTCTCACCGTCTCCAGACCCGAAGCTGTGGCGGCAGTTCCAACCACACAAGCCCTCGCCAGTGCCGTATCCGGTAACAGAGAACGGAGGGAACCTCTTATCCTGTCCGGTGCGGGAATAGAATTTTCCTTGCCACCAGAGGTGATTTCCGGGATTCTGTCCACCGTCTCCAGTTCGTGCACCGAGATGGGCAGAGACAAGGATCGTGTCCCACCCCATCTCTTCCATGCGCTTTAAAACGATATCTCCCGTGGCCTGTCCAATGCCGGTACGCACTGCCCTCGCTGTTGCTGTCTCAATGGTGTCCTTGTGGACTCTCCCGGTCTCCTCATCGGTGTAATTTACATGCACACCGCCAGACACCACCTCATCAACCGCCTCTCTGACTGCCTGTGTGTACGATACAGCGCCACTTGTGACTTTGTGGTAAGCGGTATCGCACGAGTTGATAAAAAGCCGCTGTGCCGCGTCTGCGGTCGTGCGTGTGTAATTATCCCACTCGCCCAAGGTTGCGTCATAGTTGCGCTGCATGAGCCGGATCAGCTGCGGTGACTCCAGAAGCGGCACCGGTGAGAGTCCTGCGGCTTCGTAAATTTTATCATCCTGCTCCACGGCTTTTATTCCGGCTTCTTCCATCGCCGCCTTGATTTCCTTCTGCTCTCGCTTGGTGTACTTGGCGATCTCCGGGATGATATCCTCCAGTAATGCGCCGGAGTCTTGCATGATCTCTATCTGCCATCGATCCGCAGACGTAAAGAGGTATTCTTCCCCTCGCCCGATGCGGGTCATCATACGGTCTACGATGCGGCGGATGATATAGCTATGGAGTTCTGAGGAGATTTCTTCCGCCCCCTCTGCGATATTGCGGAGATATTCCGGTGTTAGCAATCACATCCCTGCCTTTCTATGACTTCTGTCTCCTGTCTTTTCCCTTTTTACTGCGTCTTCCAGAGAATATCCTTTTTTTAGATTCCTGCTTAAGTTTTTGTAATTAACCTCATAGTATCTTGCCCATTCAGCCAGAGTTTTTTTCTCTCCGTTATGTTCAATAATTTTATTGTTCCGCTTATTATTTGCATTTTCAGTCCTGGTAATCCATCGGCAATTCTCCGGGAAATAATTTCCGTCTGTGTCAATTCGGTCTATTTCAAGCCCATCACTATATCCAGATTTTTCCGCCCATTCGAAAAACTTTTGTGAGTCGTGCCACTCCGGGCAAACAGTTATTCCTCTGGCTCCATAATCTGAATAGGAATGAAGCTTTTCGTTTTCACATCGGTTGAGCATTCCTCTCCACACATAATAGAGTTTTGTCCCTGTTTTCCCGTGAGTGGTATTCTTTTTTGCGACAGTTTTATATCCGCACTGGGCGCATCTGGTCGTATGTCCGTTTCGAAGATTGCTTCCAGAAACTATGCATCTATTTCCGCACGAGCATTCGCACAACCATTTCTTTTTCTTTCTTGGTTCATCCACAGCAATATCCAGTACTGTCAACTCTCCGTATTTATTTCCTCTTAAATCTATTTTTATCGCCATAATATCGCTCCTTTCTTATTCTGCGATATTATTATAACCGATTAGAGGATTGTTGTACAGATTATTCCTCTTCGAAAAGCGTTTTTTCTTTTTGTTGTGCCTCTTCAACGAGAGCTTTCGCTTCTTCCTCCGAAAGATTCTCAAACTTGGTGAGATAATACCAGAATGGGACCAGTCTCTGCACAACGTATTTCCACCACGTCTGTTTGTCTTCTTCGTAGGAATAAACGATGTCCCCGAAGTCATAGGTGATTTCATAGGCACCCACCGGTGCAAGCCCGTAGAGGTCCGCGTAGACGCTCAGGGCATAGATAGCACCGTCCAATGCATTCTCCAGCTTGTCTCGCACATCTTTAATAAGCTGGATTGTACGGCGGTCATCAGACTCCACCTGTGTGGCTGTCACCATACCGGATTTTTCGTTAAATACAAAATAGCCGTTGCTATATCCGCATTTGTAGCCGATCTGAGACAGCAGCGCGTTGATTCCGGCAAGCCTTGTCTCCGTGTTGAGCTGCGGGTTAATCTCCGAATAGAACTCCTTTATGTCAGATCCATAGACATTTTTGACATATCGTGGAAGCCCCATCTGCTCGCGCTTTGCTCTTATCTGCTCCGGCGTGCGGTCAGTAACTTTCTGCCCGTCTGGCATCAGCAAGCGATCATCAGCAAGCACAATCTTTTGGCTGTCCCATATCTCTCCGGCATTCCGGCTGTATGCCACATCCAGATCTTTCAGCTCCTCAATAGCTTCTGAATATATCGGCAACCCTAATGGAGAGTCAATATCAATGTTATTCGCCTGTGGTGTGCGGAGCATGCCGAACATCGGCCCGTCCAACTTCTCGCCGCTTGCCTTGAGGATCGGCGGAGTGTCCTCCATCATGCCCGCCCACTTGGTTTTCGCCATCGGGATCTTGTCTCCGATGCTGTCCGCAGACTTTGACATGTATGTCCGGTTGCTGATGTAGTACGGGTATGTGGTCACGCCGTTCTCGGTAGTCTCCACAAAGCGGTGGTATTCCAGGCGTGTGTAGAATCTATCTCCTTGCGTGTACGAATCCTTGAAGATAATCCCCTTAATTCCCAAATTGTCGTAGTCCACAAGGAGGATATCTTTCGGCGTGAAGAGATCCAAACTGTCTCCGTTGGGCTTGAGAAAAACGGTGCCGTAAGCACAGCTGAACTCCACCCACTCACGCAGATGGAAGTACACAGCATCAATCTGTTTCTGTAGCCACTCCGCCCTTGCCGATCCCTCTATCTGGATCCCAATCGCCAGCGTTGCAAGCCGCGCTGTCTCGGAGCTAACCGCCTTTGCAAAATTGATCGTGCGTATATCGTCATCGGCACTCAGCCACGGCGGAGCACCTGCATAGATGTTCGCGCATCGCCGGAGGATCACTTCCATCTCCGGGGACACAACGGATTTAACGTCAAAATCGTCCTCTGCCTGCTGCTTAAATATCATATCAAGCCACCTCTTAATTGATGATAAAAGTCCCATATGTCACCGCCTTGCTATTGCTGCTGTGTGCTTAGTCACGCATGATATCCACGCTTATTGAATAACGGCTCATACGCATAACGCAGGGCTGATATCGCATGATCGTTTCCATCCACATATCCGCTAATAATATTGCCGTCTTTATCTCTCGGATATTCATAAGCCTTTATTTCTTTGCACGCATTGGGCGTGCGGTTTGGATCCATGACAATGGTTTTGGTCTGGAGGAATTTAAACCCATATTCGATACTTCCGGGACCTTTGACAGCTCCTCTGGCCGGTAATCCTTCATCCCTGTAATCGTTTATAGATTTCGGCTCTGCGGAATCACATATCATCGTGTAATCATCATAGCCTTTTTGCTTAATCCACTTTGCCGTTTTATCGTTGCTCCATTTGTTTACATACAGCTCATCTATCAGATATATCTTTTCCCGCGCCGCATCATAGTACGTGCGGAGATAGCAGTACTGATCCGGATACCAACCGAAGTCAACGCCAGCATATATGCGATCCATCTGGCTGATCTCCTCATCGGTGATGGTCCGCTCCTCAATATACTCAAAGACGTTGCCACCATTGCCGTTAGCTACGCCCATGTACTCATTCTCATAGGCATCTGGGTTGACATCTTTTAAATGTTCTGCATCATTAAGGAACTGTTCGCCCAGCCATTCCTTTGGCACATCCTTATATGTGCTATGTACCACAACAGCGGAATCGTCCTTAAACTCTGCCTCTTCTGTGTATTCATTTGCCCAGTTGTTTTTGCTCCTCGGCGGGTTGAAACTCTTGAACTTATATGCTTTGTCACCGCCTCGAATTGCTGACTGCTGGATGTTTCGCACTTCTTCCGACCCGGAGAACTGATCCAGCTCCTCGAACCATATGATGCCGATGTAGCCAAACTCTGGCTTAATGGATTTAATTTTGAGTGGATCGTCTGCTCCTCGGAAATAGATCTTTTGGCCAGTCGGCTTGTATGTGATCTCGAATGGTGATGTCTTGAAACGGAAGTCCTTGTCGAGTTTTTGCTTTGATATCGCCCATTTGAGCTGTGCATACACAGAGTCTTTGATGGTATTGCCGACCTTGCGGAGCACCAGGGCGTGCATATCAGGGTTATTTCTCAACAGCTCCGGAATTATGCACGAAATCCCGGAGGACTTGGTTGAGCCTCGTCCGCCGGGCAAAATGTATTCTGTATGATTTCCACGGCGCACGTCCCGGATCATCGGGTGGAAAACATCAGCAATGATGTCCAGATCCATGTGGTACTCTCCGGCTCGCCTTGCCTCTTCATCCGCCTTTTTCTGTGCTTCCTGCGACTCTTTGATGGTGAGCGCCTTTTCCAGATCAGACATCGCCTTAAGCTGCTCCCCAAACGCCGGAGAGAAGCCGAAAGAGTCCGTCAGTACGCCGTTTGCGATCTGTGAGCGGCGTTTCTGGATATCGGCAAGTGACATGATGTCTGTGCCATTGATCTTATCGATTTCGGCTTGTCGTTCGGCTATATAGGTAGCGATTTTAGGATTCTTTAGTAGCTTGCCTGCATTCGGTCCCGTAAACTTCTCCGAGTATCCCGCTTTTCTCGCCGCGTCAGTCGCATTTCCGCCATTCGCTATGTAATTGTCCGCAAATGCCTTCTGCTTCGGCGTAAGCTTTGCCATGCACTCACCATCCCATTATCTCTTAATATAGCCTATTCGTCTCGCTCAAGCTTGCCATTCTGCACTTGACCAGATCCTCAAAGAGCTTTACGCTTGCCCTATCGCTCGTCTCATACGGCTGTTCGCAATAATCTGGCACCCGCAGCGTGGGCAATCGAATGCATCATGGAGCGGTGGGCGTTCTGTGTTACTAATCCCCGCGAACAATCCAACATTCTTATCTTCCTCCACAGAGTATCTCCAATGTGCTATCGGGGCGAACTTCATCCCGCATACGCTACATTCAAGCATTTTATTCTGTTCCTCTGTCTCCCTGTCTCTGGTGTTAATATCTCTCACCACGGTTCCTCCTTATTCCATTCCCGGGAT
>ERZ791923.2994-NODE-2994-length-13791-cov-2.295938_pt1 | contig 13791 bp, 11 predicted proteins | sample MGYA00510133_ERZ791923 | MGnify/ENA primary metagenome ERZ791923 (study PRJEB30046, sample SAMN00792106) | human gut metagenome | study: EMG produced TPA metagenomics assembly of the A metagenome-wide association study of gut microbiota in type 2... | reverse complement strand
ATAATAGACCATATTTATAAGCGGCACGATTTTTAAATTCCTGTTGTTTTGCATCATCTTCTATCTGATTGATCACATCAAGTACCCTCTGATAAGTATCATCAATCTTTTTCGCGTCAGATGAACATTTAATCTGTGAATCTTCATATTCGGATACAGCTCTTTCTGCTAATGTAACTTCTTTTTTTATTCGCTTTTCTTTTTGTTTTTCTAGTAATAGATTTTCTGTCAGAGAAGAACGATAATCATAATAACTTGGTCTCTTCTTCCACATATCCTTTTGAAGAACAAGCTTTTTTCGATTTCCATCTTTACTTTCAAGATATATCGTATCTGGTACAGTAAAATCCTCTTTTTTCTTATTTTTATGTATATTAGACATAAAATCAGCCCATATCGCTCCCGGATAAGAAGCCCCTTTTAAGCCCTCTACCGACTTTGGTGTATCGCATCCCGTCCATACCGCCGTTGTATAATATTTCGAATAACCACAAAACCATGCATCTTTGTTATCATTTGTTGTTCCTGTTTTTCCTGCATAATACTGTTTCCCGTCATACAATTTATGTGCAGTTCCATAATCTTCACGAAATGTTCCTTGCATCATATCTGTAAGGATATATGCAGTATCTTTATTGTAAACTTCTTCCGTATCTTTATCCGAACGGTAGATACTTGATCCATCTTCCCTTTTTATTTGCCTTAAACAAGTATTGGATGAATATCTTCCACCATTAGCAAGTGTTGCGTAGCCTTTAGCCATATCCACAACTTTAACACCATAAGTAAAACCGCCAAGACCAGTGGATAATATTGTCGTATCCGCATAGCATAATGAAGAAAAATGCAGCTTTGCTAAATAAGGAAAAGCTGTTTTTATGCCCGTTTGATTTAATAGTTTGACTGCAACTGTATTAACGGACCGTGCTAATGCCTCCCTGGCGATCATATCTCCACGATATGACAAATCAGCATTTTTAGGAGAATACCCATGAAAATCAACTTTTTCATCCCTTATAATGCTATCTGCTGTAATAACACCTTCATTTAATGCTGGTCCATAATCTAACAACGGTTTGATTGCAGAACCTGGATTTCTTTCCATCAAAAAACCTCGGTTATACTCTCCATTTTCTGATCGGCCTCCAACTATGGCTATAACCATCTGCGTTGAATTATCGATACAAACTGCCGCACCTTGTAAACCAGAATTAGCTGGCAGATTACTCTTAACAGCTGTCTGTAATCGTTTCTGAATATTTTGATCGAAGGAAGTATATATCTTATAACCGCCACTGCGAACCTGCCCTGAAGCATTGGAATACGATTCTTTATAAGATTCCTTATAGTTCTTATATTCAGATTGTGAATCAAAATTATATTTAAACTGAAATCCAGCTTGTTTCATCAGCTCCAATGTGGCACAATGTATTGCATAGCTGACCATATAATTATCAGCATCCGTATTGTCTGTTTTCTCAACAATCTGAGGTGCCTCTTTTTTTGCAGCATCATATTCTTTTTTTGTAATATACTTTTGGTCAAGCATACTATTTAAGACTTCATTTTTCTTAGCAATCGCCTTATCATAATTGCTGACAGGATTATATGCACTTGGACGGTTCGACACGCCAACGAGCATAGCTGCTTCTGCCAAAGTAATATCTGCTGCAGAATGTCCAAAATAATACTGCGCTGCGCCTTCAACACCATAGCAGCCACACCCATAATAATTGGAGTTGCAATAAAACTCCATAATCTGCGCTTTGGAATATATTTTTTCTAATTGTAAAGCAATCATGATTTCCGTTATTTTACGCTGCATAGTACGTTCACTGGAAAGCAGATTGTTTTTGACAACCTGTTGCGTGATTGTGGAAGCTCCTTGTGTAGCATGTCCTTTATTTTTTATCATAACAAGACTAGCTCTGAATATTCCTTTTAAATCAACGCCATGATGTGAAGCAAAACGGCGGTCTTCCTGTGCGATATAACCATTTTTTATATAATCAGAGATTTTTGAGGACTCTTTATATATATATTTTTCATTTCCAATTTTTCCAATTTTTCGATTGTTCTTATCATAAATGTAGGTATTGCCTTTCCTTCTAAAAGTACCTTTATCCATATCCGATATTAGATTGTAAACAGCCTGTTTTGTTTTTTCATATTTCGGATAATTTTTTACTATAACAATGGTTCCTGCAGCAACGAATAAGATAAGTAATGACAATACAATCCATTTTATTTTTTTCTTCATCTTCGCTCCTCCTGCTAATCCAATGTGATTGTTTCTACGAGGTATCCTTGTACAACAAAACGCCGGCTGCCTTGTAAAGCGCAGGTTGATAACGTGACCAGTTTATCTTTTACCGATGGCGTAAGTCCCGTAGAATACTCACCAATTGATTTATAATATTTTATATATTTATCCATGTTTTCATTTGAAGCAAAACGGTATGTATAAATCTCGGAACCAGGACGAACGATACAAGCATTATAGATTTTATATTTTCTCCGCTTTCCATCTCTTGTGTAAATATAAAAATATTTATTTTTTTTCCAGTAACTTTTTTCGTTATACTTTTTCAATGAGCCAAACATGCTCTCATTAGCCATGTTATGTCCATATATAAGAGTGTTACTATCTAAGAAATTTTTATGATTATGATAATCCATGAAAATAGAGCCAGCAAAGGAATATTCCTTTTTTATATTTTTATGGAGATAAAAATCGTTATCATCTTTTTGCATGATAGGATAAGAGATGATCTTTGGGTGTTTAAATCGAATCCATCCAACAACATCTTTATTTTTTAGTTTCTTCCAATTTACTCGATATCCATCATCGCCTTTACTCTTTTTCTTCTCTTTTTTTTGATATGTCACTTCTGTTTCTAAATCTGAATATGTTTTCCCATCTTTGTAGTATATAAAGCCAATCGCAATGATCACGATCAAACTGAAGATCATTAAAACAGGCAGACACCCTATCCTTTTTTTCTTCATGATGAAAATAACTCCTTTTCTTTTTATAATTTAATCCCTATCTGTCACTACCACAATTCAGCCTATCATCTACATTTCTATCCCTCCTTTTTCTGATTCATCTATCTTTTAATATGTCCATTCTTGTCTTCTAACGGACTTGCTTTATAAAAAATCGTCCTTTTTTTCATATTAATAAAAAAAGGATAGATAACATGTCTTATTGTTTTATGAGTATCGAAAAAATAAAAACTGGTGGTGCGTTGATGGCTAAATACCATCACAATTACCGTTTAGTGGAAGTTGAAAATGCAGATGCGTCATTAAAGCATCGTAACGAGGAGCTAGTAAAGCTTCCTGTGAGAAACGGTTTACAGGTAGATCCACAGGAAGTTTTTCGGGAAAGAATAAAGTCTCTACCCTACTATCAATCCCATAAAATCCGAAAAAATGCCGTACATGCATTGGAAGTTGTCACAACTTTTAGTAAAGATGAATTCGTTGATATTGAGAAATGGAAACAAAAAAATGTGGAATGGATGAAAGATACATTTAACATAGCTGGAGATGGAAAAGACAATGTAATAAGTATGGTTTATCACGGTGATGAAGCTGGAAATGTACATTGTCACGCTTTAGTAATCCCTGTTGATGAGCGCGGTCATTTGAATGCCAGACGTTTTATAAATGGGAGCCGCGCAATGTCAGAACACCAAACAACATATGCAAAGTATATGCAATCGTTTGGACTAAAAAGAGGGCTTAAAGGTAGTCAGGCACGGCATAAAGACATCAAAAGATTTTACGCAGAATTAAATCAAGCAATAAGCCGGGTTCCGGAACAGCTGCCAGGTGAGAGTTTTGAAAAATATATGGAACGGTCAATAGACCAGCTAAAAACTGGGTACGCGTCTGCTTTACGAGGAATAAAAGAAGCAGAGACAAAGCAGCTCCGCCATGTCAATAGGAAATATCAGGATTGTCGGGAAGCGATAGAACGGGAATTTAAAGGCAGACACGAGATAAAAAAAGAAGTCCAGGAACTAACTGTGAAAAAAGAAAATTTGCAGGAAGAAATAGATAATCTGAATGAAAATCTATGTCTGATTCAGGACACTCTCGAAGAACAAGAGGAAAAAGCAAAAAAATATGACAAATTTGTAGCTGGACTAGAAGCTTTCACAAAGGAACACCCTGAGCAGGCAGCAGCGTTTCGTGAAGAAGTAGCATATATCCTTGACTATACACAGCCAGAAGTTGACCTTTCAATAGAAGAAGAACGATAAAAAGAGGTGAAAAATGTATTGTTTCGAGTTTTATAACTGTACGAAAGCTCAGTTAGAGAAAAGAAAGATATATGGAGCAATCGAAGAAAATAGCTATTTAAAAGTTGTCACAAGTTCAAATGATTCACACGCTACATATAAAAAGGCAAAAGGTCTTCGATTCATCTGTTATGATAAAAAATATGATAGAAATACCTCTTATAGACAGACCTATTTCCGCTACAATCTACCAAATGCACACCCTATTGGAAAAAAAAGAAATACTCTTTGGCGGTGCTGTTATTGCGGGAAAAAATTAAAAAAAAGAGAAATTGAGGTAGATCATCTCATACCCGTTTACAAAGCAAAACGACAACGCCACTGGCAAAAAAAATTACCAAATGGAGTGAATGACAAAACGAATCTTGTTGCAGCCTGCCGTCACTGTAATCGGATGAAATCATCAAAGACAGGGCTATGGTACGTCCGCGGCTTACTTGGACAGCATCAATTATATTGGAAAATTATCTATCCATTAACTCTCGTAATTACCACAATTTTACTTGGGGTAATAATATACTATTTATAGCATATACAAAAAAGAACCCCACAAAAACTGGGGTTCTTTCGTTTACATTAATATAATAAAACAGTCGTTTTTCCGCCTCGGTCTACAATGACCCATAATGCGCTTCCATTATTGACACTTATATTATATTGTCCTGCTGGAATTTTGATTTTTTCTTTATTAGAAGATAATCTTACTTGTTTGTACGATACACCTTCTACTAAAGATATATCTACCATATCTCCAGCTTTTCCTTTTAAAACTAATTCTCCGGGATTTTTAGTATCCAAGACCGAATGAGAAAAAGGCGATTCTGTAGGAGCAGATTGCGGAATTCTCGGTGTCTGCCTAATTAATTTTATTAAAAATAGATTTGCTGCACTTAAAAACAATATCATAAAAACAGCTGGTACATATCGCAATTTATCCTTTATCATAGCTTTTCCCTCTTTAGTCTGCAAAGCCAGTTCTCATAAAGCCAAAAAATTTTTTCCCATTATAAAACTGGTTTTCTAATTTACCAGTCACTCCATAAGTACTGCCTTTTTTGCTTTTAAATCCATAAACACTGATTTCTCTTCCAGCAAAAAGGTTCCGCACTTCTTCCTCTGTCCATATATGTCCATTCCAGCTTGATTTAATAGATACCGTTTTTCCGCGCCATGTTCCAGTGATATAATCATTATCTGATGTAGTATTCTCTTTACCATTTAAATAGTCAACAACTTTAAACCCAACGTATTTCTTGCCTTTATATGTCTGCTCCATCAACTTACCTTTCACTCCATAGGTATTGCCGTTTGAGCTTGTAAGCCCTTCGATTGAAACTTCTTTTCCAGCAAATAACTGTTTTAACTCATCCTGCGTCCAAGTATGTCCACCCCATTCTTTTTTTATAAGAATGTTCTTCCCGTTCCAAACACCCTGAATACGGTCATCATTCAAATATCCCGTAACGGCAAAGCCCACATATTTTTGTCCTTTGTAAGTTTGATAATCCAGTTTACCCTTAACATCATAAGTTTTTCCATCTTTTCCCTGTAATCCATATACACATACTTCTTCTCCAGCAAATAAAGCCTTTGCTTCTTCTTCTGTCCATATATGTGATACCCACTTTGCACGTATTGCTACATTAACACCATTCCATACACCGGATATTGTCTTAGCAGATTCTTTCGGTTTTAGATTCATCGCTTTCGCGTTTTGAGATATGATGGTGATATCATCTTTTACGATTTTCTGCATTTCATGCAATTTTTCTTCTACGCTGACTTTTCCCGCAGCAATATCTCTCATGCATTGCTGCATGGCTTCCGTTGTCTTTACATCGGCAATATGTGTCCCTTCTATAAGATGATAACTAATCTCCCCCTCGTGGGTCATGTTGATTTTACCTTTCGTTTCAGTTAAAAGAGGACACTTCGATTTTCCTCCTTTTTGATTTGTTACATCAGCGTAAATGCTGGTTCGTGTGGCTCCTGTCCCTACATCATACTGCTCAAGTTGTTTCATCAGCCATTTCATCGTTGGCTTCTGAGGCGGTTTCGGATACCCCTCAAAAATAGATGGCGAAGCTTCAGTCCCTAAATGGGTACCAGTGGTGTCATCTTTATCATCTCCATCATTAAATACTTGTTTAAATCCCATAGATTTCGGGATATTAGTCTTGCCAACAAAATCAGGGTAGTCAACAAGATGTCCCTTTTCTTGTTCATAAATATAATCTTCTGCGAACATAGCCAGAAAGTTTTTTGCTAAGATTTCGTAAATTAGCGAAGCGCAAGAGCCATAAGAACGCAATGCCTCTAAGGAGGAAGGAACAGTAGTCCCCGGTCGGTTAGCTCCATGAGTCCCACCATTTTTTACATGTGTCTTCCGCATTTGCATATGGGTAAGCAAAGAGGAATCTACACCAACAATAGAGGCTATCTGATGTATTAAAGGTAACATTTCATTAAACTGCTCCGGCGTGATTGTTTTATCCTCTGTTCGTGGATAAGAAACAATCTGATGTTCATAAAGATTCTGATAAGTCTGTAAGACTTCACTTGCTTTGATTCCCTTCGTTGATAAGATAGAGGACAGCCCAGCTAAGTCTAATAGTTTAGGAGGAACTGTATGCTTGGTAGTCACGCTATCTACTGCAACTTTCGATGGATGATAATTGTCTATTGGTACCTCCTCTTTTGTCTTGTAAAGTGTTTCTTTAGGGGAAGCATAGACATTGCCATGCTCGTCTTTAAACCGTGTCTGAAAATATGGCACACGAACGTAAGATTTAACGGCATCAAGCTGTTGACCTACCATTCGGACCATCACGGACTTTAAACGTCCTTGTCGTAACGGATTACCGGCAGAAAAATACGTTGCTATGCGTGTGTGCTGCATAGACAAAAAATCAAACCGTTCTCGATAAAGCCCTTTTCGATATTCAGGATTATCAGTAAGAACCGGGATAGTGCTACGATCAATAAATGACTTTTGTAAGGTAGCCGGTGCTTCATCTGTAAAATGCATACGGGAGAACTTAGCAGGAACGATATGGTTTTCAAGTAAAATCTCTGTAGCTAAAAGGTCTCCCTCTCCACTGGGATCGTTATCTGTAGCGATCACAACCTCAGAGCAATCAGATAAAGCGTTCTTGATAGATGTGACAACATCTTTCGTTTTAGGGAAAGCTTCTTTACGCCATGAAAAGATAGATTCATCCCAAGGCAGATTACTGATATCCCAACTACCATAAATACCAGAAAAAGCATCTGGTACCTGATAACGTGGATCTACCAGTCCATAGAGATGTCCAACGGAATGAACGATGAGAAACGGCTCTCCCTGAAAAGTACCAGTAAAACATGACCCAGATTTGCGAGCACCAAGAGCTTTTGCAAAATTACGGGCAGCTGAAGGTTTCTCTGTTAAGATACCAATCATAATAAAAACACTCCTTTCAAAAAACTAAGCGGTAACATTCGTTGTAGAGTCATCATCAAGCAAATTGATATGAGCATACAAAAATTGTGAAAGTAACTGCGCTTGATAGTGCTCTGTATCAGAAGACGGTGCCGGGCTAAATTCTGATAGATAGATAGCAAAACGAAGCCATCGAGAAGGATCTTTCTCAAACATAGCAATCTCATCAAGTGATGGTAAAAATGCTGGGGTCTTGTAAGACTCAAACAATGATATAAGTGCGTCATATTCGGAATATGATAGTGTCATAATAAAACCTCCTAAAAATTGCAGAACTAATAGATACAGGGATGCTTAAAAAAAAGAATCGAATTCCTTTTAGAGCCTTTTAGCAAGCACTTAGAATAGACAAATGCGGTAATGAGATAAAAAATAGAAACCTCTGATTTTACCATTATCACTGTACGAGGTGCTTGCAAAGACGTACAGAGATCTAAGGGGTATCCCTGCCTGCTCTGTATAACAAATATATTAGCCGGAATGAATCAGTCCCCTATAGAAAATAGAGGGTGCTGTTTCTGCCCTCTCATCACATCTCTTTTAATATGTATGTTTTTGGGACAAACGGACTTTTTAGAGCAAATCTTTTACCAATAAAAATATTATCCGCCAGCATCTTGTTCATCTATAACAGAGTAATCCGTGGCTTTTCTCTCATTTATCATTGGCGAATTCTCGTAACCATTTGTATTGTCATTTTCTACCTGTTTCTCACAGGGAAGATTTTTCTGTTTTGCTTTATCTTCTTTTTCGCCATTTACCTTCTCTGCTGATTTTTCCGTTTCATCATTTCTTCTTTGTTTGGAATCGGATTCTTTTTTTCTTGTTTGATTCTCTTCTGTTTTATTTGCCGTTGTTTTCCGGGGAGCCACAGAGGACGATTTGAAGGTTCTGGTGAGCAAGGGCTTTGTCCGGGTCTCTTAAGATGCGGCATACGGTAGACTGAGAAGTTCCGGACATCTTTGCTATCTCTCGCTGGCTGCGTCCTTCTTTTGCAAGTCCTATGACCAGCTGTACACGTTCTCTCTTTACCTGTCTCTTCTTTTCTCTCTCTTCTTCTCTTTTAGAAGATGGATGAAAATGAAGCATATCTTGTTCCTCCTTTGTGATACATAAGTAATTGATGATAGTCTGATTAGAAAATTTGTATCCACTTTACTTTTAGAAGCGGCTTCTTTTGCCGCTTTAGAAGCAAGTGTATAGTACTGGATATCCTTGATGAAAAAAAACACCTGCGGTTTCCCGCAGGTGTAAAAAATAAATCTAAATGTTAGATTCTTTTTCTCTTCTTAATGACATATACAACGCCGCTGACACAAAATACAACCGCTGCTCCAATCAATGCCATAAAAATGATATCGCTTGTCTTAACAGTCTTTGATGTGCCATTGCTTCCACCATTGGAGGAAGTTCCGCTGCCACTGTTTCCACTGCTCTTTCCGGAAGATTTCTTTGGTGTGGATTTCTTCGGAGTAGCTTTTGTAACTTTGACAGTCTTCGTGGATTTTCCTGGCTTTGTATTATCGGAAGTTGCCGTTGCCACGTTCTTTACATTCTTTCCAGCAAGGGATGCATCTTTGAAAGTTACTTTATAAGTTACTTTCATGGATTTTTCACCCTCTAAGTTGGATTTTGTCTTAACGGTAAATCCGTTCTTTGTCATCTTGATCGTAGCTTTTTTGATTTCTTTTCCATCTGGACCAGTAACCTTAATGCTCTTTTCATCAATGACAGTTCCCGTTGTCTGTAAGGCATCTTTGATGACTACATTCTTTGCAACAGTACCTTTACGGTCGTTTGTTACAGTGATAGTGTACTGTCCCTGCCCGCCTACTTTGTAAGAATCTTTATCAGATGTCTTTTTCACTACTAAACGAGGGTCCGTACCCTTATCAACGTCAACTTCATGGTCAGTTGTTACTTCACCAGTATCTGCTTTACCAATTGCGATATTTTTCACTTTCTTGCCTACAAGGGACTTGGAAGTGAACTTAACGTCGTAATTAACAGTAAAGGATTCATCTTTTGCAAGATTCATACCAGTTTTAATAGTGTATGATGTTTTTGTAGTTGCGATCTGGACAGATTTTGTGATGTCTGTACCCTTTGTATCCAATACTTTGATCGTATCAGAAAGGATTTCAGCACCTTCTGTCTGTAAGGCATCTTCAATGATGACGTTCTTTGCTTCAGCATTTTCTTTTGTCTGGCTGAGTTTTACAGTATAGTGACCTGTTTCGCCAACACCATAAACGTTTTTATCAGATGTTTTTTCGATAGCCATTTCCGGACCATCTACTGTAACTTCTTTTTCTGTCTCTACCCAATCAGATGTTGGGTGTTTTACTTCGTTTGTTGGTACGAAGCTATCAGGTGTCCATGAAGAAGGATCTTTTGGATTCTCCTTATCTGCTTTCTTTACAAGTGCAACATTTGTGATCACATCATCATCTGTTACAGTATCAGCTACCTTTACTTTAAAGGAAACGCTCTCTGACGCTCCAGCTGCTACGCTTGGAACAGTGAAAGATACATAAGATTTTCCGCTGATCTCGACTAATTTACCGCCAGAACCTTCAACATAAGTTGTTTTGTCTGGTACAGCATCCAGAACGAGGACGTTTTTCTTTTCCTCATTAGAAGTATTTGTTACTTCAATATTGTATGTGATCTCGTCTCCGGCTTTAACCTGTGTACCGGAAGCTGGCTCGGCACTCTTTAATGCAGTGAGTCCGTCTTCTACAGTAACCGGTGTCACATCGTTGTCTGTTTTTGCAGATGCGTTGTCCGCTTTTGCTTTTGCGATGTTCTTTACAGCCTGTCCTGCTAAAGAGCCATCTTTGAACAATACATCATATGTCACAGTAAATGTCTCGCCAAAGGCAAGGTCTCTTCCTGTCTCGATCGTGTAACCAGATGTATCCTTTGTGATGTTATCTACTTTATTTGTGATGTCTTTTCCGTTTGTATCTACAATCTTGATTGTAGCTGTCTGGATCTCAGCACCTTTTACCTGTAAAGCATCTTTGATAACAACATTTTTTGCAACCGCATTTTCTGTATCCTGTCCTACTGTTACTGTATAATGTCCAGTTTCGCCTACCTGATAAACATCTTTATCAGATGCTTTCTGGATAGTTAAGCTTGGAGCGATCACAGTAACTTCGTTATCATCCTCTACCCATGATGGCAGTGGATGGGTTACCTCATTTGTCTCCTGATAGGAGCTTAAATCAGTATCATCGTCTTTGTCAGTTACTTTTACTAACGCTTTGTTTGCAACCTGCTTGTCAGCACTTTCATTAACAGTTACCGTAAAGGATACGGTCTTTTCTTCTCCTGCTTTTAAAGTATCGATCGTAAATGCAACATAAGATACACCGTTGATATCTTTTACATCCCCGCCATCTTTGTATGTTGTGCCGGTTGGTACAGCGTCAAGGATATGGATGTTTGAGATGTCTTTTTCGGATGTGTTCTTTACTTTGATAGAGTATTTGATATCATCCCCCACATTGACAGTGCTGCCATTTGCTGGGTCAGAATCTTTTACAATCTCAAAGAGTGCATTTCCGTTTTCATCCTTATAAGTTCCCGGAGTTACATCCTTTGTTGTCGTTGTTGTTAAGTTTCCGGCAGTAGCTTTTGCTACATTTCGTACTTTCTCATTAGCAACAGACGCTTTTGTAAACTTCACATCATAAGTTACGGTAAATGCCTTACCATAGCTTAAATCTTTGCCAGTCTTAATAGTATAGCCGCTCTTTGTAGATTTGATTTCTACTTCTTTTGTGATATCTTTTCCATCAGGATCTGTGATCTTGATTGTATCTGTTAAGATATCTGCTGCATTATTTTCAATCGCATCTTTGATGATGACATCTTTTGCAGCCGCATCTTTTTCTGTCTCACTTACCTTTACAGTATAGTGTCCAGTATCGCCTACGCTGTATGTCTCTTTATCAGATGATTTTTCGATTGAAAGAGCAGGAACAACTTCTGTTACGATATATGGGATGGTGTGGATAACTTTATTGGTATCAACAAAATCATCATCTTCCCAATGCTTATCTGGCTCATCAGATGTTTTTACCTGTGCTACGTTTTTGATCGTTGCAAGTCCTGTTCCTGTTACTTTTACCTTAAAGGATTCTGTCTTAGACTCTCCTGCCTTTAAAGTATCAACTAAGAAAGTAACATAAGATTTGCCACTGATAGTCTTAAGAGTTCCACCAGATACATATTCCGTAAGTTCTGGAACCATATCACGGATCATTACATTCTTCTTATCTTCTTTCGAAGTATTTGTGACAGTGATGTTATAAGTGATTTCATTACCTGTATTTACAACAGATCCACTTTCTGGATTTGCCGTTTTGATAGCTGTAAGTCCGTCTTCAATATCAACTGGTGTAACGGTATTATCTGTTTCTGCTTTTGCATTTAGATACTCATTTTTATCTTCACCTTTTGCTTGATCTAATTCATTTTGTATAGCAAAAACAATTGCCTTTCCTATTCCTTTACTATGTGTAAACCCTGCTATTTGTTTTGGGTTTTTTAGTGTTTTTGTCTCGCTCATATGCCTATCTCCTTTTCCCCTTATTTTTACCCATGTGAAAAAGAATCGGATTCCATCGAGACCTTTTTCCATTGCTGATTCCTGTCTGCATATTATTGTCCTCCTTTATCTTGAAAAAACTTTTACTCTACTAATTTGAGTATTTTTTCTATTTTTCTTTTTAAATCTCAAAAAAAGAAAGCCCTATGCGGACTTTCTTATCAACTATGAATTTTAAAGTTCTTCAAACACATAAAGACTTCTTGCTGTCTTTATTGTGTAAATTTTCGGGCTGTTTCCTTGAACACTGATTTTTTGAGGGAATATCTTAAACCCCTCGCCAGATTCTAAACAAAACCTCATTTGTGCTGCCATATTAGGCAAATCAATGGATATTAGCGGTTTGATAAATTCAACAATTTTGTTCGTACTTATCGATCTTCCCTGTGTTGAGCCGTATTTTTCCATAATCCCTTTGTTATTTGTAAATGTTAATTTGAAATTCATAGAACTTCCTCCCTTTTTGAAATTTTTATATAAATAATCTGTATATTTTCAATATTTTTCTTTTTCGATTTTCACCAACTGGCTACAAAAAGAATTCGATTCTTTTCAAAAAAAAAGGAACCAGAAATTTTCTGATTCCTTTTCGAGTAAATATTATGATAGGATTTATTTTTCCAGATCACTAAGATTCTTCTTCGCAGTTTTAACGCTATGTTTTAGGCTTTTAACAATCTTTTTGCGGGAAATCTCTCTTCTCTTTTCATGTAAATCAATTACTTTTCCGTACTTCATAAAAGTTCTCCTTTTTAGTATTAGTATTGCTCATGTTCGGTATTAGGCTCTTTAGCCTTTATGTAACAAACATCGTACTTTGCTCTTTCGAAACTTTTTTTATCACAAATTTCGAGGTCGCAATCAGAATCATATTCGCATTCAATATAAAAGTAAGAATCCACTTCGTCTGAACCTGTAGTATCTATTCCAGATTCATAAAAACGTTTCATGTTATTAAATGTGTCTTTGGAAAAAAGTCTACTAAAACATTTTCCACATTTACATCGAAATCTATATTTTTTTATAAATATCCTTTTTGCTACAGCATAATCATTAAATTTCTCCTGTTCTTCACGGTTTAAATCAGCTGCAGAGTAAAAAGGATTATATATAAAATCACCTTTTCTCCATTTTGTGCCCAATAGTGTATCTATCGTCTTGATTTTCTTTAAAGATAGAAAATCAATCTGATTTAATTCTGGATAATATACAGCTTTTTTTAATTCTGGATATTTTTCTTCCCGTATCCTACGGTAAACCATCTGAACACTCTCTGGCAGATAAAATTCAAGAGCATGAAAAAACTCTTTAAGTTCAGTGTAATCTAGCGTTTTTAGATATTCTGGATCTAAAGATTCACAATATTTTTTTATATT
>ERZ791923.2993-NODE-2993-length-13797-cov-3.237811_pt1 | contig 13797 bp, 11 predicted proteins | sample MGYA00510133_ERZ791923 | MGnify/ENA primary metagenome ERZ791923 (study PRJEB30046, sample SAMN00792106) | human gut metagenome | study: EMG produced TPA metagenomics assembly of the A metagenome-wide association study of gut microbiota in type 2... | reverse complement strand
GGAGCTCATCCGCCGCAAGCTCGGCAAGGACGCGCACGCGATGACCATCACGCTGCTCATGAACTCCGAGGGCAAGAAGATGGGCAAGACCGCCAAGGGCGCCGTCTGGCTCGACCCCAATAAGACGACGCCGTTCGAGTTCTACCAGTACTGGCGCAATGTCGGTGACGCAGACGTACTCAAGTGCATTCGTATGCTGACGTTCCTGCCGCTCGAGCAGATCGACGAGATGGACAAGTGGGAAGGCAGCCAGCTCAACCGCGCAAAGGAAATTCTCGCCTATGAGCTCACGAAGCTCGTCCACGGTGAGGAGGAAGCTGTGAAGGCGGAGGCAGCGGCAAAGGCGCTCTTCGCTGGCGGCAGCGACGACTCCAACATGCCGACCACCGAGCTCACGGAAGACCAGCTCACCGATGGCAAGATCGCCATTCTCGATCTGATGCTCGCCTGCAAGCTCATTCCCTCCAAGGGCGAAGGACGCCGTCTTGTCCAGCAGGGAGGCGTGATGGTGAACGAGGAGAAGGTCGAATCCATCGACGCGTCCTACACCGCCGAGCAGCTCAAAGAAGGCCTCAAGATCCGCAAGGGCAAGAAGGTCTACCACAAGGCGCTTCTCAAGTAAATCTCCCGAGTTCTCCCGTACATGCTTTGTGCGGGGGAACTTCTTCTTTACAGCGCGGAAAAAATATGCTATACTGGTCCTGCGCCTCATAAGATAGCTTGAGGTGATGGCAATGAAAAAAGCGGCGGTTTATGCGGTTTGCGCTGTGCTGGCGCTGGCGGTTCTTCTCGTGTGCGGCTATTCGGCAGGAATGCTCTCGAGAACCGCGCCCGCGTTTTCAGACAACAATCCGGTCACCGTGGTCATTGACGCAGGGCACGGCGGAGAAGACGGCGGCGCGAGCAGTAAATCCGGGGTTTTAGAGAGCACGATCAATCTCGAAATCGCGGGAATCACGAACGATCTGCTGCGCTTTGCGGGCGTGCGGACAGCGATGGTGCGGACGCAGGACGTGTCGGTCTACACCGAGGGCGGCAGCATCCAGCAGAAGAAGGTTTCTGATCTCAAAAACCGCGTGAAGCTCGTCGAATCCACGCCAAACGCGCTGCTTTTAAGCATCCACCAGAACTTTTTTCCGGAGGCCAAGTACCATGGCGCGCAGGTGTTCTACGCGAAAACGCCCGGAAGCGAGGCCTTGGCAGAAGACATGCAGGCCGTGCTCCGTGCCTGCGTCGACTCTAGCAATCACCGAAGGGCCAAGCCGTCGCAGTCCGTCTATCTGATGGACAAAATCTCCTGCACGGGCGTTCTGGTCGAGTGCGGCTTTTTATCGAACGAGCTGGAAGCTGAGCGGCTCACACAAAAGGACTATCAGCAAAGGCTCTCCGGTGCAATCTGCGGCGCGCTCTGCGCCTATTTAGAAACAGAAGGGGACAGCCAATGAAGGCAAAAAGCGTATTTATCTGCAACCAATGCGGCAACGAAACGCCAAGATGGCAGGGCCAGTGCCCGGCCTGCGGCGCGTGGAACAGCATTGTGGAATTTGAAGACAAGAAGCCTGCGGCAAATAAGGCATCCAGCGGGACGAAGCTGGCCGCAAGTAAACCTAAAAAGCTCCGCGAGCTGGACGCGTCCGACCGGCAGATCCGGTTCTCGACGGGGCTCGGCGAGCTCGATCGCGTGCTGGGAGGCGGCGGGGTCAAGGGCTCGCTTGTCTTAGTCGGCGGCGCGCCCGGCATTGGCAAATCAACGCTGTTGCTGCAAATCTGCGCGTATCTCGGAAAAACGCAGAAGATTTTATACGTGTCCGGCGAGGAATCCGAACAGCAGCTCAAAATGCGCGCCGACCGACTGCAGGTAGAGAGCGAAAATCTATATGTTCTGTCGGAAACCGATCTCGACGAGATTCTGAGCGCGTTCGGCGAGGTAACCCCCGATATTCTGATCGCAGACTCCATTCAGACGCTCTTTACGCCAGACAATACCTCCGCGCCCGGCTCTGTGTCGCAGGTCAAGGACTGCACGATGCGGCTGATGCATCTGGCGAAAAGCACCGGGACGAGCGTTTTTGTCGTGGGTCATGTCAATAAGGAGGGCGCGATCGCGGGGCCGAAGGTCTTAGAGCACATGGTCGACTGTGTGCTTTATTTTGAGGGCGAGCAGGCGATGGGATACCGGATTTTGCGCGCGGCCAAGAACCGCTTCGGCTCGACAAATGAGATCGGCGTGTTCGAGATGGACGAAGAGGGGCTGCGCGAGGTGCCGAATCCGTCGGAAATGTTGCTTTCCGGGCGGCCTCTGAATGCGCCCGGGACCTGCGTGGCCTGCGCGATGGAAGGGACAAGGCCGGTGCTTGCCGAGGTGCAGGTGCTCGTCAGCCGGACAAGCTTCAACGTTCCGCGCCGGACAAGCAACGGCTTCGATTTTAACCGCGCGAATTTATTGCTTGCCGTCACGGAAAAGCGCGGCGGACTGAACATTTCAATGTGCGACGCGTATGTGAACGTCATCGGCGGGCTTTACCTGGATGAGCCTGCGGCGGATCTGGCGCTTGTTCTGGCCGTTGCATCGAGCCACCGCGACACGCCGATCGACCCCAAGACGCTTGCCATCGGCGAGGTGGGACTCACGGGCGAGGTGCGCGCGGTCACGTCGATGCAGCAGCGGCTCACAGAGGCGGCCCGGCTCGGCTTTACGCGGTGCATCGTCCCGCGGCACTCGACAAAGCAGCTGCAAGTGCCGGATGGTTTAGAGCTCATCCGCGTGAGAAATATCCGGGAAGCCATTGAAATGGCGCTTTAAAAGGGGAGGAAAAACGATGGAGGCTAGAAAACTGCTGGACGCTCTGCATGTGGCAGAAAAGCTCAAGGACGAAACAAGGCACTGCACGACGACAAAAGGTGCGCCGGAGAACGTGGCCAGTCACAGCTGGCGCATGGCGCTGATGGCGTATTTCATGACGGATGAGTTTCCCACGCTCGACATGGACAAGGTCATCAAAATGTGCCTGATTCACGACCTCGGCGAGTGCTTTACGGGCGATATTCCGACGTTTCAGAAGACGCAGGCGGATGAGGACCGGGAAGCGCAGATGCTAGGGGATTGGGTGAAAAACCTCCCGGAGCCGTACGCGTCAGAAATGGCGGCGCTGTATGCGGAGATGGACGCACTCGAGACGCCGGAAGCGAAGCTCTACAAGTCGATTGACAAGCTGGAGGCTGTCATTCAGCACAACGAATCGCCGATTTCTACGTGGGAGCCGCACGAATACGAGCTGAACCGGACATATGCGACCGATATTGTTCAGTTTTCGGACTATCTAAAGGTGCTGCGGGCGGAAATTTTAAAGGATACAAACGACAAAATTGCGGCGGGGAAGTGACCCCGCTGCTTTTTTACGCCTCCAATCTACATTTGTAAACTTTTCTCTAATTCAGTTGACAATCGTAGACTTATGTGATAATCTGAGACTACAGACGTAGACAGAGGAGGAACACACGATGGACTACAAGCTCAACGCCAGCGAATGGCGGGTCTTGCAGGCGCTCTGGGGACACGCGCCGCAGACGCTCATGCAGCTCGTCTCCAATTTACAGCGTTCGACCGACTGGTCGGCCAGCACGATCAAAACGCTCATCTCGCGCATGACGGACAAGGGCGTCCTTCGCTTTGAAGGGGAGCGCCCGCGGCTCTATTACCCCGCGATCCAGAAGCAGGATGCGGCATATTCCGAGACACAGCAGCTTCTTTCGCGTGCGTTCGGCGGAAATTTTGGGTTACTCATGAGCAACTTCATTGATAACGCCAAGCTCTCCAAGAACGATCTCGAAGAGCTCTACGATATGCTCAAACAGGCGGAGGAGGGCTTATGAGACAGCAGATTCTGGAGGTTCTCATTTCGTCCTCCGTACTCATTCTGGCGCTGGCGCTTTTGCGGATTCTGCTTCGCGGGAAGATCAGCCCGCGGCTGCAATTTGGGCTGTGGCTTCTTGTCGCAGTGCGGCTGCTGGTTCCGGTTTCGATCGGGCAGAGCGCTGCGAGCGTGATGAACTATGTGCCGCAGCAGCAAATGTCTGAAATTCTGGAAGACGCGTCCATTCCGGCGCAGGTTCCGCAGCAAGTGACCGCGCTGCCCGTGGAAGGGGCGGCATTTACAGACGAAGTATTGCCTGCGGAAGCATCCCAGACGGCGACGGAAGCGCCGACCGCTTCAGAGGATTTGGCAGAGGAAAGCGCCCGGTTCAGGCCCGCGCCGCTTACGATTTGTTATTTTGTCTGGGGCATTGGCGCGGCGCTTGCGCTCATCGTTATGCTGGGGCAGAACGCGGTTCTGGCCGCTCGATTGAAGCGAAACCGGGTGTGGCTGGAGGTGCCGGAGTGCAAAAATTCGATTTACATAACAGAAATTTTGCCGTCTTCCTGCTTATTTGGCCTCTTCCGTCCAGCGATTTATATCACGCCGCAGGCCTTGAATGCGGACGGAACACCCAATACCTACGTGCTGCTCCACGAGCAGACGCACTATCGGCGCAGGGATCACATCTGGTGCGCGCTGCGGCTGCTGCTTCTGGCCATGTACTGGTTCGACCCGTTTGTGTGGCTGGCGGCGCGGCTGTCGAAGATCGACTGCGAACTGGCCTGCGACGATCTGGCGCTCCGGGACTTACAGGACAGCGCGCGCATTGCCTACGGGCGAACGCTTCTCGACCAGATATCCATCAAACGCGCACCCATGCAGGCGGCGCTCTGCGCGACGACGATGGTCTCCGGGAAGAAAACGCTCCGTGCGCGCATTCGTTTGATTGCGAAAAAGCCGAAGATGACAGCTGTCACCCTGATGCTCGTTGTTGGCGTGTGTCTGCTTCTGGCCGCCTGCACGTTTACGAACAGCGCCGCAGATCATACAGCGTCCACACCCGATCTTCTTCCTCCTATGGTTCAGGTTGATGGTACCCTCTATCAGCTGACAAATGAAAACCTTGCGCCGGAGGACGCGGCGCGTGTGGTTCGCACAGGCACAATCAAGCATCAGCTGGACGATGGAAAAACACCGAATCGGGACGATCAGGCCAATTTCTCCGGAAAGGGCTGGGAATACGGCGTTCTGGATGGTCAGCTGGTGATCGAGGACCAAAACGGCAATTGGATGTATACGCTCGTGAACCTTCCAAACGACGAGGTACATGCGGCGATTTTGCGCGAAACAGCGCCAAATCCGATCGTGGACTGCGACTTTAGTCCTTGCAGGCTCGGAACCATTGTCACGGCAAAGCGAACGAACGAGGACGCAAGTTTAGACGCAATTTTGATGCTGGCGCAGAAGGTGGATGGCGCGATCCAAATCACGCAGATGGAAACGGGACACGTGGACGATGAGGCAGGCTACGGCGTGTTCCAGACCCAGATGGCCGGGCAGACCATTGTCTTCGGCATCGCCGATCGGCGCATGCGGGAAACAAATTCCGGCGAGATGACAAGTGTCAACTTCAACTCCGTTATGCTTCGCTTCACGGAAGGAAGCGTCAGTTCTTCGCTTGCCGCCTCGCCCGGAGAAACCTTCCAGATTGGCACCTACGGCGACGCGGAAATTACCTCCGTCCGCCTGATGCTGGGCGATCAGGGCGACGCTGCTGTTTTTACGGACATTCCCGCGCCCGGCGACGATGCGCTTGCTACCATGACGCTCGGCGAAAACTGGGCGGACACGGCAGAGGAGGCCTCCGACGAGCCAGCGCTCACAGCCGAAGAGGAAGAGGCCATCCGGGCGGCGGTCTATGACAAGTTCACTGAGGCGCTCTGGGTTTTGACCACGGAGGACGAGGCGCGCACGTTTACCGGCGCGGATTCGCGCAAGAACGGCATGGTCGGGAACTTCCCGCACTATTACGGCGCGATTGCGGATTACTTCGTCGCGACCGGAAAGCCGCCGGCTGTAGACCGGACATGGGCGCAGGAGGTAATGGACGATAAGACGCTCAAACTGACCATCTGGGAAGGGAGCAAGCAGGAGGAGCTTGTTCAGAAGCTTTATTACTCGCTCGAAAGCGGGACACTCTGCGGCATGCGGCAGGAGCCGGAGCTTACGACCGACATGTCCATCGGCGTTGGTATTACCACCGACTACGCGGACGAAAATTACGTCGTATTTCACGGTTACTTCGGCCTCTTTGTCTACGATTTGCAGCAAAGCCGTATGGCGCTCGCCTTAGATCCCGGCACGGCGTTCGGCACGAACAATATGCAGGGCAGCTCCGGCTACATGGTGTCTGCCTACAAGGACGGCGATGCGGTCAAGGTCATTGCGACATTCTACGATAGTATGCAAGGCATGCTTTCGCCGGTCTCTTACTACTATGACACGGCGGCAGGCAGCCTTACGTTCTCGCCGACTGCGCTTCCGAACGGCATTGAGGCAGCGTCTCCTGCGCACGAGGTTGCGCTTGCAGACAAGATCGCAGATTTAACGTATTCCGACGGCGCAGCAACGTGGAAGCTCTTTGAGAACTGGAAATTCGGCAGTCAAACGGACGCAAAGGTCGTGCCCTTGACCGCTCCGGAAAAGGACGCGTCCCAGGTCACAGAGGACGACTTTTACGATATTTTCTGGGAGCTTGACCGCGATTCGATGCAATCGTATCTGGACGCGCACCCGGAGGTGTTATCGAACGGCTGGGCTGGCATCAACATCAACGAATCCGGCCTCAGCCAGTCCGGGACAAGCATCCGCACAACGATGGGCGAGCAGGTGCTGGCCGTAAATTTCCGGGAAAAGGTGCTGCTCGTGCGCGTCGCGGGGGAAAAGTACCGTGGCGTTCTGGCAGTTGCGAAGGTTCCGGCGCGCTTGAGCATTGAAATGTCGGAGGGGCTCGGCAGCTACGGCCAGACGGTCGGGGAGATCGCTGAGGCGCATGGCGGAGTGTTGTCCATGACGTGCAACGGCTTTCTTGACCCGGGCGGGCAGGGGAACGGCGGAGAGCTCGCGGGCTTTGCGATGAGCGACGGGGTCGCCTACGGGGAGCATTACCCCTACATGGATGATTTTCCGTATGCCCGGTTCGAGATTCTGACGGACAACAACGTCTGCATCCGCAGGTCTGACGAGGCGGTTCGCGCGGACTGCCGCGACGCAACGGGGTTTAACCCCGCGCTCATCGTCGACGGCGAGATCATCCAGAGCAATTACTGGACGAGCGAAGCCCCGCGCGCTTGCATCGGGCAGTCGAGCCGGCAGGAAATGCTGCTGCTCGTGATCGAGGGGCGCATGCCGGAAAGCGGCATTCTCGGCACCAGCGTCAATGAATGCTCGGCCATTTTGGCGCGGCATGGCGCGGTGCAGGCCATGAACGTCGACGGCGGCACGAGCGCCATTATGTGGTATGACGGACAGTACGTCACACGCTGCAACAATCTGGCGCTTCCCGGCGGGCGCGCGCTTCCGAACGCGTTTGTCTATCACCGGCGAACGAGCTGAATAAAAACCGAAGGATGGAGCAGTTTGCTTCATCCTTCGGATTGCTTCATCCCTCGTTTTGCCTTCCCCTCCGGGGAAGGTGGCCTCGCGCAGCGAGGTCGGATGAGGGTCAGGGAGCAGCTACGTACTGCAAAGCATTTTGATAGTGCTCTCAGACCCTCATCAGTCACGGCTTGCGCCGTGCCAGCTTCCCCCAAGGGAAGCCTTTGTGGGGCGTCTTTTATTTGATTCAATACTCGATTTCCTGATTCGCGGGCGTTTCCAGAAGCTCGGGATTCTCGAGAAGCTTGCGAAGAAGCTTGATCGTCTTGGAATAATAGTACCCGTCGGCAAGGCGCTCGTCGATGGTAAGGCCCAAGTCCAGCATCTCGTGCATTTCATATGTACCGTCTGCTTTGAAGACCGGGCGCAGGGACTTTTCGCCGATGATGCAGAACACCGAGCACGTGCCCCAGTTCGTCAGGTGATGGTAGCCGCTGTGCAACTTAATAGAGCCAAGGTTTGAGATGACGACCGTGCAGTAATAGGGGTCGGTTTCGATGATCGATGCGGGAATCCAGCCGTGGACATCGAGTCTCGTGAGAAGCCAGACGATGAATTTGCCAAGGAAACGCGGCATGCGGTTAAAGATATCCATGAAGTCCGTCGAGGTGTCGGTCTTCGTCATGTCCTTGCAGTCCATGATCTGGTGCCGGAGGTCTTCGTGGATGGTATCAAGCGTCGATTCATCCTTGCCGCGCACAACGGCGAGGGCTTCGGCCGCTTCGTCGGCGAACTGCTTTTTGACCACGAACGACGCGGACACGCCGTTTCTCTGATAGAAGTTCTTATTCGCGATAAAGCGGTTCATCTTCGGGCGGAGCGTGATCGTCTTGATGAGCGCGGCGACAATGACGTGGAACATTGTGTAGGGGAAGTCGGGATGCTCCGCATTTTTCTTCTCCAGATATGCGTTCATATTGGTCAGATCGATCGTCTCGGAGAGATAGGCCTCGTTGTCGCAGCGGTTGGGATAGATGATGGGCGTAATAAAATGCATGCCGTCCAAATCGCGCAGCAGTACGCCATCCTTCCGATCGCCGAAGCGGCGCTTCGTGGTTTTTTCCATATTCTTTTCACACACCTTTTTCTTGTTCTGACGAAAATCGCCAGTCGACCTCTATAGAATACCAAATATAGACCGGAAATGCAAGTATTCCTCCAATATTCCGTATTTTCCGGTCTCTGTACAAATTGCACAAAATCAAACTGGCATTTTTCGACTTCTTTCAGGGATTTAACGCTTGACATCAGTAAAGTACGAGATTATAATGGGCACATCAAAAACGAAGGGGGCGCACGAGATGAAGCGTTACGAAATGGCTCAGATGAATCAGTCGAACCGTACCGATGCAGCTGCGTGCGCACCGGCTTGTTCTTGCGCTCGCAAGGCATCCGCATCCCATGTTATCTGCTTGGACGCTGCCATTCTGGCCGTGTCCATTTTTATTTGCCTGCTTATGAACCTTACCGTACTGGTAGGGCTTGCGGCGCTTGTACTTCTTGTACTTGTCGTACGCATTATGCAGCAACTGAATATGGCAGAAAGCAGAAATGTGCTGGATGCTTCCAACAGGGTGCGCGATGCGGCCTAGGAAGAATCAAAGGAAAGCGGCTTTGCTTTTTGCAGAGCCGCTATTGTTTTGACTATGACCCTTCGTTGAGACAAAAACTGATTTCATGCTGTCGCGTACAGCTGAAAAATATTTCGCAAATGAGGTAAGAAATGATGAAGAACATGAAGAAGTTATTCTGCTTCGCGCTGGCAGTCGTCATGATGCTGAGCGTTATGGCAGGCTGCGCGGCCAAGACCGAGCAGAGCTCCAGCACCACACAGGCAAGCGAATCCACCGCATCCACCGAGACCGCTTCCAATGAATCCGCTGACGCTTCCGATGCAGCCGCGACCGACGGCGAGATCGACATTGCGTTCATCGGCAACACCACCGGTGACTACGCACAGTACGGCATTCCTGTCCGCAACGCTGTGATGTTGTACTTCGACCAGCTGAACGCTGCCGGCGGCATCAACGGCAAGAAGGTCGTTGTCAAGGAATATGACGACAAGGGCGACGGCGTCGAGGCTGTCAACGCTTACAACCTTGCCAAGGAAAACGGCATCACCGCTGTCATCGGCTCTGTTCTGACCGGCGCGACCATCGGCCTTGCCGACGCGACCTATGAAGACAACATGCCCCAGATTACCGCTTCCGCTACCGCAACCGGCGTAACGGTTATGGAAGACACCGGCGAGGTCCGCACGAACGTGTTCCGTGCCTGCTTCATCGATCCGTTCCAGGGTCAGAAGATGGCGGATTACGCCGTTGAAAAGCTGGGCGCCAAGACCGCCGCGATCTTCTACGAAACCGGCAGTGACTACTCCGAAGGTCTGAAGAACGCATTCGTCGTTGAGGCCGAGCGCATGGGTCTTGAAATTGTCGACACCGAGGCGTTTGCTACCGGCGACAAGGACTTCAAGGCACAGATGACTAACATTGCTTCCAAGAACCCCGACATTGTCTTCTGCCCGATCTATTACGGTGAGGCTGGTCTTGCTATCCAGGCTGCCCGTCAGGCGGGCTGCACCGCCACCTTCCTCGGCGGCGACGGCTTCGGCTCCGTCAAGGATTATGCTTCTGCAGAAGAACTCGAAGGCAGCGTCTACTGCTCTGGCTACGCGCCCGGCACCGAAGACGTTGCACAGTTCGAAAAGGACTACTGTGAGACCTTCGGCGTGGAAGAAGTCCCCAATATGTTTGCGCCTCTTGCTTACGATGCATCCATGATCATGGCTTACGGTCTGAAGGCTGCGGAAGACGCCGGCCTCGAGGCTGGTACGGACGAGTACAAGCAGGCTGTCATTGACGCCATCAAGACCATGGACGGCGTGAAGGGCATTACCGGTACTTATTCCTTCGACTCCGACAACAACCCCATCAAGTCCGTTGCGATCATCGAGCTGACCGGCGGCGAGGAAGTCTTCAAAGAAATGTTCTAAGTTTTGACCCGGCACGGTTTTTTGAGAGGGGAGCGCAAGCTCCCCTCCCAAAGGCCGTTTTCCGGACGTCCGATGGGTGCTCCTATATTTAGTGTATAGAGACAGCCATCGGATGTCCGAAAGATGAAAGAAAGGAAAGAAAGCTCATGAGTTTGTTTGTTTCCCAGCTGTTTAACGGCTTGCAGACAGGTTCTGTGTATGCGCTGGTGGCCCTTGGCTACAGCATGGTCTATGGTATCATCCTGCTTCTGAACTTTGCCCACGGCGACATCATCATGGTCGGCGCGTATACCGCGTTCTACGCCATGACTGCGTTCCACCTGCACCCGATTCTCTCCGTTGTTCTGGCCGTTGTCACAAGTACGCTGCTTGGCGTTGTGATTGAGAAGGTTGCTTATACGCCTCTTCGCTCGGCGCCCCGTCTTTCGCTTCTGATCACAGCGATCGGCATTTCGTTCCTGCTTGAAAACGGTGCGCAGCTTCTGTTCGGTGCTGACACCAAGAGCATGGACACGCTTGTTCCCGGCAATGTGTCGTTCGGCTCCGTCACGATCAGCTATACTGCGATCTTGACCATCATCGTCGCTGTCATCGCGATGGTCACATTGACGCTCCTTGTCCAGAAAACGAAGCTCGGCAAGGCGATGCGCGCGGTCTCTGAGGATATGGGCGCGGCGCAGCTGATGGGCATCAGCCTCAACAAAACGATTTCATTTACATTTGCGGTCGGCTCAGCGCTTGCCGGAATCGGCTCGGTTCTGTATCTTTGTGCGTATTCCCAGGCATCGCCCACGATGGGCTCGATGCTCGGCCTGAAGGCATTCGTCGCGGCCGTTCTTGGCGGCATCGGCTCGATTCCCGGTGCAATGATCGGCGGCTTTGCCATTGGTCTGCTCGAGGCGCTGGTCTCCGCAGTGAACCTCTCCGTCTGGAAGGACGGCGTCGTATTTGCAATTTTAATTGTTGTCCTACTGGTTAAGCCGACGGGCATCCTTGGCCGTCCGCAGGTGGAAAAAGTGTAAGGAGGGGAGAGGATATTATGAAAAAGAACAAAGCCTCTGCCCCGAAGGGCGCATCCCTGATTCGTATTCCGATGCCGCTGCGCTACGTCATCAATCTGGTGCTGATTGTGGCAGTCTGGTTCCTGTTTACGTCGCTGATTTCTGCCGGTGTCATCTCCAATTACTGGACCGGCATTCTCATCATGGTCGGAATCAACATCATTCTGGCCGTCTCGCTGAACATTGCGACCGGCTATCTTGGTCAGCTCCCGCTGGGGCACGCAGGCTTTATGGCTGTCGGTGCGTATGCTGGCGGTATCTTCATGAAGGCTGTACCGGCGGCGGAGCTGCTGAAAGCAGGGAATACAGCGGCGGTTATTCCGTTCATTTTGATCGCGCTGCTCATCAGCGCGGTCGTTGCCGGGATCTTTGGCATCATCATCGGTATTCCGGCGCTGCGACTGCGCGGCGACTATCTGGCCATCATCACGCTGGGCTTTGGCGAGATCATCCGTGTTGTGCTGACGAACATTGACAGCGTGATCGGCGTCGACTTTACATACGGTGCGGCCGGTCTGAAGCGGATTCCGAAATATTCTTCGTTTACGCTGGTCTTCATCTGCGTCGTCGTGTCCTGCTATATCATTCACACGATCATGAAGTCCCGCCATGGCCGCGCGATCCTCTCGATCCGTGAGGATGAGATTGCGTCGGAAAGCTCCGGCATCCGGACGACCTATTATAAGACGTTTGCATTCGTGTTGTCGGCCATGCTGGCCGGTATCGCGGGCTGCCTGTATGCAGGTTATCTTGGATCGCTGTATCCCTCGACGTTCAAGTTCATGAAGTCCATCGAGATCCTCGTCATGGTCGTCCTCGGCGGCATGGGTTCGATGCTCGGCTCGGTCATTTCCGCGTCCGTGCTGACCATTTTGCCGGAGCTGCTGCGTTCGTTCTCTGATTACCGCATGGTCGTCTACTCGCTGGCGCTGGTCATCATGATGATCTTCCGCCCGAAGGGACTGCTTGGCAGCTATGATTTCTCGCTGTCGCGCACGCTGGAGGCGGTTTTGAACCGGATCTTCCGGCCGAACCTTGTGAAAAAATCGAAAAAGGAGGCTGCTGAACATGAATAACACACATCCAAAGCTGGTTCCGCAGCCCTATACCAACCTGTTGACCGAGCGCGATGTGACACGACGCCCGATTCTTGAAACACGCCATCTCGGCATTGACTTTGGCGGTCTGACCGCGGTCAGCGATTTCAACATCGCCATCGGCGCGACCGAGATCGCCGGATTGATCGGCCCGAACGGTGCGGGCAAAACTACGATTTTCAACCTCCTGACGAATGTCTACAAGCCGACGCGCGGGAGTGTTCTGCTCGATGGCGTCGCCACGGCAGGGAAGACCACGATCGAAGTCAACCACATGGGTATCGCCCGCACGTTCCAGAACATCCGCCTGTTCCGCAATTTGACCGTTCTGGATAATGTGCTGATCGCGCTGAACGAAGAAATGAAATACTCCGCCGCCACCGCGATCCTCCGCCTGCCGGAATACTGGCGTCGTGAGCGCATCGCGAAGGAACGCGCGATGGAACTGCTCAGCATTTTCAATATGGCGGCGGTCGCCGAACATCCGGCCGGTTCGCTGCCGTACGGTGCGCAGCGCCGCCTGGAGATCGTTCGCGCACTGGCGACGAACCCCTGTCTGCTGCTGCTCGACGAGCCGGCAGCCGGCATGAACCCCTCGGAAACCGCAGAACTGATGGAGAACATCGTGAAGATCCGCGATACGTTCCAGATCGCGATTATGCTGATCGAGCACGACATGAACCTTGTTATGACCATCTGCGAGGGCATCTGTGTGCTCAACTTCGGAAAAATCATCGCCAAGGGCACCCCGGCGGACATTCAGGACAATCCTGCCGTCATCGAGGCGTACCTCGGCAAGAAGAAGGAGGGCTGAGAAGATGCTGTTGTCCGTCAATGATATCCATGTCTACTATGGCGCGATCCATGCGGTCAAAGGCGTTTCGCTCGAGGTCAACGAGGGCGAGATCGTTACCCTGATCGGCGCGAACGGCGCAGGCAAGAGCACCGTTTTGAACACGATTTCCGGTCTGCTGCATCCAAAGAGCGGCTCGATTACCTTCATGGACAAGCCGCTCAGCGGCATTGCGCCCAACAAGATCGTCCAGATGGGACTTGCTCAGTGCCCGGAAGGACGCCGCATTTTCCAGCACATGACCGTCGAGGAAAACCTCGAAATGGGCGCATATACC
>ERZ791923.2987-NODE-2987-length-13828-cov-2.412837_pt1 | contig 13828 bp, 15 predicted proteins | sample MGYA00510133_ERZ791923 | MGnify/ENA primary metagenome ERZ791923 (study PRJEB30046, sample SAMN00792106) | human gut metagenome | study: EMG produced TPA metagenomics assembly of the A metagenome-wide association study of gut microbiota in type 2... | reverse complement strand
AAGAAATATCGATCAATGCAGTTTCCGGGACTTCTTGTTGATCGTCCGAAAGACGGCTCAAGTAGTGCGATAGTGTGTGAACTCTAGGCATGAGGAGCCCCCGTTTTTCGGGATCCTGTCCTGTTCTCATGACCATTGCTTTTTGCTATCCTTTGCTGCCAATAACAAACAGGGAGGAGCCAAATGGCGCAACACCTTTTAGCTGACCTCATTCGTCGAGCCGGCTCTGTCGTGATCGACGGAGCCATGTCAACCGCACTTGAAAAACTAGGCTGCGACTTGAACGACAAGCTCTGGAGTGCGCGAGTATTGATTGAAGATCCGGCGAAGATTCGTCAGGTTCACTTCGACTATTTCGAAGCTGGTGCCAACGTTGCCATCACTGCCAGCTATCAGGCGACAGAAGCGGGATTCCGCGAGCGCGGCATCGATTCCAAAGCCGCTTACGACCTCATCGCATAGTCCGTAACGCTTGCCAAGGAGGCTCGCGCTGATTTTCTCGTGCGTCATCCTGAAAAAGATCCGAAGTCTCTTCTGATTGCTGGTGCCGTCGGTCCGTACGGAGCGTATCTTGCCAATGGTGCTGAATATACGGGCGACTATCATCTCTCCAACGATGAATACCGTACCTTCCATCAGTTGCGTTTGAAGGCTTTGGTTGAGGCCGGAGCAGACTTCCTGGGCATCGAAACGCAAGCCAGACTCGACGAGGTCAAGGTTCTCCTCGAGATGCTCGAGGAGCTTGATGCCGCGGCTTGGGTGACGTTTACGTTGAAGGACAGCGGTCACATCGCCGATGGCACGCCGATTGAGGAAGCCGCCGAAGTTTGCGGCAAGCATCCTTTGGTTGACGCCATCGGCATCAACTGCGTCAAGCGTGAAGTCGTGGCCGAGACCTTGCAACGTATTTCATCGGTGACCTCCAAACCGATGATCGTGTACCCCAACTCGGGTGAAACGTATGATCCGACCACGAAGACCTGGCATCATCCGGTGACTGGTCCGGGGTGGGGAAATTTCATTCCCAAATGGAAGTCCATGGGGGCTGTGTGTCTGGGCGGCTGCTGCAGAACCTTGCCCTCTGACATTGTTCAAATCGCCAACTTGATGAAGGCTACGCAGTAAGAACAGAGCCGCTGGTTGCGTTTGACAAGCGCAGTCAGGCTTGGCGCTGATCTGGGATTGAAATTTCAGCTGAAGTAAGGAACGGAATTTCAAAGCGTCTTTTTGTTCCGGCGCTTTCGTCAAACTGTCGCCATGAAATCAACGTGACCGTTTACCTCGAAGCAGACAGCGGTGCTGTCACGGATGCGCTGTAGGGATTTAATCCTGCAGCGCATCATGCTTTTTGCGGGCGTTTCGTTTGTTGCCATGGTGCACGCATTTTGCAGAAGGCGTCAGGTTTGTCCCGGTGTGAATGATTTGACGGTTTTGATAAGTCGATACGTTCTGACTGTACGGAAGCAGAAAGGAAGCAGAAAGCCTCCAAGGCGGGATGATGCAAGTCCCGGGTGTTTCGCAGGTTTAAAAGATTTGGGTAACACACATGAATACAGAGATAGTGGCTCAGGGATTCGGAATTTTGGCTGCGATCTGCGGATTGTGGGCGATGAGCCAGCCAAGTGAGAAAAAGCTCAAGGTGATTTCTCTCTCGCACCGGTTCTGCTACATCGTGCACTTTCTTCTGTTGGGGCTAGACCTGGCGGTCATTGCCAATCTGATTGGGTTTGTACGAATCGCAATCTCTCTGTACAGCCGATCCTGGTTCTGGGTGTTTGTCGTTTGGGCTGTTTCGATCGCTACGGCTTTCCTGTCGCAGCCGACATCCTTTATTGCTGTTTTGCCGATCATGGCGAGCATGATCCTGACGCTCACGCTCTTTCGGCTGACGGGAGCGGCCTTTCGCATCGGACTGATTTCGGGCTCCGTGCTGTGGGTCATCCACAACATCTGGGCGGGCAGCTACGGCGGCATCGTACTTGAAAGTGGGATGATCGTTTCCGTTCTTGTGGGGTGGTACAGAGCCGAAAAAGCGAAGCGGGAAAATAAACTGCCGTAAACCGCCCAGAACTGTTCCTTGGCCGGCGTCTTGCGGCTGAGGATGCCTTCAGGGCGCGAAAGAAAGCGGCTTGGTGAAGGGCAGCGGAGACTCGGCAGGCTTGCGGCCAGCTCTTTGGGACGGAGCTTTTTGAAAGGAAAACAGCTCACGACTTCGTCGTTTCGCGGTTCAAAATCTTTGTTTCTTGTGACGGTGCGAGGCACGTAAGCCCCGAGCGTGCTTGCCCGCCCGGGGTCGCCTAAGCGTTAATACGCGCTCATCGAAACGAGGCACAAAGCGATGGCAAGAATGATCTTGACAAGCACTTTAATGACTCGTAGGATGATGGCGGAATTAGATGGTTTCGTCATCTGATTCCCCTTTAGAAGCGGCTTCTTCCGTCTGGATCACGGTTGAAGCCGTTTTGCTTTTGTGGCACACCCAGACTCCCGCTGAAACTAGATCATCAACGCTCTAGTCTCCGCGGGAGTTTCTTTATGCCCAGAAGTTGCATCAGGTCACGAAACTTTTTCGGAACAGGGCCAGCGACAAAGACGGAGGTACTGCGGTGCAGACGCTCCTGCAGCCTGTTGAGCTGCGCAAGAGCTCTGGTCAGCGAATCATCGGGCAGAGACAGTTCCTTGTTCTGGATGGAGATCGCTTTTGCCGTCTGCAGTATGCTCATGCGTACGGCCTGAGCGATGAGATGAGGGTGCTTTTTCCGGACTTGTTAACGAGGGCGAAATAGGTCACGATACCTTCCCCCCTGTTAGGAGTCCTTCTCATGGCTGCACCTCGCCGCAAATACACCAACGAAATGAAGCTCAATGCCGTCCACCTCGTTCAAAATGAGGGACGTCGAGCCTGCGATGTCGCTGACGAACTCGGCATTGACCGCAACACCCTCTACGCCTGGCTGCGCGATGCTCGCAACGGTAAACTTTCCACTGATGATCCTGCCCGCGAGGTCACGCCCGAGCAGGCTGAAATTTCTCGCCTGCGAGCTGAGCTCGCGCGCTCCCGTCAGGAGTGTGCGCTGCTAAAAAAATTCGCGGTGTACCTCAGCACGACCGGCCTCAAGTGAGGTACGCCTTCATTCGTGAGACCCTCGCGGATCGAGAGCTCTATGGCATGCCACTCTCTGAACGGTGCCGCATCCTTGGCGTCAGCACCAGCGGGTATTACGAATGGCTGCACCGCCGGAATGGCCGACCTCGAAAGAAACTTCATGTTCCCAAGCGAGTAATGCTCAGCGACGAGACCGTGCTTGCAAGCGTCCGCCGCCTGCGCGGACTGCTCGGCTACACGCCCGGATACCGTCAGTTCCATGAACTCCTGCGCAAGCGGGGGATCCGGGTCGGCGTTACCCGCCTTCAGCGCCTGCTTAGAACCAACGGCCTCATCGGATATCGACACAGCAAGCGCCCCTACAAGACAACGGACAGCAACCACGACATGACGGTGTATCCCAACCTTCTCAACCGCGACTTCAGCCCTGGAAAGCTCAATCGCGCTTGGGTTTCGGACATTACATACCTGCCGACGCCGAACGGAACTTCGTACTTGGCGACCTTCATGGATCTGGGCAGCCGGAGAATCTTGGGGTGGGCGATCGATACGAAGATGACAACGGAGCTCATCTTGAAGGCCCTGGACATGGCTGTGCAGACACGCAGGCAGGAGAGACTTTCCGTGGTCGGCACGATTGTGCACTCGGATCGAGGTTCGCAGTACTGCTCTCAGAAGTTTCAGGGCCGCCTGGCTCAGCTGAACATGCGGCCGTCGATGAGCCGGTCGGGGAACTGCTGGGACAACGCGCCCGGCGAGTCGATTTGGAGCTCGCTAAAGCGCGAGGTGCTCATTGGCTGGAAAAGGTTTGCCGGCTACGAAGCAGCGGTCACCGCCGTGACTCACTGGATCCATGTTTACAATCATGTCCGTCCTCATTCCTCCATTGCAATGAAGACGCCGCTTGAATACGAAGAGGACTTGGCAACGAGCAAGTCCGTCAAGCCTAGCGCTTAAGCGCTTCACGCCTATCTCACCGGCTTAACAAGTCCGGATTTCGCGCCCCACCCCACGAGTACAAAAAGATCTTCCCTCGATAGGTCGTCTCAGTTGCTCGCAAACGATCCCCACCGACTTCATTCTTGAGTTGTTGGAAACCCTGTTCGATGATGTTGCGCTGCCGGTAAATCTTCATTGCCTCAATCGGGGCGGCGATGATATTGCTGCGAATTGCTTGACAACCGTTGAATTCAGCAGCTTTTCTCAGGGCATCGGGGCATAACGCGAAACTCCCCGAATTTCTTCTAGCTGATCCTCGGAAGTGAGAAGCTCAAAGTCTCCGGAGAGCCACGATTGAAGGATGAGATCGGGAGGGTTGTGCGGCGAAATAATCGCTGAAATCAGAATATTTGCAACAGAACGACTTTCACCTCGATTGATCCTTATCCCAGGCAATTCCATCCGCGATAATCTTGTCAAGGTCATTCTAGGATAGCCCAGATGCACGTCCCTTTTCCTTGGCTTCTCCCGTAAGCGAAGACAAGATGTAGAGGGACACCGCCTTTTGGACCAAAGAAGAGAGAGCGCCTTTTTTACCTCCTTGAGATGCAAGGTAAATACGGGTTGCCTCATCAAAATCAGGTGGAACCGAAATGTTCCACTTAACATTTGCAACGCGAGCGGCAGACTGTGTCATGAGTATTCCTATAACTAAAAAGGATGATATGTGCCTGTCCGTCTATGAATACAGCCGCAAATGTGGTGTGTCGGCATCTTCAGCTGTCATGCGTCAACGGTTGCGAGCCGCTTGACGTCAGATTCTTGAGCTACTTTTCCCAAAAAAGTAAATTGCTTTTAATAGCGATTTTATCTGCGCTGCTCAGCAGCATCCCGGGTTTCGGCAAGACTCATTTCGGGGTAGTTGCCGATGGATAGGTCATGACGTCCGGTTAGATCGCTGTACCTGAAAAAGAAGAACCCCTGATGTTTGCCTTTGCGGAAATAGAGACCGGTTATGCCGCCAAGGGCAATTGTTTTGCCCTCAGGAAGATTTTTGATTGTAACCACGCACGAGAAATTCAAGCGGAATACCGAACAATTTGTTGAATTTACGAATCATTGGAAGCGTTAGATGACGTTTTCCAGCTAGGATTTCGTAAACACGGTTGAGTCTGCCGACACACGGTATTAGATCTTTCGGGGTCAATCCCTTTTGATCCATATAGAACCGGATGGCATCAACCGCCGTTGCGTTATCAATCAAAGGAAAATGACGCTTTTCGTATTCTTCAATGAGCGTTGCCATTACATCAAAGGAATCCCATACGGGATCTTCATCCGAAGGAGGATTGTCAAAGTAAGGTGCGATTTCACTGAGAGCACGATGATAGTCGGCGTCGTCTTTGATAGGAAAAATGTTCATGGTTTCATCTCTACAGTTGCCGCATCAATTCTGCCGTACTCTGCATGAGGAGTGTCAAGCGTTCACGGTTGTGAGCCACTTTACGTCAGATTCTTGAGCCACTTTTCCCAAAATAGTAAATTGCCTTTAATAGCGTGCTCATTTCGGGGAAACTGCCGATGGATAGGGCATGATGTTCCGTTTGATCGCTGTATCTGGGAAAGAACAACCCCTGATGTCGGGCTTTGTGCAAAGAGAGAGAGGTTATGCCGCTACGGGCAATTGTTTTGCCCCCAGGAAGGTTTTTGAGTGTCGTGACGGTTGCGACTTTGGCGCAGCGGGCAATAGTGAACGAAGTATTGGATGGATTGATGGGCACATTGAGTGCGCCAAACTCTAAAAATGGAACAGGAATTCTCTCAAAACGGAACAGGTCCGTTTTGGTCTACCCTTTGGCGCCAATTTGGGTGGATCCCTGGCCTTTCTTCTTCCACCCCCGAGGGTGTCGCCGTCACCAGGATCGGCGCCGCGTGTGGCGCCGATAACCCCAGATCAAGCGACGTTGATGCTGATTAGAGCTCGACTTTGTTTAGCTTACGCAGTGACGTGCCGCCCAACATAAACCGGTAGCTTCTGTTGACCAAGCGATCCTTGATCGCATCAGCGTTTTTGCCGCTGCCGAGACGTCCGTGCCATGCCTCAAAGGGGCCTGACTTGTTATCGCTACAGAGGAGGTGCCTTCTCGTTCCTCAAGCATGTTGACGTATCGCCTCACCGTCGGTCGACTGAGGTTCATTGTTCGCGCAATGTGACTGATGGATTCGTTTCTGTGTCGCTGACTGAGGATTTCGCCGACCTGATTTTCGCTGATCATGGTTGAAGGGCTCCTATGTTGGACTCCTTCACGAATGATCCTCCTATTTTTCGTCATTTGATCTTTCCTTCTTTTGACTGGAAAGATCTCATTGCGTCAAAGTGGAAATTTACGCTTGCGTCTGAGAGCTCTGACTGATTAACAACAGGGGGTCAATTTAAACGACGTTTTCGGGGGGTCAATTCAAAGGACGCTTGACAGATTTTTGAGCACCGAGACAGGGACGACCTTAGCGTAGCGAGCCATATCGAATGATGGGTAGATTGATGGGTAGAGCGAGAAAAAACTTGCTTTTCGGCCATTCTACCCATCAATAATTGCTCGGTCTGTACAGAACCAAGACGAACTCACTCGAACGCAAAAACACTGTAAACCCTTGTAAATAAAGGGAAAAATGGCGATTGATAAAGAAAAACCGGACGACCTAGGATCGTCCGGTTTGAATAGTTGGCGGAGAAGGAGGGATTCGAACCCTCGAGACCAGTTATTTTTGATCTGCACCCTTAGCAGGGGTGTGCCTTCAGCCACTCGGCCACTTCTCCGACCGCGCAAATTCCACCATACATGGAAAAGCAATTGCGGTGAGCGCTGAATATTACAGAAAAGTTCGGATGATTGCAAAAACGCCATTACAAAAATCGGCATCAAACATTCGCAGCTGCCTGAGGCCAACTAAAATCCGCTCAACGAATTTTGTCCGAGCCAAATGAACCGACTTTTCTTTCTGGGTTTTCTCTTTACCGTCATTGCCTCCGTCTTTTGGGGCGCCATGGGTACGGCCGTGCAGCATCTGTTTCAGATCAAAAGCGGCTTTTTTGCTCTGGGTCTTGTGACGTTGCGTCAGTTGTCAGCCGGGGTGCTGTTTGTGGCTATCGGCACGCTGATCATGCCTCGAAAGATGTGGTCGATTTTCAATGACCGCAAGCTTTTATTGGAAATCCTCACGAGTGGTGCGCTGGTGTTTTTGGCCCACTTCTGCTTTTTTCAATCGATTTCCTACTCCAATGCCGGCACCGCTGCGATTTTTCTGACGCTCAATCCCATGCTGGCCGGTCTGTGGCTGACGCTGGTAAGAGGTACGAAGATGTCGTCCGTGGAGTGCATTTGTGCCGTATTGGCCGCTGCCGGCGTAGCGCTGATGGTGACCGATGGCGACTTCTCCGGTCTGAAGTTCTCGCCGATGGCCGTCGTTTGGGGACTCTGTTCGGCAGTGTTTGCAACGGCCTTCAGCATTCAACCGCAGAAGCCTTCGGCAAAGGCCGGTGTTACGGTTGTTGTGGCATGGGCATTTCTCTTCGGCGGAGTGATTGCTTCTTTCTTCTGCCCGCCCTGGACGCTTAATGTAAATTGGAACTGGGTGGTGACGGCCGATTTTGCCTTTATCGTGGTTTTTGGCACGGTGGCGGCATTCTGGCTTTATCTTACCGGGTTGAAATACATTTCCCCGGTGGTCTCCGGTTTGGTGGTGTGTCTCGAGCCGCTCTCTGCCATCGTTTTCTCGATGGTGCTTTTGGGGGATGTGCTCGGACTTTGGCAGGCAGTAGGCGTGGTGCTGGTGCTTGCCAATATCTGCCTGCTTGCTTTGGCGCGTCGATAGGTTAAATCGAAGTTTTGTTCGATTGTGCCGAGATGCGTGATGCTATCTCGGCAGCACGCTTTTGGGCGTCGCGATATGAAAATTCGCAGCCGCACCATGTTTGGTTGTAAAAACCGTAGAACTTCAAAAGCGCATTGCGGCGGTCCTGCAGACCGTCTTTTCTCCAGTTCTTGTCCCAGTATTGAACGTCATCGTACTGAGCAGCCGCTTCTTTGCCTGCAGCATTGACCTGGTCAAGATTTTTCCAGCGGCTTGAGGCCAGAGTGGTGGTAAAACGGGCAATGCCACGGTCGTGGGCCAGCTTGGCCGCTGCACGCAGGCGAACTGAGAAACAGACCGTGCATCGGCGGCCGCGTTCGGGTTCATTTTCGAGTCCCTTGACGGCATCAAGCCATGCGTTGTGGTCCCAGTCGCCGTCGACGACCTCCACGCCGAGTTTTTGACAGTGTGCCGTGAGTTCGTTTTTTCTCTTCTCGTACTCGGCCTGAGGGAAGATGTTAGGGTTGAAATAGAAGACGACGGGACGGATGTCGTGAGCGAGCATCCACTCGAGCACGGCCGCGGAACACGGCGCGCAGCAACTGTGAAGAATGACTGTTTCCATGGTGGCTAAGTTTAGCCTCGCGGATGTGACAAAAGCCTGAATTCGCAAAAAAATATTGGGTCTCTGTGTTTACTTTATGTCGGTTTTGTGTCAGAATGCGGACTCTCTAATTTTTTTGGCGCACCGGATTTGCGCCCGCGACCGATCGAGATACGACGGCGCCGGCAATCCCGTGCGATGTATCAACAACTAACATCCTAGGATCAGGTGCTTATCAATGCCCACCATTCGCGTTAAGGAAAACGAACCCTTTGAGGTTGCGCTTCGTCGTTTCAAGCGCACCATCGAAAAGTCCGGCCTGCTGACCGAGCTTCGTGCCCGTGAGTTCTACGAAAAGCCCACGGCAGAACGTAAGCGCAAGAAGGCTGCTGCCATCAAGCGTCACTACAAGCGTCTTCGCAGCATGATGCTGCCCAAGAAGCTGTACTAATCGCTCGCGCAGTACAGACTGAAGCCGGCATTGATTAAGACGCCGGAATTAGCTTGATAAGCCAGAGAAAGACGGCCGTCTCGACAGTGAGTTGGCCGTTTTTTCTTGCAGTTGGAGAAAAAGAATGACGATCAAGGAACGCATTACCGAAGACATGAAGAGCGCCATGCGTGCACACGATACGGCACGCCTGTCGGCTCTGCGCTTGCTGCTGGCCGCTATTAAGCAGCGCGAAGTGGATGACCGCGTTGAGGCCACCGACGAACTCGTGACCGGCGTCATTGGCAAGCTTATCAAGCAGCGCCGCGACTCCGTGAAGCAGTATACGGATGCCGGCCGCGCTGACCTCGCGCAGAAGGAACAGGACGAAATCGATACGTTGTCGGTGTACATGCCCGCCCAGATGTCCGACGACGACATCAAGGCAATCGTGGCGGCAGCTATCGAAGAAACCGGCGCCAGCGGCATGGCTGCCATGGGCAAGGTCATGGGCATCGTCAAGGCCAAGTGTGCCGGCAAGGCTGATATGGGTCGCGTGTCAGCGCTTGTGAAGGCAGCTCTGTCGGCCTAACAGGCGTTTCAGGCGCAATGAGCTGCAGTCCGATTCGGGCTGTAGCGCTGAAGGAAGCTGCGGTGAGCACCAGGCCGGCGAGCAATCGTCTCGGTTCGGCGCACCGCAGTTTTTGTTTTTTCACTCTTTTTTCTGGCAGCAAATGATCCCGGAGAGTTTCATTCAAGAGCTTTTGAGCCGCATTGACATTGTTGAAGTGATCAACAAGGTCTCGCCCTTGAAGCGCACCGGGAAGAATTTCATGTGCTGCTGTCCGTTTCACAAGGAAAAGACGCCGTCTTTTTCCGTGAGCCAGCAAAAGCAGTTCTTCAAGTGCTTCGGCTGCGGAGCATCCGGCAATGTCATCGGCTTTCTCATGCGCTATGAGGGGCTCTCGTATCCGGAAGCCATCCGAAAACTTGCCGAATCGATCGGTATGACGGTGCCCGAAGCCCCGCGTGAGCGTGAACAACGCACGCGTGTGCGCTCGCTGACCGACATGATGAAGGCGGCTTCCGACTACTATTGCGCCAGTCTGAGAACCAATACCCGCACGATTGAGTATCTCAAACGTCGCGGCATCACGGGAGAGACGGCCGCTCGCTTTGCGCTGGGCTATTCGCCTGATTCATGGCAACCGCTCAAGGACGTGTTCGGCGAGCAGTACGCCAGCAAGGATCTCGAAGAAGAAGGCGGCTGCGGACTTGTGATTCACAACGGAGACAAACGTTACGATCGTTTCCGTGGGCGTCTGATGTTTCCGATCCGCAATCCTCGCGGCCAGGTGATCGCCTTTGGCGCCCGAACTCTCAACGGTGACGAGCACCCGAAGTATCTCAATAGTCCCGAGACGGCGCTTTATCACAAGAGTCGTGAAATCTACGGTCTCTATGAGGCCTCAGCCAGCATCCGCGAAAAGCATCGCGCCATTGTCTGCGAGGGCTACATGGACGTGATACAGCTTTCGCAGGCGGGTTTTACCGAAGCGTGTGCGGCACTCGGTACGGCTGTGACCGCCGAGCATGTGCAAAAACTCTTGCGTTCGGTTGATACGGTTTACTTCAGTTTCGACGGCGACAGCGCCGGTCAGCACGCGCTGCGTCGCGCTCTGGAGGCGGCTCTGCCCGTTGTGGAAGACGATCAGGAAATCCGTTTTGTCGTTCTACCGCCCGAGCATGATCCCGATAGCCTCATCAAGGAAAGGGGAGCTCAGGCCTTTGAAGATGAATTGAAAAAGAGCCTGACGCTTACGCAGTATTTCGTGCGTTCGGTGTCCGAAGGCAAGGATTTGGGCACGGCCGAAGGCCGTAGCCAGTTTGTGGCAGAAAGTAAGCCCCTGATTGTGTCGATGCGCTCGGCGCCCATTTTGCGCAAGCAGTTGGTGGGCGAACTCGCCATGCACGCTCGCATGAGCCCTGATGAAGTTGAGCGCTTATGCGGCATTGCCACAGTAAGAAAGCTCCCTGCAGCCAACCCCGCAACGGGGATGCGCTTTGACGCGAGGCGCAATCGAAGCTACGGCGGCGGTGCGTTACGAAAGCCCTTTTTCGGCACTGGCGCCGAACCCGTGTCGCTAGCTCCCACAGGAGATATTCGCGAGCGCTTGCTGCAAAACATCCTCAACTACCCGGCGCTGGCCGTGGAGTTTTCCTCCCGCATCGAAGAGGAATTCGTCGGCAGCGAGGTGGAAGCCGCCCGCGAAATTCTTGAAGTCTGGCGCACCGTGACCGGAGAAGAGGAGCCGCTGTTGCAGAGTCAATTGATTTTGGAGCGATTGCAGTCAAGTCGGCACTACGCACACTACTGTGATCTGGTGGCGCGAGAGATGGTGCTGCAAACACCGGAAAATGCCGCTCGCGTCGAGGTGGAGCTCACGTTTGACCGGCTTGAGCTTCAGCGCATCGAAGCCAATCTTATGCAGGCTACGCTCGAAGCCAAGCCCGACATCCGGCGCGTCATGGGACTTGACGCCAAGCGCAAAGTTCTCAAGGCCCGCATCGATGAAGTGCAAAAGCAGTTTGCGCATCACCATGGTGCGGACATCTAGCCGATCGGATTGAACACGAGCGTGAGGGCGATCGCCCACATCACAAGGGCGATCAGCGTGTCAAGAATGCGCCATGCCTTCGGGTTTTGAAAGATTGGAAGCAGGAGTCGCGCTCCGAAACCGAGGCCGGTGAACCACAGTACGCTTGCCGTTAGGGCCCCCGAGGCAAATGTCCACTTCAAATCCTTGCCGTACTGAGCGGCAATGGAGCCGAGCAGCACGACCGTATCCAGATAAACGTGCGGATTTAGAAATGTGAAGGCCAGACACGATGTGATTGCCTTCATGAGTGAGCCCGCACCGACCTCCGAAATCTCCATTGACCCGTTGCCCGAAGCCGCTCGCCTTGCGGCTGAGATCCCGTAGACCGTCAGAAAAAGCGCGCCGCCCCAGCGGAAAAACTCCAGAAGCCACTCGTTGGTTCGTATCAGCGCACCCATCCCCGCTACGCCAGCGCAAATGCAAAGGATGTCACCTCCGATGCACACGAGAACAACCGGCAGCACGTGCTGACGGAGCAGGCCCTGTCGGAGGACAAAGGCATTTTGCGCTCCGATGGCAATGATGAGACCGGCACCGGTTCCCAGACCGGAAAGAAACGTGGCAAGCATGTGGCAAATCAAGTTCGGTGCGCGAAGGAAATGCACCAGAAACGGTTGAGGCTAAAGCAATGTGCTGATCCGCTTCGGAGCAGTCGATGTTGCACACGAGGGAATCGACGGAGGAGCACTTTAGCCCAAAGTGAGTTGGTTCGTGTGAGAGTTCGTCGTGTTTTTGGGCGAACTCATGCGATTCAACAGCGCTTTCTTGCAATCTGGCACAGCGATTGCTTGTGTGGCAGATGGAATTTGTGCAACCAAAAAAAGGAGGCCGCGCATGAAATTCATAGTTGCTGTCATCAAACCTTTCAAGCTCGACGAGGTGCGCGAAGCGCTGTCCGAAGCCGGCATCAACGGGCTTACGGTGACCGAAGCCAAGGGTTTTGGCAGGCAGAAAGGGCACACGGAACTCTACCGAGGTGCCGAATACGTGGTGGATTTTCTGCCCAAGGTAAAGCTCGAAATCGCCGTATCGGACGATATGGCTGAAGTTGCCGTTGAAACGATTCAAAAAACGGCATACACGGGAAAAATCGGAGACGGAAAACTTTTTGTCTTTGATCTGGCTGCAGCCGTGCGCATTCGCACGGGCGAAAGAGACGACGTGGCACTTTAGGTCCTACGGCCACATAAAACCAAAATAAGAAACAAACAGGGAGACCATCGATGAATACTTCAACCAAGGGGGCCGTATTGTCGGCACTTCTGACAATTTCGGGGTGCGCAGCTGCCGACACGGTCGAAAGCGCGATTGACAAGGCTGATGTTGCCTGGATGCTAGTGGCAACGACGCTGGTGCTTTTCATGACAATTCCGGGGATCGCGCTTTTTTACGGCGGAATGAGCCGAAAGAAAAACGTGCTCTCCGTGCTGGCGCAGACAACTGTAATTTGTTGTGCTCTCACGTTGCTGTGGCTTGTCGTGGGCTATTCGCTCGCATTTGCCCCGGGCAACGCTTTCGTCGGCGGCTTGGATCACGTGTTTTTGCGGGGCATTGACATCAAGTCGACGACGGGCAGCATTCCCACGTATCTTTTCGTCATCTTCCAGATGACGTTTGCCGTGCTGACGGCGGCGCTCATGATCGGCTCGTTTGCCGGCCGCATGAAGTTTTCTGCCATGCTGGTCTTTATGCTGTTGTGGTCGGCTTTTGTGTACGCGCCCATTTGCCATTGGGTTTGGGCCGAGGGCGGCATCTTCTTTGAGATGGGAGCGCTTGACTACGCCGGAGGTACCGTTGTTCACATAAATGCGGGCATTGCCGGTTTGGTCGGTTGTCTGGTGATCGGCAAACGTTTGGGGTATGGTCGAGAAGCGATGAGTCCGCACAACTTAACGTTCACCATGATCGGCGCCTGCGTGTTGTGGATCGGTTGGTTCGGATTTAACGGCGGTTCGGGGCTTGCGGCCAATGAGCGGGCGGTGCTGGCGATTCTTGTGAGCCAGATTGCGGCGGCTGCGGCCGGCTGCAGCTGGATGGCCTGCGAATGGATTTTGCGCGGAAAGCCTTCTTTGCTCGGCATGGTCTCCGGTGCCGTGGCCGGACTCGTGGTGATTACGCCGGCCTCGGGTTTTGTCGAGCCGCTTCCGGCTTTATTGATGGGGCTTCTCGGCGGCGTCGTGTGCTTCTGGGGCGCCACGGGGCTCAAGCGCCGCATGGGTTGGGACGATTCGCTTGAC
>ERZ791923.2986-NODE-2986-length-13837-cov-7.140183_pt1 | contig 13837 bp, 9 predicted proteins | sample MGYA00510133_ERZ791923 | MGnify/ENA primary metagenome ERZ791923 (study PRJEB30046, sample SAMN00792106) | human gut metagenome | study: EMG produced TPA metagenomics assembly of the A metagenome-wide association study of gut microbiota in type 2... | reverse complement strand
GCTGTGCCTTGCGGCGCGCGACCTGCTGGCCGAGCGGCGGCGCGACGGCGTGAGCCTGCTGTGCGCGCAGGCCATGGAGACCATTGAAAAGCAGTATATGGAGGAGGACCTCTCCCTCAGCGGCGTGAGCGAGCAGCTTCACGTCAGCCCGAACTACCTCAGCGCCAATATGAAGAAGTACGCAGGCGACACGTTCATGAACCTGCTTATCAAAAAGCGCATGGAGGTCGCCCACGCCCTGCTGACGACGAGCAGCCTGAAAATTTACGAGGTCGCGCGGCAGTGCGGCTATTCCGACCAGCACTATTTCAGCTTCTGCTTTAAAAAATACTACGGCACATCGCCCGCGCAGCTGCGCCGGGCCGAGAGCGAGCGGGGAGGCGGGGGAACATGACGCGGAAAAGACGCGGCCTGAGCATGACATCCATTTTGGTGCTGGCGCTCGTCGGTACCATCACGGCCATCGTGCTGGGAGCCATGGCCGTGTTCCTGCAGACGTATCAGCGCTCGCTCATCCGGAGCGTGCAGACCTCTGCGCGCCAGTCCGTCGCCCAGGTCGGCAAGACGGTCGAGGACTATCTGGACGACGTCAACAGCCTCATGGAGCTGCTCGAGCGCAAGCTCGAGGATCCGCGGCAGGACCGGGACGACTTCTTTGCCGCCTTCCTGCAGATCCGGCCGGACGTTGTGGCCGTTACGACCTATGACGCGGCGGGCGGGCTTGTGGACTGCCGGTCGCGCGCGGCAAAGCGCACGGAGATTTATCAGAATCTTTCGTTTGATCCCGATAAAATGGACGCCTATGCCGGCGGCTATGTCTCCACGCCTCATGTGGCCTCGATCTTTCAGGGCTATTATCCGTGGGTCGTCACGCTCGTTGCGCCGCTCGATGCGCCGGGCCGCGAGGAATGGATCGCGCTGGACATCAGCTTCAGCAGCATTTCCGCCTACCTGAACGACGTCGGCATCGGCCAGCACGGCTACTGCTTCCTGATGGACCAGAGCGGCAACATCATCTATCACCCGCAGCAGCAGCTCATCTATTCCGACCTCAAGCGGGAGAACACATCGCTCATCGCGGGCCTGCCGGACGGCAGCAACGAGAGCGGCAGCATGATCTATACGCTCACCTCGCTGGAAAACAGCCATTGGCGCGTTGTCGGCGTGAGCTTCGTCGAGGAGCTCATCACCGAGAGCGTGCAGGAGGTCAGCCGCATTCTGGCCGCCTCCGGCATCGGTATCCTGCTGGCCGCCGTCATCATCAGCTTCGTGCTGTTCCGCACGCTTTCCCGCCCCATGCACGGCCTGACGGCAGCCATGCGTCAGTTCGAGCAGGATGCGGACAATTTCACCTATGTTCCGGTCGGCGGTGCGCGCGAGGTGCGCGTGCTGTCGGATTCGTTCGGGCAGATGGTCGTGCAGATCCAGCGCCTCATGGAGCAGGTGCGTGCCGAGGAGGTCAATCTGCGCAAGACGGAGCTGCGCGCGCTGCAGGCGCAGATCAACCCGCACTTCCTCTATAATACGCTCGACTCCATTGCGTGGATGTGCGAGCAGGGGAGAAATACCGAGGCCGTCGAGATGGTCAATGCGCTGGCGCGGCTGTTCCGCATCAGCATCAGCCGCGGCCACGAGCTTATCCCCATCCGCAGCGAGCTGCAGCATGCCGAGAGCTATCTGCAGATCCAGTCCCACCGCTATAAGAATCAGTTTTCCTATTCCTTCGACGTGCAGGAGGAGTGCCTGGACTACCTGTGCAACAAGATTACGCTGCAGCCCATTATCGAAAACGCGATCTACCACGGCATCAACGGCCTTGTGGATGAGGGGGAGATCCGCATCTCGTGCCGCGCGGACGGGGACGATATCCTGTTCACCGTCGAGGATAACGGCACCGGCATGGAGCCGGAGCAGGTGCAGGCTATCCTGCGCAAGGAGCGAAGCGACCACACCGGCATCGGGATCAAGAACGTCAACGATCGTCTGAAGATCTATTTCGGACCGGCCTATGGCATTACCATTGACAGCGTGCCCGACGAGGGAACGCGCGTATATATCCGCATGCCGAAGGTGCGGGAGGAGGCAGAGTATGAAAAACGCTAAACGGCTGGCCGCACTTTTCCTGACGGCCGCCGTGCTTCTGACGGCGGGCTGCAGCCGCAAGACTGTCACGTCACAGAACTCCGTATGGTTCATCGCCAAATCCACGAACACGGAATTCTGGAAATCTGCCTTTGCCGGAGCGAACGCCGCAAAATCGGAGTATAACGTCGATCTGACGATCTGCGGGCCGGAGACGGAGGAGGACTACGAGGAGCAGAACCGTCTTATCGATGAAGCCGTCGCCGCCGGTGCAGATGCCATCGTCTATTCCGCCATCAGCTACACGAAAAACGCCGAGGCAATCACCCGCGCGGCCAAGCAGGGCCTGAAGATCGCCGTCATCGACAGCGACGTGGACTCCGACGGCGTCGGTGTGCGCATCGGCACGGACAATGTCGAGGCCGGGCGCATGGCCGGGCGCGCCGCCCTGCAGACGGACAGCCTGACGGTCGGCATCGTGAACTTTGATCTCGGCAGCCGCAACGGGCAGGAGCGCGAGAGCGGCTTTCGCGAGGCGCTGGCGGGAGACCCGCGTGTGAAGGACATCTATACGATCAACGTCAACGCCGACGCCACGACGGCACAGGTCCGCACGGTGCAGCTCCTTGTGGAGCACCCGGAGATCAATGTGATCGTCGGCTTCAACGAGCCGATCGCCGTCGGCGCGGCCATGGCCGTGCACTCCCTTGGCCTCGCGGGCCGCGTGCGCATGGTCGGCTTTGATACGAACGTCAAGTGCATCGACCTGCTGCAGAGCGGGGCCGTTTCGGCCCTCATCGTGCAGAATCCCTATGCCATGGGCTACCTCGGGGTCGAGGCTGTGTGCAATCTGCTCGACGGGCAGACCTACCGCACGGCGGAGCTGCTCGACACGGCGACGCGCACCGTGACGAAGGAGACGATGTTCACCATTGAGAATCAGAAGGCACTGTTCTCGTTCGGTTGACATATGCGCAATTTGCACAAATTCGACGCATTGTTTTTGACATCCAAAACAAAGAATGTGAAGTTTTCACCCTTCCTGCGTAAGAAATCTCATTGTTTTTTGTACAAATTCTGTTAAAATTTAATTACGCGGAACGGAGATTCCGCAGAAATTTATGGAGGATGAATGACAATGAAAAAACTTCTTGCGCTTCTTCTTGTCCTTGTCATGGTCGTTGCTCTGGTCGCCTGCGGCGGCAACGGCAACGAGACCGAGGCACCGACGGACGCTTCTCAGCCCGCTTCCGACGCCACTGAGAACAACGACAACACCGACAACAGCGACACCCCTGTGGGCACCGATCTGAAGGTCGCCGTGTTCTACTACACCTATTCCGACACCTACATCTCCAGCGTCCGCACCGCTCTCGATGCACAGCTGGACGCGCTGGGCGTTACCTATCAGGACTTCGACTCCAACGGCAACCAGACCACGCAGAACGAGGCCATCCAGACCGCAATCGCTGACGGCTATAACCTGCTGATCGTCAACATGGTCACCTCCGGTTCTTCCGACACCGCGAAGGGCATCATGGAGCTGGCCGGCGATGTGCCCGTTATCTTCTTCAACCGCGCAGTCGATGAGGACGGCGTCGAGGCTTCCGCTTCTGTCCTGAACGCTTATGAGAACATCGCATTCGTCGGCACCGACGCCCCCGAGGCAGGCCATCTGCAGGGCAAGATGATCGGCGAGTACGTCCTCGAGCACTATGACGAGCTCGACCTGAACGGCGACGGCAAGATCTCCTACGCCATGTTCAAGGGCGACGAGGCAAACGTCGAGGCCATCTACCGCACCCAGTACGGCGTTGAGGATGCCAATGCTGTCCTGACTGCCGCCGGCAAGCCCGAGCTTGTCTACTTCGATGCCAACAACACCTCCGGCTATCAGGTCGACCTGAACGGCCAGTGGTCCGCTGCTGCAGCACTCGATTACATGAACACGAACCTCTCGCAGTACAACGAGGGCAACAACAACATGATCGAGCTCATCATCTGCAACAACGACAACATGGCTGAGGGCTGCATCTCCGCTCTGGAGTCCGCGGGCTACAACAACGGCACCGGCAAGACCATCCCGGTCTTCGGCGTTGACGCCACCGATTCCGCCAAGGAGCTCATTGCCAACGGCAAGATGACCGGCACCGTCAAGCAGGATGCCGAGGGCATGGCTGCCGCCATCGCTCAGATCGCCAAGGCTGTCGGCGAAGGCACCGCTCTGAAGGACGCCGTCGCTGCTACGGCTGAGAGCAACACCGAGATGTACAGCGTCGCCGAGGGCGTTGCCACGAAGCTGTATGTCGCTTATGCTCCCTACACCGCGTAAGCATCGGACATAAAAACTCTGACTGATCGAAATCGAAAAGGGGAGGCTGCCGCAGGGCGGCAGCCTCCTTTTCAGATTTTCAAACAGGCCAAGGAAGTAAGGAGGACATGAAATGAATATGGATCAGGATATCTTGCTGCAGATGACGGATATCACGAAGACCTTCCCGGGCGTCAAGGCGCTCGATCATGTTTCTCTGACGCTGAAACGGGGAACCGTCCATGCTCTGATGGGAGAAAACGGCGCAGGCAAATCCACGCTGATGAAGTGCCTGTTCGGCATTTATAACAAGGACAGTGGAACCATCCTCCTGGAAGGCAAAGAAGTCAACTTCAAAAACAGCAGAGAGGCGCTGGACAATGGCGTGGCCATGGTCCATCAGGAGCTGAATCAGGCTCTGAAGCGCTCTGTTATGGATAATATCTGGCTGGGGCGTTACCCGAAGCATCTCGGACTGGTGGTCGACGAGACCAAAATGTACCGGGAGACCATGAAAATATTCGACGAGCTGGGCATCAATGTCGATCCGCACCGGATCATGAGCACGATGCCCGTTTCGCAGCGTCAGATGGTCGAGATCGCGAAGGCGGTCTCCTATCGTTCGAAGGTCATCGTATTTGACGAGCCGACCTCCTCTCTCACGGAGGACGAGGTCGAGCATTTGTTCCGAATTATCAACATGCTCCGCGACCGGGGCGTGGGTATCATTTATATTTCGCATAAAATGGCGGAGATCAAGCGCATCTCCGATGAGATCACCATCATGCGCGACGGTCAGTGGATCGCGACCCGCCCGGCTGCCGAGCTGGAGGTCAACGACATCATCCGCCTGATGGTCGGCCGTGAGCTGAACAATCAGTTCCCGCCGAAAACGAACAAGCCGGGCGAGCCCTTCCTGAAGGTCGAGCACCTGACGGGCCAGTATAACGGCCTGCGCGATGTGAATTTCACGGCGCGCCGCGGCGAGATCCTCGGCCTGGCCGGTCTGGACGGCAGCGGCCGCACGGAGACGCTCGAGTGCATCTTCGGTGTGATGACCCGCAAGGACGGCGTCATCACCCTCGACGGCAAGCCCTGCCGCAACCGCAATGCGCGCGAGTCCATCAAAAACGGCTTTGCCCTGCTGACGGAGGAGCGCCGCTCGACCGGCATTTTCTCCATCCTGAATATCCGGGAGAATACGGTCATTTCCAGCCTGAAAAAGCACCGCCGCGGCATCTGGCTGAGCAATCGCTCCATGAAGAAGGATACGCAGTGGTCCATTGATGCCATGCACACCAAGACGCCGTCTCAGGAGACGAAGATCCGCAGCCTCTCCGGCGGCAACCAGCAGAAGGTCATTCTCGGCCGCTGGCTGCTCACCGACCCGGACGTGCTGCTGCTCGACGAGCCGACGCGCGGCATCGACGTCGGCGCAAAGTACGAAATTTATCAGCTCATCATCGACCTTGCCAACCGCGGCAAGACCGTGCTGATGGTTTCGTCCGAGATGCCGGAGCTTCTGGGCGTCTGCGACCGCATCCTTGTCATGTCAGGCGGCCGCCTTGCCGGTGAAGTGGATGCCAAAACGACCAGCCAGGAAGAGATCATGCGGCTGGCAGCAAAATACGTTTAAGGGAGGGCCTCGGTCATGGCAAATCCTGTGACAAAAATTCGCAATACGGCTGCGGACTACCGCAAGCTGGACGGGCGCGACAAGCGCCGCTTCTGGACGGACGGCATTCTGAACAATGCGCTGTACATCCTGATGGCGATCTTCATCATCTACACCGCCATCGTCAACCATAACTTCCTGAAGATCGGCTCCATCACGAACATCATCTCGCTGGCCGCTGCGTCCCTTCCGTTCGCGCTCGGCGTTGCGGGCTGCATCGTCCTGACGGGCACCGACCTTTCCGGCGGCCGTGTCGTCGGCCTGTCCGCCGCCCTTTCTGCCGCCCTGCTGCAGAAGACGGATCTTGCCCGCAGAATGTTCAGCTGGATGCCGAATATCCCCACCTGGGCCGGTATCTGCATCGCCATTCTTGCGGTCATCGCCATCGGTGCGATCATCGGCTTTGTCAACGGTTTCTTCGTTGCAAAGTTCAAGCTGCATCCCTTCATCGTCACGCTGGCCACGCAGCTCATCACCTATGGCCTGATTCTCGTGTTCTTCATGCTCAACGATAACAACGGCCAGCCGCTGTCCGGCCTGTCCGACGGTTATTCGAGCTTCATCAAGGGCAAGATGATCTCCATCGGCGCTGTCAGCCTGCCGTGGTATGTGCTTTATGCCATCATCCTGCTTGCCATCACCTGGTTCCTGTGGAACAAGACGACGTTCGGCAAGAACATGTTCGCCGTCGGCTCGAATGCCGAGGCTGCCAATGTCTCCGGCGTGAATGTTTTCCGCACGACGGTCCTTGTCCACACGTTCGCGGGCGTGATGTACGGTCTGACCGGCTTCATCGAGGGCGCGCGCATCAGCTCCATCACGCAGTCCACCGGCCTGAACTATGAGTGTGATGCCATTGCGGCCTGCGTCATCGGCGGCGTTTCGTTCGTCGGTGGCACCGGCAAGATCAGCGGCATCGTGCTCGGCGTTCTCATCCTGCGTATCATCTTCGCTGCGCTGACCTTCCTTGCCATCGATTCCAGCCTGCAGTACATCATCAAGGGCCTCATCATTCTGGTCGCCTGCTCTCTGGATATGCGCAAGTACCTCGTCAAAAAGTAAAGACAACAGCTGCTCCTCCGGGCCTCCTGCCCGGAGGAGTTTTTATATTAAAAGTAGGGGCGGGGCATGCCCCGCCCGTCCGCGAAGCGGCAATCGGCTCGCTAATTCGGCGCAGCGCACCATTCCCAACGCCGCGTTTCCCCGATGTGTCATTGCGAGGAGCGAAGCGACGTGGCAATCTCGCAGTACCCGGTCGAATAACAGAAAGGCTGCGGCGAATACAGTAACTTTACGCTGCGGGGCGTCGAGGACGCCACCCCCTACAACGCCCGCCCGGAAGCCTCGCAAAATTTTCCGCTTTCTACTTCCTGCATGCCCCGTCCCTGCAGGGCTCCCATAAGCCGCCTCTTGCTTTTCCGCACGGATTCTGTTACAATAGGCAGACTGTGAAGAAAAAGATAGAAAGAATAGAGGAGGAAAGAGGCGTGCATTCATCGCTCAGAAAGAAATACATCGGAAATGCGGCGTTTTATAAAATGGCGCTTGCCGTTGCGATCCCCATCATGATCCAGAACGGCATCACAAACTTCGTCAGCCTGCTGGACAACATCATGGTCGGCCGCGTCGGCACGGAGCAGATGACCGGCGTTGCCATTGTCAATCAGCTCATTTTCGTGTTTAACCTCGCCATCTTCGGCGCGGTGTCCGGCGCGGGCATTTTCGGCGCGCAGTATTACGGCAAGGGCGACTGGGACGGCGTGCGGCAGACGTTCCGCTTCAAGCTGCTCGTCTGCACGGCCCTTACGGTGCTCGGTGCGGGCATTTTCCTGCTGTTCGGCGAGGACCTGATCCTCCTGTACCTCAAGGGTGACGGCTCCCCGGAGCAGATCGCGGCCAGCCTCGGCTATGCCAAGGAATATCTGCTCATCATGCTCGTCGGCTTTATCCCGTTTACGCTGGCGCAGTGCTATTCCGGCACGCTGCGCGAGACGGGCCAGACCGTCGTGCCCATGGTTGCGGGCGTCGTGTCCGTTGTGGTGAATCTCTGCTTCAACACGCTGCTGATCTTCGGCTATCTCGGCTTCCCGCGGCTCGGGGCTTCAGGCGCGGCCATTGCCACGGTTATTGCGCGCTTTGTCGAGGCGGGTGTCGTCATGCTCTGGGCGCACCGCAACCCGGAGCGCGTGCCCTATCTGCGCGGCGTGTACCGCTCGTTCCACATTCCGGCTGCGCTGGCCCGTGCCATTGCGAGAAAGAGCATCCCGCTCCTGTTGAACGAAACGCTCTGGGCAGCAGGTATGGCGCTGCTGGCGCAGTGCTACTCTGTGCGCGGCTATGATGTTGTCTCGGCCTATAACATCTGCTCGACCGTCTCGAACGTGTTCAATGTCGCCTTTATGGCCATGGGCAATGCCGTCGGCATTCTGGTCGGCCAGCTGCTCGGCGCGGGGAAGATGGAGGAAGCCGTCGATACGGACCGTAAGCTCATCACATTCTCCGTCGTCATCTGCATCGTGCTCGGCGGCCTGATGTCCCTGGTCGCCCACCTGTTCCCGCAGATCTATAACACGTCTGACAGCATCCGCGGCCTTGCGGCCGCGTTCATCCGCATCTGCGCGCTGTGCATGCCGATCAATGCGCTGGCCAACGCCTGCTATTTTACCCTGCGCTCCGGCGGCAAGACGTTTGTGACGTTCCTGTTCGACAGCTTCTATGTCTGCGTGCTGACCGTGCCGATGGCCTTTGTGCTCAGCCGCTTCACCGGCCTGCCGATCGTGCCGCTGTTCCTCTGCTGCCAGCTGGCCGATATCGGCAAGTGCGTTGTCGGCCTCATCATGATCCGCCGCGGCGTCTGGATCCAAAACATTGTCGGAAGGGAGGCGGCCTGAGTGAAGCGCGATACCCGCTATTATCAGCAGCATGGCCTGCTGCGCATTTTCCTGTCGTATTTCGGTCCGCACCGCCGCCTGTTTCTGCTGGACATGCTCTGCGCGCTGTTCATCGGCGCGGTCGATCTCATTTTCCCGCTTATCTCCCGTCGCGCGATCAATACGATGCTGCCCGCGCACGCCTACCATACGTTCTTCGTCGTCATGGGCATCATGGCGGCGGCGTATCTCGTGCGCGCGTTCTTCTATTATATCATCGCCTATTACGGCCACACGTTCGGCATCCGCGTTGAGGCCGATATCCGCCGCGACCTGTTCCGCCACATGCAGAGCCTCGGCTATGAATTCTATGACCACAACCGCACGGGCCAGCTCATGAGCCGCCTGACGACGGACCTGTTCGAGATCACGGAGCTGGCGCACCACGGCCCGGAGGACCTGATGATCTCCCTGCTGACGATCGTCGGCGCGCTCGCCGTCATGTTCACGATCGAGTGGCGGCTGGCCTTGGTCGTGTGCGTCATCCTGCCGATCCTGCTTATCGTCGTCATCACGCGCCGCCGGAAAATGAGCAGGGTCTCGCGCGGTGTGAAGAAGCGCACGGCGGCCATCAATGCCGAGATCGAGTCCTCGCTCTCCGGCATCCGCACGGCGAAGGCCTTCGCGAACGAGGCCGTGGAGTTCGGCAAGTTCAGCGAGGCCAACGACCGCTTCAAGGTCTCAAAGCGGGAATTCCACCGCGAGATGGGCATTTTCTCCGGCTCGCTGGAGTTTTTCCTCTCGATCCTGAGCGTGGCCGTTATCACCGTGGGCGGCACGCTCATCATGCAGGGCCGGATGGATCTGGTCGACCTGTTCACGTTCTCCCTGTATATCTCCACGTTCACGAGCCCCGTGCGCAAGCTCGTGAATTTTGCCGAGATGTTCGCCAACGGCTTTGCGGGCCTTGGCCGCTTCGTCGAGCTGATGCGCACGGAGCCGAAGCTGCGCGACGCGCCGGATGCGAAAGCGCTCGGGCATGTCCGCGGCGCGATCGACGTTGAGGACGTCTCGTTCTCCTATGAGGAAAATCAGGAGGTGCTCGAGCACGTCACGCTGCACGTCCGGCCCGGCGAGACCGTTGCGGTGGTCGGTCCGTCCGGCGGCGGCAAAAGCACGCTGTGCCGCCTGATCCCGCGCTTTTATGACGTGACGTCCGGCCGCATCTGCATCGACGGGCAGGACGTGCGCTCGGTCACGCAGGAGTCCCTGCACCACGCCATCGGTGTCGTGCAGCAGGACGTGTTCCTGTTTGCCGACACCATTGCGAACAACATCCGCTACGGCCGCCCGGACGCTACCATGGAGGAGATCCGGGAGGCGGCGCGGCAGGCGGAAATTTATGACGATATCATGGCCATGCCCGACGGCTTCGACACCTATGTCGGCGAGCGCGGCACGCTCCTGTCCGGCGGACAGAAGCAGCGCGTGTCCATCGCGCGTATTTTCCTGAAGAATCCGCCTATCCTGATCCTGGACGAGGCCACGAGCGCGCTCGACAGTGTGACGGAGTCGAAGATCCAGCACGCGCTCGACCATCTGGCCGAGGGCCGCACGACGCTCATCATCGCCCACCGCCTTTCGACCATCCGCAGCGCCTCGCGCATTCTTGTCGTGGCGGACGGCCGCATCTGCGAGCAGGGCACGCACGAGGAGCTTATGCGCCTCGGCGGCCTGTATGCGACCCTGCGCAGCACGCAGGACCTCGGCAGCGCGGAATGACCTCTGTGAATGCCCAAAAGATACCCGATAAAATGTGAACTTTTTTGGAAGGACCGTCGAAAATGGGATATTTGCTTGCTATTATGGTAAAATCCTGATATAATAGCGGAAATGCGGTCGACGTAACGACCTGTTCTTGGACGGCGCGCCGGAAATCTTGCCAAAAACATGGATTCCGACGCATTACAAGGAAAACAAGACCGCAATGCGGATTCCCATCCGCCTGTACGGCGGCATAGCATGGGAAAAACGAGAGGATGATACTGCTTTGAAGACTGCACACCGCGTGGAGCCAGCCATTACCCACTTCGCCATCAGCGGCGCTCCGATCACCTGCGAGAAATACGGCCACGGCCACATCAACTGCACCTATCAGGTCAAGACGGACGACGGGCACGCCTATATTCTCCAGCGCATCAACCGCTATGTGTTTGCCGATCCGAAGGCTGTGATGGAGAATGTCGGCGCCGTGACGCAGTACCTGCGGGAGCGCGCGGAGGATCCCCATGAGGTCCTGAATTTTATTCCGGCCGATACCGGGGTATACTATCATATCGATGAGGCGGGCGAGTACTGGCGCTGCTATGAATTTGCCGACGGCATCTGCCTTGAGGCCCCGGAGTCCGACACCGACTTCTATGAGAGCGCCATCGCCTTCGGCCGCTTCCAGGAGATGCTGCGCGAGTTCCCTGCGGAGACGCTCCACGAGACGATCCCCCTGTTCCACAACACAACGAACCGCTACCGCATCTTCCGCAAGGCCCTGCAGGACGATCTCGCGGGCCGCGCCGCGGGCGTGCCGGACGATATCCGCTTTGCGCTCGACCGCGAGCAGGAGGCGGGCACGCTCTGCAGTCTGCTCGACAGCGGCGAGCTGCCGCTGCGCGTCACGCACAACGATACGAAGCTCAATAACGTCCTGTTCGACCGCCGGACGCGCAAGGCGCTGTGCGTGCTCGATCTCGACACCGTCATGCCCGGCTCGTCGCTGTATGACTACGGTGATTCCATCCGCTTCGGCGCGGCGACTGCGGCCGAGGATGAGAAGGACCTTTCGAAAATGGGCATCAATCTGCACCTGTTCCAGGTCTACACGGCGGGGTATCTTGCCGCCTGCAAGAGCCTGACGCCCAAGGAGCTGGAGCTGCTGCCGCTCGGCGCGAAGATCATCACGCTTGAGCTGGCCGTGCGCTTCCTGACCGACTATCTCGACGGCGACCGCTATTTCCGCGTCGCCTATCCCGAGCACAATCTCGTGCGCGCCCGCGCGCAGATGAAGCTGGTGGCCGACATGGAGGCCCACTGGGACGAGATGCAGGCCATCGTCGCAGAAGAAGCGGCAAAGCGAAACTGAGGAGGAGCTATGCAGTATTTAGGCGTTGAATATTCCGTCAAGCATATGCCGGAGCTCGATCCGGACTTTATCCCCTTCGGCGTGTGGCTCGAGGCCTATGCCAGGGGCGCGGAAAAGCCCCTGACCATCGCGCTCGAGCGCGATCAGGGCAAGATCTCCGTCCGTGAGACGAAGATCCACGGCACGCCGGAAATGGCAGAGGCCGATTATCGCTATGTCGAGCGCTATGTCAAGTTCCTGCTGTGGTCCATCGGCGGCTTCCGCATCTGGATCTGCGGCGACAGTGCGCTGGCGCAGCGCCTGCAGCGCGCCTATACCCTCACGGGCGAGCGCGCGTTCGACGTACAGTTCATGCAGGATGTGTATGAGGTGCCGTTCGAGGTCATCGACTGCACGCCGGAACAGCTGCCGCAGGCCAACGAGTCCTCCGTCGCCATCGGCGGCCATATGGAGGGCTGCCGCATCGGCTTTGACGCGGGCGGCTCCGACCGCAAGGTCTCCGCAGTCATCGACGGCAAGACCGTCTATTCCGAGGAGGTCGTCTGGCACCCGAAGACGGAGCCGGACCCCCAGTATCATTTCAACGGCATCGTCGAGGCCTTCCGCACGGCCGCGTCCAAAATGCCGCGCGTGGACGGCATCGGCGTTTCCTCCGCCGGTGTGTTCATCGGCAACAGCCCGATGGTCTCCGCCCTGTTCCTGAAGGTCCCGCGCGAAAAGCGCGAGCTTGTCAAGACGATCTATGACCGCGCGGCCAGAGAGATCGGCGATGTGCCGATCGTCGTGGCGAACGACGGCGACGTGACGGCGCTGGCCGGGGCCATGGGCCTGGAGTGCGGCTCCGTTATGGGTATGGCCATGGGCACGTCCGAGGCCGTCGGCTATGTCGATGCCGAGGGCAAGGTGCTCGGCTGGCTCAATGAGCTGGCCTTTGCGCCGGTCGACCTCTTTGAGGACGCCATGGCGGACGAGTGGTCCACGGACATCGGCGTCGGCTGCAAGTATTTCTCGCAGGATGCCGTCATCAAGCTCGCGCCGCGCGCCGGCATCGAGCTGGATTCCGCGCTCACGCCCGCTGAAAAGCTCAAGGTCGTGCAGAACCTCATGGAGAAGGGCGACAGTCGCGCCCGCCGGATCTTCGCCTCCATCGGCGCATATCTGGCCCATACGCTGAAGCTGTACTGCCGCTTCTACGACGTGCACCACATGATCGTGCTCGGCCGCGTCATGTCCGGCCTCGGCGGCAGCGTCATTCTCGAGACCTGCCTGTCCATCCTGAACGAGGAATATCCGGAGCTTGCGCAGAAGGTGCGCGTCATGCTGCCGGATGAGAAAACGCGCCGTGTCGGCCAGTCCGTGGCGGCCGCCAGTCTGCCGGAGCTGCACAAAAACGCCTGAGCCCGGCCAGAGGGAGGAATACCATGCAGTTTCAGAATGCAATGATCTATACGGAGAAATTCCGCTTTGAGCACGGGGCCTTCGCCGTGGAAAACGGCCGCTTCGCGCGTGTGCTGGGCCAGCCGGACCCGGACGCCGTCGATCTGCACGGCGCCTATGTCATTCCCGGCCTGATCGATATCCACACGCACGGCAACTCCGGCGCGGATTACTCCGACGGCGATTGGGAGGGCTATGTCCGCATGGCGCGCTACAGCGCGCACAACGGCATTACCTCCCTTGCCCCCACAACGCTGACTCTGCCGTATGAGACGCTTGCCGCAGCCTTCGCCACGGCGCGCCGCATGGCAGACGAGCGCCCCGCA
>ERZ791923.2984-NODE-2984-length-13846-cov-4.314916_pt1 | contig 13846 bp, 12 predicted proteins | sample MGYA00510133_ERZ791923 | MGnify/ENA primary metagenome ERZ791923 (study PRJEB30046, sample SAMN00792106) | human gut metagenome | study: EMG produced TPA metagenomics assembly of the A metagenome-wide association study of gut microbiota in type 2... | reverse complement strand
TGCGGGATGTTAGATCATCCCAAAATATTTGAATGCTTCTCGGATTGCTTTCTCTTTTTCCGGCGGACACTGGGGCTGTCTGGAATCCTCGGACTTCGGCAGATTATAGTTCTTACCAACCCCAATCCCACATTTTCGCTTAATTTGTGAGATATACAGGTTGGATACCTTTAACCCGCTATGCTCCAGCACATAGTCTTTGATCTGGGTGTAGGTTGCCCCATCCTGAAATTCGGACATATCCATATCTTCCAAAGAGAACTCAACCCGAATCTTTTTCGAGTCGACCTCGCCCTTGGAAAGCAAGACAACCGTCTCCACATGTGCGCACCTTGGGAAGAGATCAAAGCAATGTGCCCTCTTGGCCTCATACCCCTTTTCCCGCAGTCTTGCGATATCGCGCGCGAGCGTCGCGGGATCGCACGAAACATAGACAATCCGCTCAGGACTCATCTGTGCCATTGCTTCGATCACATCCTCGCTCACGCCCTTTCTCGGGGGGTCGACGACGATCACATCCGGCTTGACCCCGTCCCGCGCGAACTGAATGGCAGCCTGTCCCGCGTCAGCGCAGAAAAATTCAGCATTTGTGATTTCATTTCTCCGGGCATTCTCCTTTGCGTCGCGAATCGCCGCGTCTACAATTTCCACACCGTAGACCGTCTTCACGTGCCGCGCAAGACACAGCGTAATCGTTCCGCTGCCGCAGTATAGATCCAACGCTGTCTCTTCTCCCGTAAACCTGGCAAACTCGATGGCCTTTTCGTAGAGCCGTTCGGCCTGGTCATGGTTCACCTGATAAAAGGCTGCGGGCGAGAGCCGGAACGTAAGCCCCAGAAGCGCATCCTCTAAGTATCCTTCTCCATAGAGCGTCTCGAATCGTTCACCCAGAATGACGTTACTCTTTTTCGTATTGTAGTTGACAACGATTCCCGTCACATCCACATCCGCCGCTAAAATTTCCCGCACCAGCGCCTTCTTTTTGGGAAGCGCTTCGCAGTTTGCGACGATGCAGACCAGCGTCTGCCCCAATTTTACGCCGCACCGCAGATAAATATGCCGGACAAGGCCCGTATGCGTCCGCTCGTCGTAGGCCGGAACGTTTTCCTTCTCCATCCAAGAAAGCACCGCCGCACGGATGGTTTTCGCAACCCCCGGCTGAATCTTGCAGTCCGTGATTGGAATTACCGTATGTGACCCGGCCTTATAAAAGCCGGCTACTGCTTTTCCGTTTTGCACTTGCACAGGGAACTGTACCTTATTTCGATAGCCATAGGTGTGCTCACTGCCCGTGATCTGCAAGTCTGGAAAATCAACGCCTCCAATGCGCGATAGCGCGTCCTGAACACGCCGTCTTTTCTGCTCCAGCTCACACGCGTAATCCATGTGCCAGAACACGCATCCGCCGCATTTTCCAAAACTTTCGCACTCGGGCGTTACACGATGCACGGACGACTCTTCCACCCACACCAGTGACGCGTAGGCGCATGTTCTTCCTACGTGGTCAATTTTGATTTTGCACCTCTCACCCGGAATCACGCCCGGCACAAATACAACCTGTCCGTCCACCCGCGCCACACCCGCACCATCGGCGGTGAGGCCTGTAATTTCTACACTGTATGCTTCATTTTTCCGCATTCGTTTTTCTCCGTGTTTCACGTGAAACATTTCACGCGTCCAACCGTTCGCCATTCGACGTATCAAACCGGTAGACGTTTTCATGTGTGATTGCACCGTCGTCATCCGCGTACCATTCCGTCACCGTATAAGTTACCGACAAAATTCCGTTTTCGAGACTAGCAGTATAGCTGCCCTCTAGAAAACCAATCGTATGACGCGCCTGCGCCGTTTCATAAACCGTCGTGCCCATATAATTCTGTAAGTTCTTCTGCAAGTCAACAAAGGTCTGATTGATTACATCCGCCGCCTCGTCAGAATCAAGCGTAAAATGAGGAAGCGTCAGACTAATGCTCACGACCTCTTCCAGATCTGCTTGAAATTCATACGGCTCATCCGTAAAACTCTCCGAAAAATGTGTCTCCGGCGCAATAGGCTTTGTTTGCATCTCTTCAGACGGAACTGTCTCCATATGAACAGGCGCGTCCGCATCATTCATTGGCGCTTCCGAAGAAGCATTCTGCGTTTGAGAAGTTGTCTCCGCTTCAACAGGTGCAGCCACAGCCTTCTCCTGAACGTCATTCGCGCCGCACGCACTTAAAATCAGCAAAGCGGCTGCAATCACCGCAAATTCGCGTTTCATAAAACTATCACCTCATTGCGATTTTACCATAGAACCCCGCTTGTGTAAAGCGCCCGGATTCGCTATACTAAAGCTACTACGCATAGGAGGCAAATCATGCTTTCATATACAAACTGTGAACTCTGTCCAAGGCGCTGCCATGTTGACCGCACAAGAGGGGAACTCGGCTTCTGCCGCAAGCCGGATCATATTTACGCTGCGCGTGCCGCCGCGCATTATTGGGAAGAGCCCGTCATTTCCGGCAGCTTCGGTTCCGGCACGGTCTTTTTCTCCGGTTGTACGTTAAAATGCATCTTCTGCCAGAACAGCATCATTTCTCAGCAAAACCTCGGAAAAGAAATTACAACCGACCATCTGCGCGAAATTTTCTTAAAGCTCATCGACGATGGCGTACAGAATATCAATCTCGTTACCCCCACGCATTTTCTCCCGTCCATTTTACCGGCGCTTAAACCCAAGCTCCCCATTCCCATCGTCTATAACTGCGGCGGCTACGAGCGCGTCGAAACCCTGCGAGAATTAGAGGGCCTCGTTGACGTCTACCTTCCCGATATGAAATATTCAAATGAAAGTCTTGCCGCAAAACTAAGCCGCGCGCCCGATTACGTAGAAATTGCAAAGGCCGCAATAAAGGAAATGTACCGGCAGGTCGGAAGTGCCGTCATAGAAGACGATATCATGCAGCGCGGTCTTATCGTCCGCCACCTGATGCTCCCGGGAGAACTCGACAATACACTCGGTGTTCTCGACTGGTTTGCCGAAACCTTTCCAAAAGGAGACGTTCTGTTCAGCCTTATGAGCCAGTACGTTCCCATGGGAAAAGCAAAGGAGCTGCCGCCCTACGACCGGAAAATCACCGAAGAAGAATACGACGCCGCCATTTCCTACTTAGATTTTCTCGGCATCGAATCCGGCTTCACACAGGATTTTACAAGCGCGACAGAGGACTACATCCCGGACTTTTCCTTTGAAGGCTTAGAATAAAAACAAACGTTTGATTTTTCTTCCAAAGTGTGCTATACTGGTTGAACAAAACGAAGGGAGCGACCGGCATGGCCAGAACAACAGACAAGCGAGAAGCAATTCTCCGCTTTATCACAGACTTCATGCGCAATCAAGGGTATCCCCCCTCGGTGCGCGAGATCTGCGCGGGTGTCGGCCTTGCCTCAACGGCGACGGTCCATTACCACCTGAACGCCCTCAAGGAAGAGGGCCTCATCCATATGGACGGTAAAAAGAACCGGACGATCTCACTTCCCGAAGAGTGCCGTTCCGGCTCGATTCCAATCGTCGGCGTGGTCACAGCCGGTCAGCCGATTCTGGCCGTGGAGAATATCGAAGGGTATCTTCCGTGGGACGGAGACGAGCGCTGCTTTGCCCTTCGCGTGCGCGGCGATTCGATGATAAATGCCGGTATTTTGTCGGGAGATAAAGTCGTTGTCCGCCCGCAGCTAACAGCCGAAAACGGACAGATCGTGGTCGCGCTTCTCGATGACTCCGCAACCGTCAAGCGCTTCCGCCGCGAAAAGGGAAAGGTCTGGCTGCTCCCCGAAAACCCCGCGTATGACCCCATCGACGGTACAGATTGCAGCATTATCGGCCTCGTCAAGGCCGTCTATCGCGAATACTGAATTTCCGTATTGCGTAGGGGCGGGCGACTCTGCCCGCCCAAGGTAGCCGCGAATTCGCCGCAGATTATCGCGTTTCGGTCATGTAATTTGCCGGGCGGACAGAGTCGTCCGCCCCTACAAAATTCTTTTATCAAAACAAAAATAGATAATAGCAAAACTAAAAATATTCGAAAAGAGGTGCACGGTTCTGTGCACCTCTTTTCTTTTTCCGATGAAATTCCTATTTAATAATGTGTATACCCTTGCAAAGAAGCCTCTTCCGTGCTAAAATAAAGTCGTGTTTGTATGCCCTTTTATGGGATACTCCCGGGCATTTTCACGATAAAACCGGAAAGGAGCTTGTTCTTGTACTCCTCTACCTATATCTGGGCGAAAGTGCTCGCCCACATGGAGCAGAAGCTCACCGACACCATCGTCACCACCTGGTTCGACGACACAGAGGTTCTGGAACTGACCGACCAGAAGCTTGTACTCTACTCCCCGACTGTCTTCCGCAAGGACATGATCGTCTCGCGCTGCGAAACCTACATCAAAGACGCGCTCAAAGAGCTCTTCGACATGGACTTAGAGCTCGTCGTGCTCGACGATACGGAAATCGAAGCCTATCGCTCTTCCAAAAAGAAGCCGCGCTTCATTGAGTTCAATCCGCAGTTTACGTTCGATAACTTCATCGTCGGCAACAGCAACAAGTTTGCAAACGCTGCCGCCGTCGCCGTTGCGGAAAAGCCCGCGGATTCTTATAACCCGCTTTTCATCTACGGCCCGTCCGGTGTCGGTAAGACGCACCTTCTCTATGCCATTGCGAACGAAATTCATAAGCACCACCCGGACTACAACATCGTCTACATCAAGGGAGACCAGTTTACAAACGAACTCATCAACTCCCTGCGCGAACAACGAGTTCCGTCTCAAATACCGCGGCGCGGACCTCTTTCTCGTCGACGATATTCAGTTCATCGCCGGCAAGGACTCCACGCAGGAGGAATTTTTCCATACCTTCAACAATCTCTATGAGAGCCATAAGCAGATCGTCCTGACCTCCGACCGGCCGCCCAATGAAATGGTCCGTCTGGAAGACCGCCTGCGCACGCGCTTTGAGTGGGGCCTTCTTGCGGACATTCAGCCGCCCGACTATGAAACACGCATGGCGATCATCAAGAACAAAGCTGTAAATCTCGGCTTCGATCTGCCGGACGACGTGTGCAACTACATTGCAGAGAACATCACCAACAACGTCCGCCAGATTGAGGGCACGGTCAAAAAGATCAAGGCCTTCAAGGAGCTTAACGGGATGGTGCTGGACGTTCCGAACGTCGCGCGCGCCATCAAGGATATGTTCAAGGGTAAAACCGAAAATCTCCCCACGCCGAGCCTCATTGTAAGCGAGGTCTGTCAGTACTATGGCATTGAAGAGCAGGTGCTCCGAAGCACCCTTAAAAACAAGAATACCGCCGAGGCGCGGCAGGTCGCAATGTACCTCATCCGCACCATGACAAACCTGTCTCTTCCCGAGATCGGCCGCGAATTTGACCGCGACCACACAACGGTCATGCACGGACTTAAAAAGGTCGAGCAGACGCTCCAGAATAGCGCCTCACCGCTCAACGACACCATTCGCGACATTACGGCGAACGTCAACAACAAGCTTTAAAAAAACGCTGCGTTCGCCAGCGGGAAACGTGCCGCAAAAAATTATCCACAAGCGTCTGTGTAAAACGGAAAGGTTGCATGTGGATATCTCTCCTTTCGAAACTGTCCACAAAAGCCTGTGCAGAACTTCTCGTTTTTCTGCAAACCCTGTGTACAATTTTTTCTTACGCCCGTAAGGGTTTCAGGACTTTTCCACAAGACGAACGCCCTACTGCTACTTACTACTGAATTTATCCTTTCTTTCTGTTAGAAAGAGAGCCGGAGGTATCCTTTTATGAAATTTACCTGTGAAAAAAACCAGCTGGTTTCCGCCATCTCCGTCGCCTCGCGCACAGTTGCACAGAAAAGCGCCATCTCGGGACTCGAGGGCATTTTGATCCGCGCGGGTGTCAAAGTGATGCTGACGGGGTATAATCTGGAAACAGGCATTACCGTCAGCGTTGACGCCGACATTCAGGAGACCGGCGCCTGCGTCATGCCCGCGAGGCTGTTTTTTGACATCGTCCGCAAGCTCCCAGACGACACCGTTAGCATTCAGGTTGACGAGAGCTTCAAGGTTTCCATCAAGGGCGGCATCTCATCGTTTACGATCACTGCGCTCTCTGCCGACGATTACCCCGAGCTTCCGGACGTGGACTCCGAAAAAGGTATCCGCGTCCCGCAGAACGAGCTCAAGGCCATGATCTCCGGTACGATCTTCGCTGTCAGTGAAAATCAGGCGCGCCCGATTCATACAGGCGTCCTGTTTGAGGTCGACAACGACTCCATCACGAGCGTCGCAGTCGACGGCTACCGTTTGGCGCTGCGCCGCTATCTCCCGGAGGAATCTCTGGAGCGGACGCTCAAATTTGTCGCGCCCGCGGCGGCCTTAAAAGAAGTCGAAAAAATCCTTGGTGATACCGACGACCCCGCGACGTTCTATCCGGGCTCGAAGCACATCCTCTTCACCATCGGAGACGCGACGCTCGTCTGCCGCATTTTAGAGGGTGAGTTCCTCGATTGGCGGCGTGTGCTGCCGCAGAACAACCCCGTAAAACTGGTCGGAAACGTCAGCCGTCTGACTGACTCCATCGAGCGTGTTGGCCTCGTCATCTCCGAAAAGCTCAAAAGCCCCGTCCGCTGCAAATTTGGAGACAATGCCGCCGAGCTTCGAACTGTCTCCACGATCGGCGAGGCGTACGACGTCTGCCCCATTGCGGGAGACGGCAAAGACCTGGAGATCGGCTTTAACTGCAAATATTTACTCGATGCGCTGCGCGCCGTGCCGGACAGCGAGTGTACGCTCGAGATGATCAACGGCCTGAGCCCCATTGTTTTGAATCCGACGGAGGGAAACCGGTACAGCTACATGGTGCTCCCTGTCCGCCTGAAGGCAGGAGAATAAGCCATGAAAGTACGTGTCACAAAAAAACTATCCGGCGAGCCAATTGTCATTCCTATCCGTACGGAGTTTATTAAACTGCAGGATTTCATGAAATTTGCCAACGTCTGCGAGTCCGGCGGCATGGCCAAGACCTTTATCCAGAACGAACAGGTCACTGTTAACGGCGAGGTCTGCACCCAGCGCGGTAAAAAACTTCGCCCGGGCGATACCGTCGGCTTCCTAGGAAATGTCTGGGCGGTCTCGCAGGAGGAAGCATGAGGCTCTCTCGCCTGCAGCTGTATGATTTTCGCAACTACAAGGAGCTACAATTGGAGTTAGATCCCGGCGTGAACCTGATTATAGGCGAAAACGCGCAGGGAAAAACGAATCTTCTGGAAGCTGTATCCTACCTGTCAACCGGCCGCAGCTTCCGCACAGCGAAAACGCAGGAACTTATCCGATTCGGAGCAAGCTTTGCGGACCTGAACGCCGACGTATTTTCACAGGGACGGGAGCAGTCCGTTCGCGCCGTATTATTCGCGGGAAGAAGGCCGCGGCAGCTCTATCTTGGCGGCGTGAAGCAGAAAAGCGCGGCAAAGCTCCCCGGTGTTTTGACAACGGTTCTCTTTTGCCCCGAAGATCTTCTGGTTCTAAAGGGCGGAAGCCAGCCGCGAAGAAGACTCATCGATACCGCGCTCTGCCAGCTCCGGCCGGGCTACGCAAACGCGCTTGCGGAATATAACCGCCTGCTTGACAGTAAAAGCCGCATTTTAAAAGACTACCGCGAAAAGCCGGATTTACTGGAGCCGCTGCCGGAATATAACTACCGCCTCGCGCAGGTCGGGGCCATCGTCATTGCCCACCGGGCCAGATACTTAGAAGCGCTCGGCGCGGCGGCAAGCTCCTATCACAGCGCCTTTTCCGCCGGCCGCGAGAATCTGACGCTGCAATATCACACGGTTTCGACCGTAGAGGACCCGTTCGCCGACAAGAAAATCATCTTCGAGCAGCTGCTTTCCCATCAGGAATCGCACTACCGCGCAGAATTGGATTCCGGCCAATGCTTGACCGGTCCGCATAAGGACGATTTTGACGCGTTGCTGGACGGTATCCCCGTCAAAGCTTTCGGCTCGCAGGGACAGACCCGCACGGCGGCCATCAGTCTGAAGCTTGCCGAGCGCGAATTATTGCGCCGGGACACGGGCGAAGAGCCAGTTCTGCTGTTAGACGACGTTCTTTCCGAGCTCGACGCGGCAAGGCAGGATTTTGTCCTCAATCAGATCACCTCCGGTCAGGTCTTTATCACCTGCTGCGAGGTCGGGCGCGTGACCGAAATCGGAAAAACATTTGAAATTCGCGCGGGAGGGCTTGTATGTACGTAGATATCGGCATGGACCTCGCCGTGCGGGCCAGTCAGGTGCTCGGCGTATTTGACCTCGATAATACGTCGTGGTCCAAGCGCACACGGGAGTTTTTGCAGCGTGCGCAGGAAGACGGCAGTCTCATCGAAGCAACCGATGAGCTTCCCAAGTCCTTCGTCCTCACACAGGAATACGGCCAGACGCGCGTGTACCTGACAAAATACAACGCCTCTATCTTGGCGCGCCGGTTTGCCGGAAATAAATAGCTATACTACCCCGTCTTCTTCAGAGAAGACCTTTTAAGGAGTTTTTTCATGAGCGAAGAGATTTTGAAAAACGAAGTCGTGGAAACGCAGTACGACGCTAGTCAGATCCAGGTTCTTGAGGGTCTGGAAGCCGTCCGGAAGCGCCCCGGCATGTACATCGGCTCGACGAGCGTGTCGGGTCTTCACCATCTGGTCTATGAGATCGTCGACAACGCGATCGACGAGGCCCTGGCCGGCTATTGCCACCATGTGCAGGTGACGATCAACGAGGGAAACACGATCACCGTTTTAGACGATGGCCGCGGCATTCCCGTCGACATTCAGGCGCAGACCGGAAAGCCCGCGCTGGAGGTCGTTTACACCGTTCTGCACGCGGGCGGCAAATTCGGCGGCGGGGGCTATAAGGTCTCCGGCGGTCTTCACGGCGTGGGTGCGTCGGTCGTCAACGCGCTTTCCGAGTGGCTCGTCGTTGACGTGTACCGCGACGGAAAAATCTATGAGATGCAGTTTTCCCGCGGCAATATTACGAAGGAAATGCAGATCGTCGGCACGACCGATCAGCACGGCACAAAGGTCACCTTTAAGCCTGACCCCGAGATGTTCGACACCACGGAATACGACTACGAGACGCTGCATACAAGAATGCGCGAGCAGGCCTTCCTGAACGCCGGCCTTCACATCACCATTTCTGACGAGCGCATTGAATCCGCCGACAAGCCAGAAAAGGAACGCTTCGATTCCATGTGCTACGAGGGCGGCATTCGCGAGTTCGTCCAGTGGTACAACCGGCACAAAACGCCAATCCATCCGACCGTCATCTACATGGCGGGCAAGAAGGGCGACCAGACGGCGGAGGTCGCGCTCCAGTATAACGACTCTTTTAGCGAGACGATTGTCTCCTTCGCCAACGATATCCATACTCCTGAGGGCGGCATGCACGAAGAGGGCTTCAAGCGGGCGCTTACCTCAGTGCTCAACGCCTACGGCCAGAAAAAAGGTATCATCAAGGGAGACGACAAGGTCTCCGGCGAGGATGTGCGCGAGGGACTGACCGCAATCATCTCCGTAAAATTAACGGACGCGCAGTTTGAAGGCCAGACGAAGGCCAAGCTCGGAAACGCCTCCGTCCGCGCACTTGTGAGTTCCATCGTCACTGACCAGCTCTCGACGTTCTTTGAGGAAAATCCCGCCGTTGCCCGCGCGATTCTGGACAAGGCCATGATGGCAAACCGCGCGCGCGAGGCCGCGAGAAAAGCAAAAGAGGCCATTCGCCGCAAGACCGGCTTAGAGTCCGGCCAGATGCCCGATAAGCTGCGCGACTGCAACGACACAGACCCGACCTTAACCGAAATTTATATCGTCGAGGGTGACTCCGCAGGCGGCTCGGCGACTCAAGGCCGTGACTCCCGATTCCAGGCGATCCTTCCCCTCTGGGGCAAGATGCTGAACGTCGAGAAGGCGAGAGCCGATAAGGTCTACGGAAACGATAAGCTCCAGCCCGTCATTACCGCTCTCGGCGCAGGTATCGGAGACGAGTTTAATTTAGAGAAGCTCCGCTACCACAAAGTCATCATCATGGCCGATGCCGATGTCGACGGCTCGCATATCCGCACGCTCCTTCTCACGTTCTTCTTCCGCTTCATGCGGCCCCTCATTGAGCAGGGCTACGTCTACTCTGCCGTTCCGCCCCTTTATAAGCTCTCGCGCGGCAAAACCACAAAGGTTGCGTTCTCCGACGAGCAGCGCGACCAGATTTCGAGCGAGATGCGCGGCGGCAATCCCAACGTGAAGATCGATATTTCCCGCTTTAAGGGCCTTGGCGAAATGGACCCGCACGAGCTTTGGGAGACGACCATGAATCCCGAAACCAGAACCCTTCGCCGCATTACGCTCGACGACGCGGTCGCTGCCGACCAGATTTTCACCGTCCTCATGGGAGAAGAGGTCGAGCCCAGAAAAGAATTCATCGAGGAAAACGCCAAATACGTCGTAAACCTCGATATCTGATCCTGTTATCGGAAAAATTCCAAAAGAATACGTAGGGGTCGATGCCTACATCGACCCGGCAGAACAAACTGCTTGAATGATAACCTTCGGCGAAACCGAAACTTCCCATTGGGGCGATGTGGGCATCGCCCCCTACGCAGCGTATCGATTCATTAATCGAATTTCGTTCGCCAACACAAGGAGAACAATCTATGGCACATAAGAAAGATTACAAGCCCGAGGACATCATGTTCCCCGAGCAGACGATTGTACAGTCCGAGCTCGTGCAGGAGATGAAGTCGTCGTACATTGACTACGCAATGTCGGTCATCGTCGGAAGAGCGCTTCCCGACGTGCGCGATGGCCTCAAGCCGGTTCACCGGCGTATTCTGTACGCCATGTACGAAGACGGCCTGACTTCGGACAAACCCTTCAAAAAATCGGCGACCTGCGTCGGCGACGTCCTTGGCCGGTACCATCCGCACGGCGACGCTTCCGTCTACGACGCAATGGTCCGCCTTGCGCAGGACTTTTCCATGCGTTACATGCTGGTCGACGGCCACGGCAACTTCGGCTCTGTCGATGGCGACCCCCCCGCGGCCTACCGTTACACCGAGGCGCGCATGTCGAAGCTCTGCAACGAGATGCTGCGCGACATCGATAAGGACACCGTCAACTGGGACCCGAATTTCGATGAATCGAGAAAAGAGCCGCGCGTGCTCCCGTCCCGGTTCCCGAACCTTCTTGTCAACGGTTCCTCCGGAATCGCCGTCGGCATGGCGACGAATATTCCACCTCACAACCTCCGCGAGGTCATCGACGCGTGCGTCTGCATTCTGGAAAACCCGGAGGCAGATTTGCTCGACCTCATGGAGCACATTCAGGGCCCCGATTTCCCGACGTGCGGTATTATCATGGGCAGAAGCGGCATCCGCGCCGCCTACTCGACCGGCCGCGGTAAAATCACCGTCCGCGCCAGAACCGAGCTCGAGGAGTTCGGCCAGAACCGCCAGCGCATCATCGTCACCGAGCTTCCCTATCAGGTCAACAAACGCCAGCTCATTGCCGCCATGGCCGACCAGGTGCGCGACAAGCGCCTCGAGGGCATCTCCGATATCCGCGATGAAACCGACCGCAACGGTATGCGCATCGTCATCGAGCTCAAAAAAGATGCGAACGCGCAGGTGGTCTTAAACCGCCTGTTTGCCCAGACGCAGATGCAGACGACGTTCGGCGTGACAATGCTCGCGCTTGTCAATAATCAGACGCAGCCGAAGATTCTGTCTTTGCGCCATATGTTAGACGAGTATCTCGCCTTCCAGGAAGAGATCATCACCCGCCGCACGCAGTACGACCTCAAAAAGGCGCTTGAGCGCCAGCATGTCTTAGAAGGTCTTCTCATCGCCGAAGAGAACATCGACGAAGTCATCAAGACCATCCGAGAGAGCTACGACGATGCAAAAGAGCGCCTGATGGCGAGATTCAACCTGTCTGAAATTCAGGCGCAGGTCGTGCTTGACATGCAGCTCAAGCGGCTTCAGGGCCTCGAGCGCGAGAAGCTCCAGAACGAGTATGACGAACTCGAAAAGCGCATCGAATACTACCGCGAGCTTCTTTCCAACGAAGAAATGCTCAAGGGCGTGCTCAAAGACGAGCTCATCGCTATCCGCGACAGATACGGCGATGAGCGCCGCACCGAAATTCAGGACGTCGAGGACGAGATCGACATTGAAGACCTCATTGAAGAGGAGCAGTGTGTCTTTACCCTCTCCCATGCGGGCTACATCAAGCGCGTCCCTGCGTCTACCTATCGCGCCCAGAAGCGCGGCGGCCGCGGCGTGACCGGGCAATCGTTCAAGGAAGAGGACTTCGCCGAGAGCGTCTTCTCCGCATCCACGCACGATTATATTCTCTTCTTCACGAGCCTCGGCAAGGTCCACCGTAAGAAGGGCTATCAAATTCCCGAGGCAGGCCGAACCGCAAAGGGCACGAATATTGTGAACATCCTGCCTCTCGAGCCCGGCGAGACTGTGACTGCCGGTATCACCGTCCACGAATTTGACGACGATAATCTCATGTTCGTCACAAAACTGGGCACCGTCAAGCGCGTCCTTCTCTCAAGCCTCAATACTGCGAGAAAAGCCGGTATCCGCGCGCTGACACTCAACGATGGCGACGAGCTCATTTCCGTCATGAAGACGAACGGCGAAAATAACATTCTCCTTGCGACCAGGGACGGCATGGCAATCTGCTTTAACGAAGTGGACGTGCGTGTCATGGGCCGTGATGCGGCGGGCGTGAAGGGTATTACGCTCAGTGACGGCGATGAGGTCGTGGGCGCCGGCATCGCAGAGCCCGGCAAGCAGCTTCTTACCGTTACCGAGCTTGGCTATGGCAAGCGTACGGAGCTCACGGAATACATGCGCCTCGATGAAACAGGCGAACGCCGCCCGCAGCAAAGAGGCGGCAAGGGTCTGAAGAACTACAACATCACCGCAAAGACCGGCCGCATCGCGGGCATTGCCATTGTCTCCGACGAAGACGACGTGATGCTCATAGAAAACGGCGGCGTTCTCATCCGCATGGCGGCCTCTGATATCAACGTTTATAAACGTGATACGCAGGGTGTTATTTTGATGCGTGTTGAAGAAGGTAACCGGGTTATTTCGATTGAACGGGTCGATCCTGAACAGGAAGAAGAATAATCGTTACTGCCGGCTGTGGCGGCGAGCGCCAGTTTAAACTGGCAGAAGCCTGCCAGCTGGTTCAATTCGACCCCACGCTTCTTCGCTGCGCAAAGAAGCGCCGTGTCGAGCCGCCGGGAAGAAGTTGCCCAAAGGAAACCCTTGAAAGGGTTTCCTCTGGACTCTTTCGGAAACAAAAGGGCCGTGGCCCTTTTGAAATCCCGGGGGTTCTAGGTTAGAACTGCCTTTTAATGGGGCAATCTTCTGCGGTTTTTGATAGCACTCTCTTTCTGACTTGCAGGCACTTACTGGTTTGCAAGATAACTGATGATTATGCTGCCGAGCAGCAAATTTGGAGGCACTTGTCCGCCGCAAGGCATTTTTGCTCTGCAAAAATCCTTGCGGGTGGGCTGCGATGGGGGACGGGGTCCTCATCGCAGAGGGGGAAGTCCCCGCGCAAAGAAATTTCCAGAGGAAATTTATTTTTCGCCGAGTCGGGTCTCACAAATTTGTCGTACCCCCCGATTATAGAGCGTTCAAAAGTACGTGAGCACGCTCAACTGGTACAACCGTCCGCACCGGGCAGCTCCGGGGTGCCAGAGGGGCAGCACCCCTCTGTTTCCGAAAGAGTCCAGAGAAAACCTT
>ERZ791923.2979-NODE-2979-length-13860-cov-5.652517_pt1 | contig 13860 bp, 10 predicted proteins | sample MGYA00510133_ERZ791923 | MGnify/ENA primary metagenome ERZ791923 (study PRJEB30046, sample SAMN00792106) | human gut metagenome | study: EMG produced TPA metagenomics assembly of the A metagenome-wide association study of gut microbiota in type 2... | reverse complement strand
GAAATATTTCTAATAAATAGAAACGAAAAAAGAACGGAGAAAGAAATATGCAATATGAAACTATAATTTTAGAACTGTTATCCAGAATCAAAGTATTGGAAGATGAGGTAAATCTGTTAAAACAAAAGGTTGAGAATATTTCGGCAGGAACAGAAGATGAGGATGAAAATGAGGAAGATCCAGTTGATACAGATGGGAGCGAGAATATGAAACGTTTTTCTAAACCACGTAAAAAAATGACAGATGAGATGATCAGAATCTGCTATGAGTATGGAAAGAAAGTTTCAGAAGGTAAGAATGCACAGGAAATGGCAGATGAGGTTGTGCAGAAAACAGAAATGAATCGTAATTCTGCACTGATGTATTTATATGCCGTAAGCGGTATGCTGGATGGTACTGTTTATAAGAGAGCGATCAATGCGAAAGCAACGAGAAAATATTTTGATTATATTTTACAGGAATATGGACAGAGCGGATTAGATAAAGCGCTTGATGCAACCAGACAGCATATAAAGTATCGTAAAGAATGTGGATTGACCCCGGATGCAATTGAGACATTATGTGATGAGTATGAACAAAAAGAATGATATAGAGGATGAAGATATATTTCTGAATAATTTCTGAATAATTTCTGAATACAAATCTCACCCCGAAGCGTTATAATATATAAAGCAGGATAAAAATACAAATTCTACACAGACAGATTACTTATTATAGAAAGAGAGTGAGAAATCATGACATTGTTATTTATAATTCTGATGTTTGCTGTTTTTGGAAAGCTGATCGGACTTGCATTCAGGATGACCTGGGGAGTTGCGAAGATTTTATTTACACTGGTATTTCTTCCGGTGATTCTTATTGCTCTGGTGATCGGAGGGCTGGTATCTCTGGCGCTTCCATTACTGGTGATCGTAGGAATTATCACTCTGGCAGGAAGCCTGATAAGGAAGTAATGATAAGGAAATAACGGTTAAAGATTACAGAATGGAAAAAAGAGAGAACGCAAAAGAGACAAAAGCGTACTCTCTTTTTTTATTATCTTCGATATTTTTTTCTTATTTTCTATCAAATCATTGATTCTTTTTTCCACGTTTCTTATAATAGTTTCATATAGGCTTATGACATCCGGAATAATATATAAAAAATACAGTGAATTATACTTCAAAAGAATATAATGCAAATCTGGGTTCTTTGGCGATTTTGTATGCGGCAAGAGATCTTGGATTAAATGCATATTATCATTTCCTTACATGGTCCTATGACTACGAAAAAGGATACGGAGATGAGTATTATCATAACGGCTGCGCCTTCGCCGGAGAACCAGTATGCACCATGGTCATCATTGATGGCAAAAAATATATTTACGAAGTAGAAGGAAAGAAATAACACCGGAAAATCAGATAGAAAATCAGATTAAGAAATACCACGGAGAAATAACACAAAGTCTGTCATTTATTGACGATTAAATTCATGTAAATTTTGTGCGAAATGCTGTCGTGTCCTTGCTGATTAACTTAAATTATGGTATAGTGGAACTATATTAAGCAAATATATACAATATATACAAAAAAATAAGGCAGGAGTGGTCAAAATGTATCAGGAAGAATACAAACGTTGGTTGGCAGCAGATCTGCAGGACGCCGATCTGAACCCGGAATTATCCAAAATTGAAGGAAACGATGAAGAAATCAAAGATCGTTTCGCAGTGGCTCTGAAATTCGGAACCGCAGGACTTCGAGGAGTTCTTGGTGCCGGAACAAACCGTATGAATATCTATGTAGTACGTCAGGCAACACAGGGACTTGCAAACTGGGTAAAAACACAGGGTGGCAACCAGACCGTAGCAATCAGCTATGACAGCCGTCTTAAGAGCGACGTATTTGCTAAAAATGCAGCAGGCGTACTGGCTGCAAACGGAATCAAAGTAAGAATTTACGATGCACTGATGCCGGTACCGGCACTTTCCTTCGCAACCCGTTATTATGAATGCAACGCAGGTATTATGGTAACTGCATCTCATAACCCGGCGAAATACAACGGATACAAAGCATATGGTCCGGACGGATGCCAGATGACAGACGATGCAGCAGCAATTGTATATGATGAGATTCAGAAGACAGACGTACTCACAGGTGCGAAGTACATGTCCTTTGCAGAAGGTGTAGAAGAAGGCCTGATCCGTTTCGTAGGAGATGACTGTAAGAAAGCTCTCTATGAAGCAATCGAATCCCGCCAGGTTCGTCCGGGTCTTTGCAAAACAGCAGGTCTGAAACTGGTTTACAGCCCGTTAAACGGTTCAGGACTTGTACCTGTAACTCAGGTATTAAAAGACATCGGAATCACAGATATCACAATCGTTCCGGAGCAGGAATACCCGAACGGATACTTCACAACATGCAGCTATCCGAACCCGGAAATTTTTGCAGCCCTTGAATTAGGATTAAATCTTGCAAAAGAAACAGGCGCAGACTTAATGCTTGCAACTGACCCGGATGCAGACCGTGTTGGTATCGCAATGAAATGCCCGGATGGTTCCTATGAACTGGTAACAGGTAACGAAGTTGGTGTACTTCTTCTCGATTACATATGTGCAGGCCGTATCGAAAAAGGCACAATGCCGAAGAACCCGGTAGCAGTAAAATCCATCGTTTCCACACCGCTTGCAGATGCAGTAGCAGAGCACTATGGCGTAGAACTCAGAAGCGTACTGACAGGATTCAAATGGATCGGTGATCAGATCGCACAGCTGGAAGCAGCAGGCGAAGTTGACCGTTTCATCTTCGGATTTGAAGAGAGCTACGGATACCTTGCGGGTCCATATGTACGTGATAAAGATGCCGTAATCGGATCCATGCTGATCTGTGAAATGGCTGCATACTACAGAAGCATCGGAAGTTCTCTGAAACAGAGAATGGAAGAAATCTATGCACAGTACGGACGTTACCTCAATAAAGTAGACAGCTTCGAATTCCCGGGATTAAGCGGAATGGATAAGATGTCAGCTTTGATGCAGGGACTTCGCGACAAACCTCTCACAGAGATCGCAGGTCATCAGATCGTCAAAGTAACAGACTACAAGAAACCAGAAGAAACAGGACTTCCGGCAGCAAACGTACTGATCTACAAACTGGATAACGGCGAAACCGTAGTCGTTCGTCCATCCGGAACAGAACCGAAGATCAAAATCTACTACACAACTCTCGGCAAGAACCTGGAAGAAGCAGAAGCTGAGAAAGAGAAACTTGCAGAAGCACTGAAACCAATTATGGCATAAGTAAAAATACAGGCACCAGTTTATAACTTTATAAATGATAGACTTGTTGATGAATCAGCTGTTTTAAGGCCTTTGTCATGGCATTTGATTTTATATGTGTTTCGATATTTTTCACGAAAGTGGCAAAAAATATCTGACTGCGAATGTTTTTATCGTACAGGGTCACTTTCCTTTGTAATGTTTTGGGTCAAATTCATTATACATCAGAAAGTCCTGTACGATATTTTTTTATGAAAAAGTTGTAAAGTGGTGTAAGAGAATATAAAAGATATAAGAAAGATTCGGCCTGATTTCATAACAGCAGAATTCTTTCTTATATTTTTTTGACTTCATACAGGGGTTTTGCTACAATATTGCAATGATAGAAATGAAAAAATTATACAAAGATATTATAGAAAACGAAAGGAAAAATACAGTATGGAAGAATATGAAGTAATCAGTATCCCGATATCTGATGGAACAGAACGGGATTTTGCAATCATGGACACTTTCGAATTTGAAGGACAGGGATATCTGGCAGTTTCTCTGATTGAGGGAGATGAGATTCAGGAAGGTGTTTATATTTATCGTTATCATAATGCGGAAGACGGGGATGTAATTGTAGAGAAGATTACAACACCTGCGGAATATAAAAAGGTTTGTAAAGTATATGAACAAATATAGGAGAGAGAATAGTGAATATATGCATTTATGGTGCTGCCAGTGCAGACTTGGATCAGATTTATTATGACAAGACAGAGCAACTGGGAAGACTTATGGCGAAACGGGGACATGGTCTGGTATTTGGTGGCGGTGAGACTGGACTGATGGGAGCAGCAGCCAGAGGAGTTGCTGCAGAAAAAGGATATATTCTTGGAATCGCACCAAAATTCTTTGATAAACCAGGTGTTTTGTATCAGAAGTGTACTGATTTTATTATAACTGAGACTATGCGGGAACGAAAACATCTTCTTGAAGAGAAATCTCAGGCTACTATCGTGGCACCAGGTGGGATTGGAACTTATGAGGAATTTTTTGAGATATTTACATTGAAAAGTCTGAACAGGCTGGATCGTGCTATTGTTTTTTACAATATCAACGGCTATTATGACCTGATGAAAAAACTTCTGGAGCATACAGTGAAAGAAAAATTTATGGCACCGGAAATTATGGAAATGTGCAGATTTATGGAGAATCCGGAGGAGATTTTGGATTACATAGAGAATTATTGAGAATGAAAGACACAAAACTCCTGTACTCATGCAGATTGACTGCCAAATAGTACAGGAGTTTTCTTGTTATATGAGCGTGATTTTCAGGCCTATTTTACAGTAACAGATTTAACTGCTGACCATGAAGAATAATATTTCTTACCATTTACTGTTTTGTATGTTCTGATACGGATATAGTATTTTTTCTTTGAAGCAAGATTTTCCAAAATTGCCGATTTAGCAGTGCTTTTCGCAGTCACAGATTCAGCACCTTTCATATTGCTGTTCTGGCTGTAGTAAATCTGGTATCCACTGACAGATTTGGCAGAAGTCCATGATACAGTAGCCTGCCTCTTTAGCGTTGATTTCAGCGAAAGTCCGGAAACAGTAAGCGGACGTACTGTTACAGTGACTGTTTTTTTTGATGCTTTATAATTTCGTCCTTTTTCTGCAATAATAGTGACAGTAGCTTTTCCTGGAGATACAGGAATGATATTGGTACCTGAAACCTTCACAACCTTGGAATTGGAAGATTTCAGCGTTATATTTCCATCTGTAACTGCATCTGTGATAACAGGATATTTCTTTGTTCCCTGATCCAGAGTCATGTTCTGTGCAGTGATTTTTGAAGATACCGGATATATTGTAAAAGAATTATGTACGGTGCCTTTATACTTTCCGATACCTGTAACAGTTACATGAACTTTTCCGGCATTGATAAGATCCTTATCGAATGAAACATTATAATCAATTCCTTCTTTAAAGACCGCCGAACGATTATAGAGTTCTTTTAATTTAACATTAGGTTTATGTTTTGTTCCATCATAGTTATAATTTATAGGAGACAAAGACAGATAAAAATATTCATCCGAAAAAGTATTGACATATATCGTTGTAGTATATGAAACATTCGGATCATAGACTGACCTGACAGTAACTGTGGCAACCCCTGTTTTTTTTGCAGTTAAAAATGGGCGATCCGATACATCATCATCTTCCTGGTAAGATAAAATACTTTCATCAGAAATTATAATTTCGCAATCCGACAGCACAGGATAGGAATCATTATCAGGGTTCATGGCCGTTTCCCACCAGAAATTTTCTGATTCACCAAGGTGGAGATAATGTGTTTTACCCATAGGATAATCATAATACTGATCCATAAGTCGCCCTCTTACCTTTATCGAAACAGGAACGGAAACCGTCCGTTGCTGTCTGCAGACAGTACAAGTCTGTTTTACTCTGCCATTAACCGCTTTGCCACTTGCATATTTATGTCCATTAATGATTCGTGTGGCATGATTTTCCGAAAGATTTGACAGATTAACACTATAGAAGGTCATTGACTCTCTCCTCCATGTGTACCAAATAAGCTTTCCATTGATAATAGAAGGCACACAGTCAGAAAGATTGCCCTTCATTTTATAAATACTGCCCGTCTGCAGACCAGTTCCATCCAGTGTTGTATAATAAACATAACATTTGCTGGACCACATGATGATAAAACTATTCTGTCCTGTTTTTATAAGATGTGGCGTTGAAGCTGTATCATCTGTTCCGGCATAATTTGTAAGATAACGGATTACAGGTGTATTAGTGGATTTATTTACAGAAGCAACAAAAACATTTCTGGCAGAATGTTCATCATCCGTATCGTAACTTCCTGCAAACAAATACGATGAATCGGAAATTTCAAAACCGCCAACGGAGGCACCTGTATAGCTGTTAAATGGTCTTCCGGCAATTGGTGGAAAAGAAAGAACTTCTATTTCTTCGCAATATTCTCTGTAATTATATGATATAAAATGTCCTTCACTAATATCCGGTGGATATTTAAAAATGGCAAGCGCCCGCGGATATGCATTACCATGATCCACACCCAAAAGCTTTCCATTGTCCACCTTTATAAACTGGTTCAGAGACAAGCTCGCATATCCATTTGTTCCATTACTAACCTCGGTAAACTCATCGACAATATTCATGTTTACAGTATCTACGGAAAAAGTTGCATTTCCCTGAGTCCCATGATACATTCGATGGCAGGTTCTGATAAAGAGATAATTTCCATACATAGTCATTCGGGCAGACCCACTTTGAAATGGAATTGTAGTATTGCATCCAAAAAGACTACAGGATCCCAGATTTTTCCAGTTTTTTGTATATTTCGTAACTCTGAAAACTTCTTTGGAATCATCAGCAGCAGGATTTTCGTCACCAGTAAGAATATAATAATTGTCATTACTTTCGTAAAATGCGCCAAAAATCGGTAATGGCAGATTCAAAGTTACCGTTTCCAGCAGATTATAGGATGCATCATAATATTCAATTAAAAGCTTGTTTTCCAAAGCTCCTGCCTGTACACGCATAATTCTGCCGTCCGGGCTTTGAGTAAGGTAAGAATCTATAGTCGATGCATTGGTGCTATAGTTCTGTTCTTCCAGATTATCACCTTTATAAATTGTACATGTCGTTGTAACAGAAGGATCGATTTCAATATCTGCTTCTTTTGTCCAGCGTTTAAAATAGGGCGAAACAGAATTGCTCAGATCATCAGCAACTTCTACTTTCTCGTCCATATCTACAGATGATTCATCAGAAGAAAACGTATTATTCTCATTTGTCTCTGATGTAAAACTATCTACATCATCCTCCGGATCATTTGCCTGAAATTCTTCTGACGTATCAGCGCCAAATACATTCCCTGGCGGTTCTGTATTTTCAATTATTGTTCCTTCTTTCGCAGCACCGTCTGAGAAATCTGCTGCTCCGGCAGGTAGTGTGCCTGACAGACATAAAGAGAGCAGTACAGACAATGCTTTTAACTTTTTGTTTTTCATATGTGTCCTCCTTATAAAAGTGTATAAAATTTTTATAAGAATATTTTACTATAAACAGATTAAAAACAATAGCCAGTGAACATAAAAAGTACTTTAAAATACAGCTGGTACGTTTTATAATTACACTAAAATAACAAAATCAGGAGGAAAATTATAAATGGAAAAATCAACAGTTTATTTTACAGATTTCCGCTGTCCGGTAGGTACCAGCCAGCTTGATAAGTTGAAAAAACTCTGTATTGCAGCCGGAATCAAAAACATTGATATGGAAGGCAAATTTGTAGCGATCAAAATGCATTTCGGAGAACTCGGAAACATGGCTTTCCTGCGTCCGAACTACGCAAAGGCAGTTGCTGATCTCTGTAAGGAGCAGGGAGGACTTCCGTTCCTGACAGACTGCAATACTTTATATCCGGGAAGCAGAAAGAATGCACTGGAGCATCTGGACTGTGCAAACCTGAATGGTTTCAACCCGATTTCCACAGGATGCCAGATCATCATCGGAGATGGTTTACGCGGAACAGATGAAGTAGAAGTTCCTGTTGTCAATGGTGAATACTGCGAGACAGCCCTGATCGGACATGCAATCATGGATGCAGATATTTTCATCAGTTTAAGCCATTTCAAAGGACATGAAGCAACCGGATTCGGTGGTGCGATCAAGAACATCGGAATGGGATGCGGAAGCCGTGCCGGAAAAATGAAACAGCATGCAAGCGGAAAACCGGCGGTAAACGAAGAACTCTGCCGTGGATGCCGTCGCTGTGCAAAAGAATGCGGCAGCGATGCAATTACATATCCGGACAAAAAAGCAGTCATTGATTATGATAAATGTAAAGGCTGCGGCCGCTGCATCGGAGCCTGCAGTTTCGATGCCGTATACAATCCAAACAGCAGTGCAAACGAACTTCTGGACCGTAAGATGGCAGAGTATGCACAGGCAGTCTGTCATGGCCGCCCATGCTTCCACATTTCTCTGGTACAGGATATCAGCCCGAACTGTGACTGTCATGGAGAAAATGATGCACCGATTCTTCCGGATATCGGAATGTTCGCAAGTTTTGACCCGATTGCTCTGGATCAGGCATGCGCAGATGCCTGTCTGAAGGCAAAACCAATCGAGAACAGTCAGCTCGGTGAACATCTTGCAAAAGAAGACTGGCACTGCCACCACGACCACTTCAAAGATTCCAACCCGAATATAGAGTGGAAAGCAACTCTGGAACAGGGCGAGAAGATCGGTCTGGGAACCAGAGAATATGAACTGAAGATTGTGAAATAAGAAAACAGGAGAATGTTACTGCGTATGGACAGTAACATTCTTTTTGTTTACAGTAAATTATTACTCTGTTATACTATAGGGCAGACAATCATCAAGTAATGTAAAAAGGAACGGACGAATGAACTATATTGTCTTTGACTTAGAATGGAACCAGAACCCCGGCGGAAAGAAAACCCGCAATGAGAAACTTCCATTCGAGATTATCGAAATCGGGGCTGTGAAAGTAAATACGAAAAAAGAAATAACGGACAGTTTTCACAGACTGATCAGACCGCAGGTCTATAACTGGATACATGACAGTATTCATGAAGTGATCCATGTGGACTACAAAGACCTTATGGACGGAGTATCCTTTGAACAGGCTGCCAGAGAATTTCTGGAATGGTGCGGTACGGACTGGTATTTTTTTACCTGGGGAAATCAGGATGTGATGGAGTTACAGCGAAACATGAAATTCTACGGAATGCTGGACATGCTGCCCGGACCTGTCACCTACTATGATGTACAGAAACTCTACAGTATCACCTATGATGACGGAATCCGAAGATGCGCACTGGAACATGCGATTGATGAATTACAGATTGAGAAGAAATATGGATTTCACAGAGCACTGGCAGACGCATACTATACAGCGGAAGTTCTGAAGAAACTGAACAATGTGATCATCGTCAATCACCCGTCTCTGGATGTATATCAGAATCCAAAGAAGAAAAAAGATGAGATTCACATTTCCTATCCGGATTACGATAAATATGTTTCCAGAGAGTTTGCTGTAAGAGAAAAAATCATGAAAGACAGAGAAGTGACAAGCACCAGATGTCCGATCTGTCATAAACCCGCAAAGCGCAAGATCCGCTGGTTCATGAACAATCCAAAAGTTTATTACAGTGTTTCCACCTGCGAGGAACACGGCGTGATCCGTGGCAAGATCCGTATCCGGAAAACAGATGAAGAGAAATATTTTGCAATCAAAACCCTGCGTTTTACTGATACAGAAGAAACGGAGGAGCTCCGTGAAAGAAAGGAACTCCTCCGTCATAAAAGACAACTAAAAAGAAGTGCTGAGAAGGAGATCTGAAAGGATCTCCTTTTCATATTGCATGCCATAGCCAACCATATGGTCATTCAGATAATACTTGCTCTTTATTCGCTTTGGACCTACGGAATTGGCAAGTACCCATTGTTTTTTGGTAAGCTGGCTGACATCTGTGTCTGTGGGAACTGTCACGTAAACGTGGCGAATGTAATAAAACGGATAAGTATTGCCGTTGTTTTTCAGCAGATATTTTTCACTCGGAAGAAAACGGGTTGGTACAGGATCCAGATCTACATTCAGGTCAACTCTCTGGAAATGATCGAATCCGTAATCCAGCAGAGAAGTAGTGTCCGGGAAAGCACCGTTGATTGAGTTTAATACGACTGCGACCAGAACGGAATTACCTCTTTTTGCATAAGTTACAAGGGTACAGCCGGCATCATTGGTGTAACCGGTTTTTCCGCCAAGGACACCGTCATAGGCGTAAGACTGTCCTGACATCATTTTGTGATGATTCAGCAGATAACGGGTTTCCGGCTGTTTGTTGGTCGGCGGGATTTCGTATACCTGTGTGGTGACGAATTTACGGAAAAGCGGATTGTACCAGGCTGCCTTGGCAATTTTTATCATATCGTTTGCTGTGGTATAATGTGTTTCATCCGGGAGTCCGTTCGGATTGTTGAAATGTGTATTCTCACATCCGAGCTGGGCTGCACGCTGATTCATCAGTTCCACAAATTTCTTTACAGAACCGCTGGTTTTTTCTGCAATGGCCAGAGCCATTTCATTGGCAGATTCCAGCATCAGAGCCATCAGAGCCTGCTCAACCGTAAAGACTTCCCCGGTTTCTGCATAGATACTGGAACTTCCTGCTTCAATGCCATAAGCGGCTGCCTCGGACATGGTAATAGTATCCTTCATATCAAGATACTCACATGCCAGAAAAGCAGTCATAATCTTTGTAATGCTTGCAGGGTAAAGCCTATCATCTGCGTTCTTGGAATAAAGAATGGTATCCGTAACAGCATCCATAAGAACCGCAGACTGTCCCTCAATCTTCGGCCCTTCCGGCCATCCTTTGACCAGGTCAGTGTCAGCAGCCTGAGAATAAGTTTCGGAGTGAGCGACAGCAGGAGTGGCAGTTACGACAGCAGTAGAATCTGTTGCATAAGCCGCTGTACTCTGGGACAAAATCAGCCCTGCACAGAGAATCCCTGAGAGGAATCGCTTCCTTATAATATGAAAGTTTTTTTTCAACATTTGATCTTACCTTTTTACCTTTTTAATCTTACTTTTCGTTTCTACAGTAATTCCCGGAAATAATGTATCATTATTTTCAGGGAATGTTATCAATATGGCATCAGGAACAAAAGATATTTCTATCTGACCTGATTCTTAGTATGGTTTCTCTTTTATTTTAACATACACAGAAATTCTGTCTGTATTATCTGTGAAACTCAAAGAGATATTATATCATCAAATTCATGGGTTGTGTAAAATATATTCCGAAAAAACACTTGACACAGGGAAATTCAAGACCTTATAATGAATCCGCATAGTATAATAAATCAGTTATTGTTTACACTGTAATCAGTAACCATAAAATAACCACAAAAACGTTGATGGAGACAGTAAACTGTATCAGAAAACTTCAGCGAGCCGGGGAGGGTGCAAGCCCGGTGCGAGTAAATACAGCCGAAGATCACTCCGGAGTTTCAGTTCCCAAGGCAGCGGATATTCATAAGTCTGAAACATACAGACTCGAAAAGATCAGCAGCAGATAAGAACTGGCGGTGATTCCGCCGTTATCGGATCATGTATCGGCAGAAGATGCCCGTACAATGTAACTGGTGGTATAACGAACGTAAAGAAACCTTCGTCCTTTTACAAAAAGGGCGATTTTTTTGTTTTATGGGATAAAGATGAGCAGTCAGTCAGCAGCAGAAACAGGCAGATCTGAATCGTCTTTTTCCTATAAAACAAAAAAGACTAAAGTTTTTTTGCGTTCTTATGAGACATCGTTTCGGTGTCCGATACAAATAATAAAAACAGGAGGTAAATTACTGTGTACCAGAAAGTTGATACGAACTTAAATTTTGTAGACCGTGAGAAAAAAGTAGAAGAATTCTGGAAAGAAAACCATATCTTTGAGAAAAGTATGGAGAACAGAAAAGAGGGAGAAACCTATACTTTCTACGATGGACCGCCAACTGCAAACGGTAAACCGCACATCGGTCATGTACTTACACGTGTAATCAAGGATATGATCCCGAGATACCGTACAATGAAAGGCTACATGGTTCCACGTAAAGCCGGATGGGATACCCATGGACTTCCGGTAGAGCTGGAAGTAGAGAAGAAACTGGGACTGGATGGCAAGGAACAGATCGAAGAATACGGTATGGAGCCATTCATCAAACAGTGTAAAGAAAGTGTCTGGAAATACAAAGGAATGTGGGAGGATTTCTCATCTACTGTTGGTTTCTGGGCTGACATGGAACATCCATATGTAACTTACTATGATGACTATATTGAATCCGAATGGTGGGCACTGAAAGAAATCTGGAACAAGAAACTTCTTTACAAAGGTTTCAAGATCGTTCCTTACTGTCCGCGTTGTGGTACTCCGCTTTCCGCACAGGAAGTATCCCAGGGATACAAAACTGTCAAAGAGCGTTCCGCAGTTGTAAGATTCAAAGTTATCGGTGAAGACGCATACTTCCTTGCATGGACAACAACACCATGGACCCTTCCGTCCAACGTTGCACTCTGCGTAAACCCGGATGAGACTTACTGTAAAGTAAAAGCAGCAGACGGATACACATACTACATGGCGGAAGCACTTCTGGACAAAGTCCTTGGCAAATTTGCCAAAGAAGAAGGCGAAAAAGCATATGAAGTTCTGGAAACCTACAAAGGAACAGATCTGGAATACAAAGAGTATGAGCCGCTTTTCGCATGTGCAGGAGAGGCAGCAGCAAAACAGAAAAAGAAAGCTCATTTCGTAACATGTGACACCTACGTTACTATGAGCGATGGTACCGGTATCGTTCATATCGCACCTGCATTCGGTGAAGACGACAGCAGAATCGGACGTAACTACGACCTTCCATTCGTACAGTTCGTAGACGGACAGGGTAACCTGACAAAAGAAACTCCATACGCAGGCGTTTTCGTAAAGAAAGCAGACCCGATGGTTCTCACAGACCTGGACAAAGAAGGCAAACTTTTCGATGCTCCGAAGTTCGAGCATGAATATCCACACTGCTGGAGATGTGACACACCACTGATCTACTATGCAAGAGAATCCTGGTTCATCAAGATGACAGCAGTCAAAGATGACCTGATCAGAAATAACAACACAATCAACTGGATTCCGGAAAGCATCGGTAAAGGACGTTTCGGTGACTGGCTGGAAAACGTTCAGGACTGGGGTATCAGCCGTAACCGTTACTGGGGAACACCACTGAACATCTGGCAGTGCGAATGCGGACATATGCATTCCGTTGGAAGCCGTCAGGAATTATTTGAGATGAGCGGTGATGAGAGAGCCAAGACAGTAGAACTTCATCGTCCATACATCGATGAGATCACACTGAAGTGTCCGGAATGTGGTGGAGAAATGCACCGTGTACCGGAAGTTATTGACTGCTGGTTCGACTCAGGAGCAATGCCTTTCGCACAGCACCACTATCCATTTGAAAACAAAGAATTATTTGAGCAGCAGTTCCCTGCAAACTTTATCTCCGAGGCAGTAGACCAGACCCGTGGATGGTTCTACTCACTCCTTGCAGAATCCACACTGCTCTTCAACAAAGCACCATACAAGAACGTAATCGTTCTGGGACATGTCCAGGATGAGAACGGACAGAAAATGAGTAAGTCCAAAGGAAACGCAGTTGACCCGTTTGATGCACTGAACAAATACGGTGCAGATGCCATCAGATGGTACTTCTACATCAACAGCGCACCATGGCTCCCGAACCGTTTCCACGGCAAGGCAGTTGTAGAAGGACAGCGTAAATTCATGAGCACACTCTGGAACACTTACGCATTCTTCGTATTATATGCGGATATCGACAACTTCGATCCGACCAAATACAACCTTGAATATGACCAGCTTCCAGTAATGGACAAATGGCTCCTCAGCAGATTAAACACAACTGTTCAGGCAGTAGACAATGATCTGGCAAACTACAAGATTCCGGAAGCAGCAAGAGCACTTCAGGAATTCGTAGATG
>ERZ791923.2959-NODE-2959-length-13951-cov-3.514896_pt1 | contig 13951 bp, 11 predicted proteins | sample MGYA00510133_ERZ791923 | MGnify/ENA primary metagenome ERZ791923 (study PRJEB30046, sample SAMN00792106) | human gut metagenome | study: EMG produced TPA metagenomics assembly of the A metagenome-wide association study of gut microbiota in type 2... | reverse complement strand
ACCCCATCTTCAAGGCGTATCGCAAGGAGTATAAAAAGCGCTTCGCGTGGATCAAAGCCGGGCGCATCACCGACGAGCAGTTCTATGCGTGGAGCGAAAAAGCCCGAGAAGAAAAGAAAAAATGCGACCGCGAGATCATCTCGCTGGAGGATTTCCAACAGTGGCTCCGCGACTCGAAAATATGAAAATACGCTGCCGGCAAGTTGACGGCAGCGTATTCTTGTATAAAGAAAACCACGCGTTAGACGCGTGGTTCTGTAGAGCCTATGGCGGTGAGCAGAAAAACCTGTTAAGATGATTGAGCGGTCGGCCAACTGCAACAACCATCAAAACAGGAGGCATTCATATGGGAATGAATGACGTACACAGTTTATCACACAGCAAATGGAAATGCAAATACCACATCGTATTTGCGCCAAAGTATAGACGAAAGGTGTTTTACCAGGGAAAGAAAGCGTCAATCGGGAAAATACTGCGGCAATTGTGCGATTGGAAAGGTGTCAAAATACTCGAAGCAGAAGCCTGTCCAGACCACATTCATCTTTTCGTAGAAATCCCGCCTAAAATGTCGGTGTCCGGGTTTATGGGATATCTGAAAGGAAAGAGTGCAGCAATGATGTATGAGCAATTCGGCGAGCTAAAATACAAATATCGGAGCAAAGAATTCTGGTGCAAGGGATATTACGTCGATACAGTAGGGAAGAACGAGAGCCGAATTGCGGAGTATATCAAGAACCAGCTTAAAGAAGACCAGCTAGGCGACCAGCTTAGCATACCGCGATAAGCTCGTTTACGAGCAGCTAAGAACAATCCTTGCGCGGTTGGCAGTCCGTACTTACGCGTTTGACGCGTCACGCGAGGAACATAGGGCTATGCCCGCATAGGAAGAACCCCCGGTTTTACCGGGGGGGTTCCTTTTTTGTCTATAGCGGAGCAACGGCTGTGTTTCAAACACAACTTTGCCAACAAGATGTTACAACTTCTTGGTTATTTTCCTCACTGATAAACAAAATAGGTATCTTTAATATACTCTCTGACTTCCTCAATACCAGGTTTTCCAGGTGCATTTGCAAATGCGGCGTCATACTGGAACAAATCAGCTGACTTTAAGCAATCTTCAAGTGTATAACCCATCTCTTTCATAGATACCACGCCAAGTTCTTTCATGAAGGACACCAACACGTCGGAAATTGCCTTTGCGATCGCCATTGCGTCGTCGGTATCCTTGTAAGAAACGCCCATTGCGTCTGCCGTCTCCGCAAGGTCCTCCCTGCGGCCGTATTTTGCCGTATAGGTCATGCAGGAGGGCAGCGCCCACGCGCAGCCGAGACCGTGCGGAATGTGGTTCATCGCGCCGAAGGTCTGGCTGAAGCTGTGACCAATGGAGCAGCCCGTTTCAGCAATTGCTTGACCGCCGAGGTTCGCCGCCAGCGCCATCTTTTCCCGCGCTTCCACGTTTTTGGGTTCCTCGCACGCGGTCTTCAGATACTTCATCGTCAGCCGGATGCCTTCTTTAGCAACAATGTTTGCGTAGGCGTTGTAGTTCCGGTTTGTGATCGCCTCCGCGCAGTGTGCCAGAACGTCCAGACCTGTTGCAGCTGTAACTTTGGCCGGAACGGTATATGTTAGAACAGGATCGACAAGCGCTAGATCAGCCTTAAAAATCGGAATCTCTTTCCGACCCGTCACGGCATCGCAAATCACTGCGCAAGGTGTATTTTCGCTTCCTGTGCCGGAAGTAGTTGGAATCGCAATGATTTTAACTTTATGTTCAGGTTCTGCAACATGATAATAGTCAGCAATCGTTGTCCCATCCATGCTTAGGACAAGGTCAATAGCCTTGCCAGTGTCAATAGTACTACCGCCGCCGACGGCAACAATACCATCAATCTTGTTTTCTCTTGCAAACACGACGCCTTCGTCGCAGATTTTACTGGGTGCATCCGCTACGCACTTGTCATAGACATACACCGTCAGTTCTGCTTTTTCCAAAGCCGCAACCACCTGTGTAGCAATGCCAAAATTCATCAGTGCCTTTTCCGTGCAGACCATCACGCGCGTAAAACCGAGCTTCTTCGCGTCCTCGCCGATCGACTGCGATGCGCCAGTGCCGAACTTCGTCGGGCAGAATGTATTCCAATAATAAGAAGTACTCATTGTTTTTCTCCTTCTGAATTAAAACAGGCTTCGGATATAGCTCGTGACCGCTTCCGCGTCGTAGCCGTACTTGTGATACAGTTCCTGCGCGTCGCCGAAGCCGGGATATACCTGCGGGATACCGAAGCGCTTGAACGACTTGAGTGCTGCGCAGTTATCCGTCAGCACATCGCTGACTGCGCTGGCAAGGCCGTTGTTCATCAGGTGGTCCTCCCACGTGATGATGCGTCCGACCTCTTCTGCCGCCTGGAGGACCGCTTCCTTGTCGATGGGCTTGACCGTGAACATGTCCACCACGCGCACGCTGATGCCCTCTTTTTCCAATGCGCAGGAGACCTGGATGGCCTCGCGGACCATCTCGCCGGTAGCGATGATCGTAATGTCTTTGCCGCTTCTCGCCATGTGCGCCTTGCCGATCTCAAACTTCTCATCCGCCGGATACAAAACCGCGTTGTTCTTGCCCGAGTCCATGCGGATGGCCATCGGGCCGGGAATATTGACGCTGCTGAGGATGATCTGCTTGAGCTGGTTGGGATCTGCCGGTGCGCAGACCGTCATGTTGACCAACGACGAAAACAGCGCCATATCCTCCATCGCGTAATGCGTCGAGCCGGCGTTTCCGGTCAAACCGGAATAGTTCGCGATGATGCGCACCGGCAGATTCGGATAGCAGCAGTCTGTCCGCACCTGTTCCAGGCAGCGCATGCTCATAAACGGCATCATGCCGATGATGAACGGGATATTGCCCTCCACCGCGAGGCCGGAAGCCACGCCTACCACGCACTGCTCGGCAATGCCGGTGTCGATGAAGCGCTCGGGGTGCGCCTTTTTGAAGTCATTGCAGCCCCAGCCGATATCCGGCGTCAGAAGCCAGATTCTTTCGTCGTTTTTCGCAAGCTCCGTGATCGCGTCGCCTACGACGGTCCTGCCGGAGTTATAAACGTCCAGAGTATACGATTCAGCCATGCTTACGCCTCCTTTTCACGCTCATAGGCAGCCTTCAGGTCATCCAACGCTGTCTGGAGATCCTTCTCGTTCAAGCTGCCGCAATGCCACTTGATCTGCTTTTCCATGAACGAAATTCTTGCACCCTTGACCGTGTTGGCGACGATCATTGTCGGAACCTTGCTGTCGGATGCGGGCAGGTTGTCGAACGCATCGACGACCTCGTTCATGTCGTTGCCGTTGATCTCCACAACGTTCCAGCCGAACGCACGCCACTTATCTGCATACGGTTCGAGCTTCACGGAATCCTCGGAGAAGCTCGTCATGAGCTGCTTGTTCCGGTCGACGATCGCGACCAGATTGCCAAGTCCCAGCGCATGACCGTTGATCGCGCCCTCCCAGACGGAGCCTTCGCAGGTCTCGCCGTCGCCCATCATGCAGAACACGCGGTGCTTTTCGCCTCTGGCTCTTGCCGCAGCGGCCATGCCGACGCAGATGGGAAGGCCGTGGCCGAGAGAGCCGGTCGAGGTCTCCACGCCCGGCAGCTGCACCTTGCACGGATGCTGGCCGAAGGCGCTGTCGAGCTTGCCGTAGGTCCGGACGATCTCGTCGTAATCAAAAAATCCGCGAAGCGCCATCGTGATGTACATGCAAACCGCACCGTGGCCCTTGCTCAGGATAAACCGGTCGCGCGTCGGCATTTTGATATCCTTCGGATCGATGTTCATCGTGTGGTGGAACAGGCATGTCAGCACGTCCGACATCGACATGTCGCCGCCCATGTGGATATTTCCCGCATAGCTGCCGCATAGCTTTACCAGATTCACCCGCATCTGATACGCCAGCTCCTGCAGCCGTGCTACTTCTTTCTTGTCTGCCATTTTTTCGTCTCCTTTTCAGAATAATACTGGGGCCATAATTACTAAACCTTTTGCAGCAGAAAGCTTATTATTTCGCCTTTGACTTTTTCTTATCAAACTTTCGATTGGACGTGAATTCCTGCAAATACACGGCGAGAATGATGATGATTCCCTTGATTACCTGCTGCGGGAACGGCGGGAAGGACATCAAGTTCATCACGTTTTCCAGCATAGCCAGAATGAACACGCCAAGAATCGTTCCAAAGACACTGCCTGTACCGCCCGTCATGCTCGCGCCGCCGATGACCGCGCCGGCCAGCGCATTCATCTCGTAGTCGGCAGCCGCTGTCGGCGAGAAAACGTTGGAGCGCGAGGCCAGCATCACGCCGGCGATACCGCTCATAATGCCGCTGATCACATAAACGGAGATCTGGTAGCGCAGGATTCTGACGCCTGCCAGACGAACTGTTTCGGCGTTGCTGCCGGTTGCCATGACCAGTCTGCCGTAGCTCGTCTTGCGCAGAACAAAGCCGAGAATGACCGCAAAGACCAGCACCAGAAGGAACGAATACGGGATCTCAAACACCTTTGCACCAGGTGCCGAGAACGAGACCAGCGCCGTATATGCCTTCGTCTCGGTCAGAGCGCGGATCGGCTGGCCGTTGGAGATCATGTTGGCAAGGCCGCGAATGGAAAACTGCATTGCGAGCGTCACAATAAAAGGTGGCAGCTTCAGGCAGTGGATCAGAACGCCGTTGAGTGTGCCGATGGCGCAGGAGGCGGCAACCGCCAGCAGAATCGCGCCGATCAGACCGGCCGCGCCGTCCCACTCCCATTTCACCAGCGCCGTTCCGAGAATAATGCCGGAAAGGCAGGCATTCGCGCCGACGGAAAGATCGATACCGCCCGTGATGACGCAGAACAGCATGCCGAACGCGACGATCAGTGCCGCAGACTGCTGCTTGAGGAGGTTACTGAAATTCCGGGCAGACAAGAAGCTGTCCGACAGAATCGACGAGATCACCAGAAGCGCGACAAATGCGACGATGAAGTTATTTTTGATGATAAAGCTCTTCACCTTTTCCGGCTGAAGCCGTCCTGCTTTTTCCTTTGTAGTCATGCCTTCACAACCCCCATTGAATACTTAATCAGGTTTTCCTCACTGATCTCATCACGCTCGAGCGTAGCCGACACTGAGCCGTCGTGTACCACAACGATCCTGTCACAAAGGCCCATCAGCTCCATCATCTCCGATGAGATCAGAATGATGGACTTGCCTTCTTCGGCAAGCTGATTGATCAGCTGATAGATCTCAACCTTAGCGCCAACGTCAATGCCGCGCGTCGGCTCATCGAGGATCAACACCGACGAGCCCGCCAGCAGCAGCTTCGAAAGCGCGACTTTCTGCTGATTGCCGCCGGAAAGCTCCGACGTGTTCTGCTCGATGCTGCGGCACTTCAGTTTCAGCGCCGCGCAGGTCTCTTCTACGGCCTGCTTTTCTTTTCCGAACGCGATTCTCCCGATACCGTTCGTATAGTTTTTCAGGCTGCTCAGCGTAGCCGTTACACGAATCGGCATCTTCAAAAGCACGCCTTCGCGTTTTCTGTCCTCCGGCAAAAGGCCGATGCCGAGCCGGAGCGCATCCGCCGGAGAGCTGATGCTGACCTTTTTCCCATCCAGGAAAATCTCGCCCGCGTCCATTTTATCTGCGCCGAATACCAGTCGGAGCGCCTCCGTGCGTCCTGCACCGACAAGCCCCGCAAAGCCGAGCACCTCGCCCGCACGCACCTCGAAGGAAACGTTTTTGACCTTGTTGCCTCTTTGCAGCCCTTCCGCGCGAAGCCGCACCGCGCCGATCTCCGCATGCCGCGGAGAAAACAGATCGGAGGGCTTTCTTCCGACCATCATCAGCATCAAGTGCTCGTCGTCGGTCTGCTTCGTCTCGATCGTTCCAACCAGTTCTCCGTCCTTGAGCACCGTAATGCGGTCAGAGAGCGCAAAAATCTCTTCCAGACGGTGTGAAATGTAGACGATGCTGACGCCCTGCTCCCGCAGCCGCTTAAGGATTCCAAACAGCTTTTCAACCTCCTGCGAGGCCAGCAGCGCCGTCGGCTCGTCCAGAACCAGAATTTTTGATTTCCGGCTCAGCGCCTTGCAGATCTCGACGACCTGCTGCTGCGATGTGCTCAAAGAGCCAACCGCGCTTCTTTCATCAATATTTGAATAACCGAGCTCATCCAGAATTGCCCGGGCCTTCCGGTAGAATTCGCTCCAATTTACGATTTTCTTTCCTGTGTTCAGCTCATCGATCAGGATATTTTCCGCAACTGTCAAATGCGGCATTAAGGAAAACTCCTGCCAGATGACGGAAATGCCGTTGTCAATTCCGTCCTTCGGTGAAAGCATCTGCTTTTTTTCGCCTTCGATCATAATTTCTCCGGCGTCCGCCTGATAGACACCGCTCATAATACGCATCAATGTCGACTTGCCCGCGCCGTTTTCGCCCATCAGCGCGTGGATCTCTCCGGCACGAAGCTCCAGAGACACGTCGTTCAGCGCGTTAATGCCGCCAAAGCTCTTACAGATTCCTGTCATCTGTACGCGGCAAACTCCGTTTTGAATCGTTCTCTCGTTCATATTCATCATCCGTTCCTGAAAATGCACTCACAAAGCCCTGAATTTCGGGTCTGTTTCGTTTTTCCGCATCCCGGCTCTGCCGGTTTTGGCAGGGCCGGGATGCGGAGGATCTCACTTATTCGTTTGCAAGCGCCGCTGCCTGCATCGCGTTATACTCGGGGATGGTGATCGTTGCGGGCGGTTCGCCTCTGGAGAGGACCGCGCCTTCGATGTAATACTTGTCAATGTTGCCGGCTTCCACGGTGATCGGCTCATAGCTCGAGCAGGTCAGAGGCGGAAGGTCGTTTGCGTCATAGCCGTTGAGCAGGATCTCGCACATCAGCGCCACGCAGGCATAGCCGTTGGCATACGAGCCGCCGTCGCAGGTTGCAAGATACTCGCCGACTCTGATCTTATCGAGTGCCTTGATATAGCCGTCGTTTGCGCTGATGATCCAGCAGCCGCCCTCGCCGAGCTTGATGCCCATCGCTTCTGCGCCATAGGCGACGCCCATGCCTTCAAAGTCGTTGTTCGCCATAAAGAGGTTGATGTCGGGGTGTGCGGTGAAGGCGTTTTCCGCCGTGGTCTGGCCGCCCTCCTCGGTGTTGTTGGACTCACCTCCGGAAACGATTTCAAAATCAAACTCGTCAGACCTCGCGCTGCCGTTCTTGCGGACATCCTCCCAGAACTTGACGGCCAGCTCCGCACAGTCGAGCTGCGAATACGAAAGGCCCATCTCCTGGGTTCTGACCCAGAACACGCCCGCGGTCATACCGGCCATACGGCTTTCTGCGTTGGTTTCTCCCCAGTAGGACAGGGAGCACGCCGCGACGATGTGCTCACCGCTGAGCTTCTTTGCCGCTTCCTCACCAACAGCGAATCCGGACCAAAAGTTGTTGGTAGTATAAGAGGTCAGAACGCCCGTATCCGCGCCGACCGCGATGCCCGCGCCCACGCACATGACGCCGGCCTCGGTGCACATGTTTGCAAGCTTGTTGTTGACATCCAGACTGACAGCGTTGAGCATGATACCCTGGCAGCCCTGCGTAATCAGGTTTTCAACAGCGCTCAGGCAGCCTTCGTCGGTCGCGTTCGCGCTCACGACGACCAGCTCTACACCATAATCCGCGGCTGCGGCCTTCGCACCTTCCACGATCTCAACAAACCAGTCGTTTTCCATCATGTAGACCTGAAAACCGAGCTTGATTTTGTCTTTCGTATAAGTGCCGGCGTCGGTGGGGATGGCCTTGTCAATTGCCGCTCTCGATTTCTGATACGGCGCGACAATGCCATTGGTGCAGGTGGGGTCGCTGTCACAGAGCTGATACAGCGGATGCTTCGCCTGTTCGATCAGCTTCGCGGCCAGCGCCTCATCTTCTACGCCGGGAACGCCGGATGCGTCTGTTTCTTCCTGCGCGGCAGGGGCTGCCGTTTCGGTCTGCTGGGATTCGGTCTCGGCGTCGGTCTTTGCCGCACAGCCGGAGACTGCCGCAAGCAGCATGGCCAGCGCCAGAACAAGCGCCAGTGCCTTCCAAAGTTTTCTCATTTTCGGTCTCCTTTTCTGTCTTTTTTTGATCCTATGATGCGATCGCCGCAGTTTCTGCGGTATTTTGCGGCACACATCTTTTACGGTTTTATCTTAACACGGATCGATTTTTGCAAACAGGATATCATTTTTACGAAAAGGGGGAAATTTTTGCGTTTTTCCACTTTTCTTTGTCTCTTCTGCTTATAACCGTAAAAAAGAGCCCTGTAGTTTTGTGCAAATCAACAGCATTCCACAAAACTACAGAGCTTTCTCATCTGTCTGTTCTTCCGCCGTTTTCTTTACGGCAACCGTTCCGCACAGCCGCCGCAGCTCGTCCGGCGTGATCGATTCTGTAAAGATCAGAAGCCTGATCCCTCTTTCCGCCATCCGGCGCAAAAGCGCAAGAAGCCGCGGCCAATCCTCGTCTCCGACGTTCAGAAACGGGTTTTCCAGCACCAGATATTCCGGCCTTTGCATCTGACAGCGAAACAGCATCAGAAGCCTTTTTTCAAAACTGCTCAGTTGCTGCGGATATCGTTTTTCCGGACGCACGCCGCATTCCTGATAAAATCGCTCGGCGACATTCCGGACGCGTTCTTCGCGCACCACGCCGCACGTGCCTGCTTTCCGGTACATTCCGATGCAGAGATTGTTCCCGATATCCAATGCGTCAACCGCGGCGTTTTCCGTTCCCTCCGGCACAAACAGTGCATTTTCCCCGGGACGCAGTCTGTCGATAACGGCGTCCAGTTCAGGATTCAGCCCGCGAAAGCTCTGCGGCGCGGACCAGAACGCTCCAGCGTTGGCGGCAATTCCGATCGCGGTCAGCGGCTTCTCCTGCTGTACGGTCTCGTCCTGGCGCTTCCTGTCTTCCCTGCGGACCACTGAGACGCCTGCCCGATAAATAAAGCTGTCCGTCCCGTTTTCGATATACACGCTCCGGTCGGCATACTGCATAACCGGCGTTTCCTGCCGGCAGAAAAACAGAAAGCTTACCCCACGGCGCTTATACTCCTCGATCAGCCGCAGCAGCACGGCCCACTGCGCTTTCGTATAATCATACGTCACATAGTCAAACAGAATGAGCCGTGTCCTGCTGATCTTTGCCTTCAAAAGCAGCACCACCTGCTGCTCAAAGGGCGTCAGCTCATAGGCCCTTTTCTGCGCAAGGCCGCCCATGTCATACGCCGCGAGCATTTTCTGCGCTTCCAGCTGCGCCGCCTTCGCCGAAAAAAACGAGATGGGATTTCTTCGTTCCCGCAGCGCGAACATATTTTCATAGACCGTAAAGTCCTGGATCAGGCGTGGCTTGGTATCGAGGATCTCCACTCCGTATTTTGCCGCGAACGTCCACGGTCGTCTGACCAGCTTTTCCTCATAGAAAAAGCTGCCGCTGTCCATGCGCCGCCTGCCGAGCAGAATGTCCCGGACAACGCGTTTTCCGCTTCCGTGCCGCCCATACAGACAGAGCATTTCCCCGCAGAAAATGGTCAGATTAAAATCCTTCAGCACATGGCCGTCTTCCCCGCCGGCGTCCACATGGCTGAGCCAAAGCAGTTCCTTCATGTCTCAGTCCCTCATCGCGTACCGGCCCACGCAGAAGCTGTCGACAAGCGGCATCACGATCTCGGTCTGGCAGCCGCAGCCCTCCACGCTGTGCATTCGCATGCCATATTCCTCGCCGAAGCAGAGCTTGATGCGGTTGTTGACATTCAAAACCGCGATGCCGTGCCGTCTGGTATTGTCCGGCAATTTGCCCGTGCGCAGCTGTTCGTTCAGCTCATCGAGCTTCTTCCGCGGCATGCCAGCGCCGTTGTCCGAAATCAGGATGTAGAGCTTCTGCTCGGTTTTTCCGGCTTCAATGGTGATCTCGCCATGCTCCGGCTTGAGCTCCAGTCCGTGAAAGATGGAGTTTTCGATGATGGGCTGCAAAATCATGCGCGGCACGTAATAATCCCGTATCCCTGGTTCTTCCAGAACCGTTTGCAGAGAAAAGCGCTCTCCGAAGCGAAAGCGCTGAATGTAGAAATAGTCGTCCACATGGCGAAGCTCTTCGGCAAGGCTCACCAGACTGTCGTGGTTGCTGATGCAGTATCTGAAAAACTTGGACAGGCGTTCGACCATCTCCGCGATGACCGTCTGATCGTTTTTCAGCGCCTCGCTTCGAATCGAGTCAAGCGTGTTATACAGAAAATGCGGATTGATCTGGCTTTGCAGCATCAGGTACTGAAACTGGATCTGCGACGCGCTGCGCTGAAGCTCCTCCGGACGCAGCGTATCCGCCGCGGGCGCGTCGTGCTTTTTCTTCAAAAACGAAAACACTCTGCTCCCTCCCTATCAGGCGTACAGGCTGCGGTAAACCGTCGGTTTGATGCCGACCGCCTTTTTGAAGACTTTTGAAAAGTATTTTTCATCCTGATACCCGACGAGCGCAGCAATGCTTTTCACAGACTCCCTCGTTTCTGCCAGATACTTTTTTGCTGCTGCGATGCGCAGCTGCGTCAGATACTCAGCAAAGCCCTGCCCGGTCTCCTGCTTGAAGACCTTCGAAAAATAGGCCGGCGACAGGCCGACGCGTTCCGCCACCTGCTCGAGCGTGATGTCCTTACCATAGGCCGCGTCCATATATGCCTTTGCTTCCAGGACCGGCCTCTGCTGCTTTTTGCGCAGCTTTTCCACGTAGTCGGAGAAAAACGTCAGAAGCAGCTCCTGCGTTGTGCGCAGCAGCTCCTGAAACGATCCGTCCGCGGCGGTTTGCCGCAGGATCTTCTGTGTCAGTTCGTCCTTTTCTCGCTGCTCGGCTGTTGTACCGTCCAGAGAGCACCGGATGAGCTCGCGCTGCGCCGCCAGCATGTCCGCCGGATGCCCCATGGAATACGCCGCCGCATCACGATCAAGCGCGTCATATTCCTTTCTGATCTCCTCGATCTGCAAATATTCAAAGCTCCTGCGGATCTCCTCGGCACGTCCTGGCGGAATGAGGCTCACGGGAAGGAACCGTCTGAGCCGCTGCACCATATCGTATTCCAGAATTTTATCGGTTCCGAAGGCAAGACTTCCCCGTTCGGCAAGCCGCGCCTGCCCGATCAGCTCCGGCAGATTGGAGATCTCCCCGCTCGTGCGGCTGCATCCGATCGTCACATGGAATTCCCCATAGATCTCAGATAAACTCCGGATCGTGTAGAGCAGCGCGGAAACACACTGCCTTCCCTCTTCCATCTGCGCCGTGTCCGCGTTGAGCAAAAGCAGCAGCCCGCCGTCTGCGCAGAAATGGCTTTCCAAACAAATGCCCGGACGTCGGCTTTTCTCAACAATGGTGCGGATCTTTTCCCGGAACACGACGTTTTCCTGCAAGGTCGTATCGATCGTCGTACAGATGTACTGCGCTCTGAAAAAACCGGGGACAAACTGCGTAAAGTATGTCCGGTTGCAGGCGTCGATCGTCATGTGCTGCCATCCATCCGACGGCTTCTGCTCCGAACCCTGTAAAAGCTGCCGCCACATTTCATCTGCGCAGCGCACGTGTTTATACTGCGTCTCCCGGTTTTTCTGCTGGCGAAGCTTGGCGCAGGCCTTCTCGAGCGTCTGATTCAGCGCCTCTTCGTCGATCGGCTTGAGAAGATAGTCCACAACGCCCTGCTGGATCGCGGTTTTTGCGTATTCAAAATGCCGGTAGCCGCTGGTGATGATAAACTCCGGAGAAAGGCCGAGCTCCTTCACCTTCTGAATGAGCTCCAGTCCGTCGCAGCCCGGCATCCGGATATCCGTCAGCACAATATCCGGTTTGTTGTTCTGAATGCTTTCAAGCGCATGAATACCATCGTAGCACACGTCGGCAACCTCAAGATTGAGCATCTCCCAGTGTCCGAGCTGCAAAAGGAGCTCTGCAATGCGATATTCATCCTCCACAACAACTACACGAAGCGGCATTTTCTTCCTCCTTGTATGACTCCCATTCAAATACTCTTTGGTGTCGATGCACTCGCAATTTTTGTTTGCAAAGCCCGTAACATGTTTGTATATATCATACATGACTAACGCCATTTTGCAAATATCTTTTTAGTATTTTGTTAATTACATTTGTGAAATTCTATCAGGAAAAATTTGCGCCTGAAGTTTCTGTCCGCACATCTATGGCAGACTACAAAAAAAGAAGAATGGCTTGTGAATCTGCCACTTTATGCGATAGATCAGATAATACCGCTCTAAATTCATGTGTGTATGACAAATAAATAGTATCCCTGGATGATTGGTTTGAGGAAAGAATGGAACCGGAAGCAATACCTATTACAAAAAAGTTTCTTCGCCTATTCTTTGTTTACGGCGGCGCAGTTTCTGCGCCGCTGGTTTTCTGCCCTGACCCAAACCGTGACCCAAACGCGGAAAAAATCAGGTGGAATAATCCGTACCGGAAAGGCTGCCGCTGTGGAAATTTTTGAGTGGAAAGGCGCGGAAATGCCTCGAAACGTTCACCAAAAATATCCGACCAACCTTCGGGACCAAGAGGCCTCGGGTTCGAATCCCGACACTCCGACCACCTAACCAGAAACCCGCAATCGTTGAGATTGCGGGTTTTTCCTTGTATTCTGGCGTTTTTTCGGCTTTTTCCGGTTGTCAAAACGGAAAACAGTTTTTACCTTTTGGCACACTTTTTTAGCTCCGTAAAAGCGATTTTTGTCATGAAATTTGTCACGAAAAATGCCCTCCCACGCATCACGCGCAGGAGGGCTTTTCTTATTTCGTGCGGATGATCGCCGTCGCGCCGTTGTTCCCGACCTCGAAGCCGAACGCCTCGCAGAACTGCCGCAGTCCGACAAGCTCCACCGGCGAGATGCCGCAGGCGGCGAGAAGATCCGCAAGCATGATGCGGTTCTGTCCGCCCACCAGCTGCCCACGCACGGTCTTCATCGTTCCGTCCACAATGATCTGCCGCGTCTCATCCTGATACGCCTTCGCGCCGTTTGCAAGCGCCATGACCGTATGCCCGGATGATACCAAAATATCGCCGCGCCGCAGATATTCGTCGGAGCAGAGGTACTTCCCGCCCGTCAGAAGCTCGAAGTGACCGGTCTTCGGCCAGTCGTGCATCATGCAGTACGTCGTGCAGCTGTTGCCGAACTTCCTGAAAAGCTCCTTCAGCTCCGTAACGCCGCCCGACACGGCGCAGAGCATCATGAACGCGCTGCAATCCGTCTCCACCGGCGTATCGATCCTGCCGAGGTCGAAGTCGACCGTCTCAGCGGCTTTGTACGCCGTGTTCCGCCCGTCCATGTCATAGCCGATGTTCTTGTTTCTTACGCCGTCTTCGCACGCCTGCGCGGCTTTCTCGGCCTCCTGCGCATTCTTGAAGCGAAGGATGCCCAGCCAGTGACCGTTATACCAGTTGGAGAAGTTCAGCTCCCGTCCGTTCTGGTTGCCCGGCTTCTGCCCGCGCCCGCCCGTCTCTCCGAGACTTGCCTGTCCGATTTTGATGCTCATGCGTCCTCGACCTCCTGCGCGTCCTCCTGCGCGTCCTCCTGCGCGTCACCTGCCATCTTACCGCCCGCGTCATCGACCGCCTTCTTGCCGGCCGCCAGCAGCTTTACCAGCCACGCAGGGACTTTCGCGCCCAGACTCACGCCATGCTCCGCTAAACTTCCCAGCTCCCCGATGATGTACCAGATCACGACCAGCGGACCAATGAGCGTCGTGTACTCAAACGGCAGCACGACGCCCGGCACATTGCTCAAGATCATGCCGATCACCCAGTCCGCCATGACCGCCACAATGACAATCACGATCATGCCGCCCTTGTGCCATGCGCCTTCTCGCAGCTTCGCGCTCGACCACTCCCCGCGCTTCGCAG
>ERZ791923.2953-NODE-2953-length-13977-cov-5.781928_pt1 | contig 13977 bp, 8 predicted proteins | sample MGYA00510133_ERZ791923 | MGnify/ENA primary metagenome ERZ791923 (study PRJEB30046, sample SAMN00792106) | human gut metagenome | study: EMG produced TPA metagenomics assembly of the A metagenome-wide association study of gut microbiota in type 2... | reverse complement strand
GGCTCGGACAGCGCGCCCTCGAACGTAAAAGGCAGGGAATTCGTGTTCTACGACGGCGACGACCTCGACTGGCAGTTCCGCGTAACCCCTTCGGGCAGCGACGGCTCCGCCTTGCTTATGACGAACAGCAGCACGTCGATGATTGTCGAGCCTTACTGCTACTACACCAAGGCCTCGGAAAACACCGCCAACATACACATGTACTACGACTCCTACACCACGGTGGGAGGCATAGCAGGCGGGCGGAGGATTGTGCTCGACCTGAAGCTGACGTTCACCTCCAAGAACGGCGGCACGTACACCGGCACGGCTACGATGTGGTCCGGCTCGAGCAGCACCGTAATCGACACGGACGACATGTTCGGCTACTTCAGCTACGACACGGAGTTCAGCCCCACATGGCAGGGCGACACGGGGGGCAACCCGGACACTCCCGGCGGCGGTGACGACGAACAGGGCGGCGGAAGCCCCGGCGACATGGTTTCGTCGGCCTTGGGCGTGGAAATAACGAGAGTCAGCGCAAGCAACGCTTTCACGCAGCACTCCGTTACATTCCGCCTGGAAAAGAACTCCACAAGCAACCTGCCCTCCACCGTGGGCTTCATAATAGGCACGTCGCCGGGCGTGACATTGGACAACGCCTTGAAGGTGCGCGAGGAGAGCAGTGACTACCTCAACGGGTACTCCACGTTCTTCGGCGCCTTTACCACGGAGGCGGACCTGCTCGAGGGAGCCACGCGCTACTACATACGCCCCTTCCACCGCGAAGGCAACAGGGTGACATACTACAACGAAGAGAGCGTCGAGACCCTCGGCGACTGGATAACGCTCGACCTGAGGAACAACCTTATCCCCGTGTTCACGTTCGCATACGACATAAAGCGCAGCGGCCGCTACGAGATAAAGGCCCAGTTCAGGGTAAACAGCAACGGCAACGTGTCGTTCTACGAAAAGGTATACAAAACCGTCACAGGCGGCAGCGGGTACGTCACAGTCGACGCACGCAACGACACACCGTACGACTGGGACACGGAGGTAGAATGCGTATGGGGAATTGTTACCGACTTGGAGACCGGCATCGTCTACCAGCCGCCACTCATTCACGGCGGCGCGCCTTCGAGCGTTTAACGGCTTTCTTTGCCGCACGCGCCGCAGCATGACGCCATGGCGCGAGCACTGCAAAAGGCGTGCCGGAACGCCGCAGGTTGTTAAGGCATGTTAACGCCGGGAGGGCAAAAATGCAGACACGCTTACGGTGCGGAAACACAGCGTTTTGAGGGCGCAAAAAATATGTCCGAGGAATTTTGAAATTCCTCGGACATATTTTGTTTTTTCTCCCTTGCTTTTTTTCTTTTCTCCGAGAGGGGGTTCGGAGTTAGCGATACGCGCGCCGTAACAGGCGGTAAAAATTTAACTGTTTTTCACATTTACCATAGCCCGCGGCAAGCCACTTGAAAAATTTCCTACGGGAACACCTTGAAGGCGTAGCCCTGCGACTGGAGCCACTCTATTGCCCTGGGCAGCGCGTAGAGCAGCTTGTCTTCGGAGCGCAGCGAGTCGTGGAACGTGATTATCGAGCCGTTGCGGGCGTACCGCCTTACGTTGAGAAGCACGTCGCGGCCGTTGAGGTTGATACTGTAGTCGCGGGTGACGAGGTCCCACATCACAATGCGGTAGCGCTGCTTGACGAACACATACTGGTCCCATTTCATCCAGCCGTGCGGCGGGCGGAACAAGTCGGTCTGCAAGAGTATGTTTGCTTTGTCGACGTTGCGCATGTATGAACGCACGCCGTGTCGCAGCCCGCCTATGTGGTTGTAGGTATGGTTGCCTATCCTGTGCCCGCGGTTCCTCACCATTGCGAGCCCCTGCGGGAACTTGTAGGCATTCTCGCCCACCATGAAAAAGGTGGCCTTAATGCCGTAATGGTCGAGCACGTCGAGCACCCATGGAGTGACGACGGGTATAGGCCCGTCGTCAAACGTGAGGTAAACCGCACGCTCGTCGGGATTCATCCTCCACAGCGCGTGGGGGTAAAGCCATCGCAGAAACGTTGCCGGCTGCTCTATTATCATTATTCAGTGTCTGGTTGGGCATTCACGGCCGCGGGCGTCACTGCTGTGCGCCGCTTCCGCTGTCCTGGGGGAGGAAAGAGTCGCCCGTGCGCGACTGCCACTGCCCGTAATACTGCATTATTTCGTTTTCGGTTTTCTTCATCTTGGCCTCGTCGAACATCTGGTAAGTGCGCAGCACGTTGCGCAGCACTTCGAGGTGCAGCATATAGTCGCGGCGGTACGACATAAGCTCGTTTGTGTTGAGCGAGTTGTACCACGTGAGGAACTGGCGCGAGTCGGTGGCAATCTTCGAGAGTATGTAGTCGGCCTTCTTGTTGTTGCCGAGGAAAGCATACGCGCGTGCCAGTTCTATCGCGCCGCTGCGCCAGTCGTAAGGCACGTTGTACTCGGGAATCTGCTTCTCGCAGTAGTCGAGCGCCTTTTGTGCCCTCACGGTGTCGCCCTGCAGGAGCAGCTGCAGCACAGTCTGCGAGAAAGCCACGCGGTGCGACCAGCACATGCGCATTGCGTTCTCGTCGATGTAGAGGCCGGGCTTGTCGAGGCCGCCGTAGCGGTAGCGGTTCATGAGGTTGTCGTACATCTTGTCGACGTCGATGGTGTTCTTGGTCTTTTCGGTGTTGAACGGCGAAATCCTGTATGCAAGTCCTTCCTTTATGAAGTTGTCGCCCAGGCTGCCGTAGTTGTCGGCGCCCACTGTGATGGCCACGTAAATGGGACGCTTCCAGTTGCTCTGCGAAATCATCTCGTAGAACATGAGTTCGTTCTTATATACGGAGCTTCTGCCCTTGAGCGAGATAGTCATGACATCGGGAATGCTGTCCTTGAGCATCATTCCGGAGCGGCGCACGGCCTCCTTGTCGACCGTTATGACCATACTGTCGGTAGGTATGAAGCGCTGCTCGGGGTCGGAAGCGCGCACGAAGTTCTTCATTATGTAGGAAACCTCGAACATGTTCACGTCGGGATACTGGCGGTTCAATTCGAGCAATGCCTGTTTTTGCGAAGCGTCCACGTGCACCAGTTCGTGCTCGCCGTTGGATACGTACTCCAGGCGGCTCCATGTTATGGGCAACGAAGGCGAGTCGTAGGCAGGACGCTTCATCTGGTCGATGTACCAGTCGGTCTGCAGGTAAGAGAAGTTGCATACTCTCGCGTCGGTGCGCACTCCTTCAGTCTCCTGGTTGTACCAGAGGGGGAAGGTATCGTTGTCGCCGTTGGTAAAGATTATCGGGTTGCCCTTGTCGGGGAGCGTCATGAGGTAGTTGCGGCCGAAATCGCGGCACAGGTAACGGCCGGAGCGGTCGTGGTCGTCCCACGTCTGCGAAGCCATCTGTATTGGAACGAGCACGCAGGCCAGCGACGCTATTATGGAAGCCGGCAGTGCGCCCAGCTTGAGTTTTTTAAGCCCTTCGACAATGCCCAGCACGCCGAGGCCAATCCAAATGGCAAAGGCATAGAACGAGCCGGCATAGGCGTAGTCGCGCTCACGGGGCTGTGTGGGTGTTTGGTTAAGGTAAAGCACGATGGCGATACCCGTCATGAAGAAAAGGAAGAACACAACCCAGAACTGGCGTATGCCCCTTGCGCCGCGGTAAGCCTGGAAGAAAAGTCCGACAAGCCCGAGTATGAGCGGCAGGCAGTAGAACACGTTGTGTCCCTTGTTGTTCTTGAGCGAATCTGGCAGGAGGTCCTGGTCGCCGAGGCGCAGGTTGTCGATGAACGGAATGCCGGTAATCCAGTTTCCGTGTTCTTTTTCGCCGTAACCTTGTATATCGTTCTGGCGTCCGGCAAAGTTCCACATGAAGTAGCGCCAGTACATGAAGTTAAGCTGATACGACACGAAGAACTTGAGATTCTCCCACTGCGTGGGCATCTTGACCGACGTAACGCGGCCTGTGGGGTCGTTGTAAGGCACTTCGCGGCCTTCAACCCCGCCCATCCAGCTTTCGTAAGCGTTGCGGTGGTCGGCCGAATACATACGCGGGAAAAGCATGTTCTGCGCGTAAACGTATTCGTTGTCGTGGCCCACTACGACGTAGGAGTCTTTCTCGCCCTCGTGGTCTTTTTCCTTGCGGTTGTAGATAGCCTTGCCCTCGTTGCGCTTCCAGTAGAGCATACCGTCGCCTCCCGACTCGAACTCGGGCTGCGATGTGTAGGCGTTGCCGTAGAACAAGGGGCGCGAACCGTACTGCTCGCGGTTAAGGTAAGAGCCGAGGGTGAAGATGTCCTCGGGCGAGTTCTGGTCCATGGGAGGATTGGCCGTGGAGCGGATTACTATTACCGCATAGGTGGAGTAACCAATCATAAGCATGAGGAAGCAGAGCAGCGTGGTGTTCACTACGCGCGCCGAAACGAGGAAGCCGTTCTTCTTGTTCCTTTTGCGCAAAACGACGAACAATGCCGCGAGCACTATAACGCCGAGGATAACGCTCGAAGCGCCCGAACCGTAGAACGGTATTCCGAGAAAACCTACGGAAAGCACCGATGAAATCACGATATTCCTGCGGTTGGTGCCTTTCTGGCTCTCCCATATTGCCCACAGCACGCAGGCCACGAGCAGGATGATATAAACTATCAGGCCGGTATTGAAACTGAAGCCGAGGGTGTTTACGAACAGCAGCTCGAACCAGCCGCCAACCTTTACAATGCCAGGCACTACGCCGTAGAGCACCACGCCCACGATAACGAACGACACGAGGAGCGCAAGAAGCGAGCCCTTGGCGTTGAGGTCGGGACGGTGCTTGTAGCAATACACGAGCACGATGGCCGGAATGCACAGCAGGTTGAGCAGGTGGACACCGATACTAAGGCCGGTAAGGAAAGAGATGAGCACGAGCCAGCGGTCGCTGTGCGGCTGGTCGGCACGCTCCTCCCACTTGAGTATCAGCCAGAACACTACCGCCGTGAACATGGACGAGTAGGCGTAAACCTCGCCCTCGACCGCGCTGAACCAGAACGTGTCGCTGAACGTATAGGCCAGCGCGCCTACTACGCCCGCGCCTATCACTTCGATTAGCTGGGCGGTGGTGGGATTCTCGCCGTCGCGCACGATGAGCTTGCGCGCAAGGTGGGTAATGCTCCAGAACAGGAACAGGATACATGCCGCGCTCATCAAGGCCGACATCACGTTGACCATCATTGCAACGTGCGAGGGGTCCTGGGCAAACTGCGAGAACAAATTGGCCGTAAGCATGAAGAACGGCGCGCCGGGCGGGTGGCCAATCTCCAACTTATATCCCGTAGTTATGAACTCGGGGCAATCCCAATAACTTGCGCTCGGCTCTATGGTCGAGCAATACACAAATGCCGCGATGGCAAATGTAATCCAACCTACAAGGTTGTTCACTGTTTTGTAGCGGTTCATCTACTGTTATTATGTTTTGGTTTATTTTTATCCCGTTTGCGTGGAAGAATAATTTACACAATGTGCAAAAGTATGAATTATTACGTAATTATCTGCCTGCAAGCCGCTTTTTTATGGTTCACAAAGGTTCACACACGCACTGTGCGGGCATAAAAACACCGCCGCCGTCACCGCAATGCGCGCCGCCGGCACATTCACCTGCACGCCGCGCGGAAATAACATTTGTTAAAACGCGCCGGAAACCACATTGGAGAAAAACAAAAAAGCAAGGGAGAAAATCGAAAATATGTCCGACCTATTTCAAAATTTCTCAGACATATTTTTGCCCATCCCGAACCCCTATGGTTTTCAACGGGTTACGAGGGACGTATTTCCGCACCGGAATTAACATTCGGCCGCCGCATAATGCACGAAACGGCAATCAGGCGCGCCGCCGGCAGAAAGCCGCACCAAAACAACGCCGGCGGCCTGCCCAACACAGACCGCCGGAATTATTTCAAACCTTGCGGGGATTTTTTACCTCAACACAAACCTGACGGGCACCGTAAGGTAAACCTTGACTTTCTTTCCGTTGTGCCTGCCGGGTATGAAGCGCAGCGTCTTTATTACCCGCAGGGCCTCGTTGTCGAGCAAGCCGAACGACGAATGCATAATCTGGAAATCCTGCGGCTTGCCGTCCTCGTTAACCACGAAACGCACCATCGTAACTCCCTCCATGCCCTTGGCCAACGCCTCGGCCGGGTATGAAAGCTGCGACTGTATGTATTTAATCATGGCACGCTCGTCGCCACCGGCAAACTGCGGCATTTGCTCCGTGTAATGATACACGCCGTTAGCGTCCTGCGACGGGGAATTCTCACCCTTGCTGCCCTTGAACACGGCCGAGGGATTGGATGGCTCGCCCTGCGTCATGCGTTTCCAGAGCTCCTCCCACCTGGCTCCGGTGGACTGCACGTAAAGCTTGGCAAGCATACAGTCGTTGCCTATGTATTCGGTGCTGATACGGTTCTGTCGGCCCGTGATTTGCGGATTGGTAGACGAATATGCCACATTCTCCACTATCACGCTGTCACCTTCCAGCGTATAGGTGCCGTGGTTGGTTATGTAAGCGCTCTCCTTTTCCGACTTCCAGGCCATTACGGCAAACTGCCCGTCGGGATAATAGATTTTCCACACAGGAATGAAATTCACTGTGGCCTCGTCGCCACGGCTGGAAGGAATAGAAAGCTGCCAAACACCGTGGGGCGACACTTTTCTGCTTTGTGCAAACAACTGCACCGGCTGCAAAACGTATGCTGCAACCGCTAAAACGAAAAATACCGCATGTTTCATGACTTCCAAGTATTATACGCCGCCAAAGTGCGGGCTTGCGGCACGCCCGTTGCTACTTATTTGCAATAATATAAAAATTTCTGAAATTACGCAAGCACAAGTTAAAAAAATGAAGCCGGAGAATAAAAAAAGTGCAGGCTCTTGAGAGTCTGCACTTGGATTGCTTGTTGTTCCACACCGATTCGAACGATGACTGAGAGAACCAAAAACTCTAGTGCTACCATTACACCATGGAACAAACACTATGTCCGTCGTTAAACGGCACGGCAAAAGTACAACATTCTGATGAAACCGCAAAATTTTTTAACCCAAATCGGCCGTTAGGCTTCGTCAAATTGCGTGCTTATGCCCAAAGATATACGCCTGTCAGCGGGCAAGGCTTATTTCCTTCATCAGGCGGTCGGCCTTGGCCCAGCGGTCGATTACGTACATCACGTAACGTATGTCAACGCCTATGCAGCGCGTAAGTTCGGTGCTGTACTGCAAGTCGTTGGCCATTGATTCCCAGTTTCCGTCGAACGCCAGGCCCACAAGCTCGCCCTTGCCGTTGAACATCGGGCTTCCGGAGTTGCCGCCGGTAATGTCGTTGTCGGTCACGAAGCACAATTGCAGGTTCTTGCTGCGGCTGTCGGTGTAACGGCCGTAATCGCCCGACGTCATAAGGCGAAGCACATTGTCCTCCATGTAGTAATCCTTGTTTTGCGCGGCTTTGGCCACTTTTGCGGCGAGCGTCTGCGGCGTGGTGTAGAGCGGATATTCGCTTCCTCCCCAGGGAGTGTATGTCTTGAACGTTCCGTAGCTCATTCGGAGCGTCATGTTCGCGTCGCTGTACAGCGGCGAGCCCTCGTACATCTCACGCACGGCCTGCGTAAGGCGGCGTTCGCCCTCGTTCACCGCGGCAGGGTCTATGCTTTCCTGTATCTTGACGAGGCTGCTGCTTATCTGCTTCAACGTCTTGCGCAGCGGGTCGCGTTCAATCCATTTTGCTTTTCCGCGTTTCAGACGGCCAATCACTGCGGTGCTGTCGGTAAGGCTGCTGCGTGCGGCCACGTCGGTCAGATATGCGCCGAAATTACCGCCGTATTGCTTGTCGACAGTGCTGAAAAAGCCGGGATAGGTCTCAGCAGGCATTTCGTCGCGGAACATCCAAAGGCCGGCGGCAAGAGTGCGCAGGTCGAGGCGGAAGTCGAGGTTACGGTAAATCTCACGCACGGCGGCGATGAGCTCGTCTCGCATTCCTTTCTCTTTAGAATAGTCGCCGTGCGAAATTGCAGCCACAAGTTCGAACACTTGCAGGTCGTAGTTGAGATTAAGTATGCTTTTGTAAAGCTGTTTCCGTTTGAGTGTGTAATCAGGATAGGCCTGGCGCAGTTTTTCAAGCACGTCGCCATACTTTGCCTTGCGCTGCGGGTCGGCGTTTATCCATTCGGTGAGCGACTGTTCGAACTTGCGTTTGCTGTCGAGTATGCCGTACATCGTGATACTCCTGTTCATGCCAATGCTGTTCTTGTAAGTGTTCGAGAAAGTCTGGTATTTGCTGTCGTATTTGAGGCGCAGCGCCGGGTCGGCGTCCATTTCGGCCTTCCACATTGGAAGGCGCAGGCTGCCTGCCTTGATAAACTCGTCGTTCATGGCATTCATGCGCGCTTCTATGCCGTAGCTCGATAGGTATCGGTAAGTCGAGCCGGGGAAGCCGAGTGTCATGGCAAAGTCTCCCGCCTTGTAACCGTCGAGCGAGACGGCGGCCACGCGCGAAGGCTTGTAGGGCACGTTATCCTTGCTGTAAGGCGCGGGCATGTTGTCCTTGCCGGCATAGATACGGAATACGCTGAAGTCGCACGTCTCGCGCGGCCACACCCAGTTGTCGGTGTCGCCGCCGAACTTGCCCAAAGACGAGGGCGGTGCGAGCACGAGGCGCACGTCGGGGTAAACGCGGTACACGGTTACGTAGAATTCGTTCGCGCCGTAGTAAGGCACCAACTCTGCCCAGAGCGTCGAGTCCTTTGCCGTCACTTCCTTAACGAGCACTGTCTCCATCGAGTCGAGCAGTTGGTTGCGGCGGTCGCCCCATATCTGATGTTGCGCGCCGTCTGCGCCCTTTTCGGTTATAACGGGCAGCACGCGGTCGGTTACACGCTCCTCGCGCAGCGGGAAGCTGACGAACAGGCCCGGCACGTTCCATTCCTCCTCCGGCGTTGCGGCGTAAAAGCCGTCCTTTACGTAGTCGTGCTCCGGGGTTGAGTGTTTCTGTATGCTCTCGAAGCCGCAATGGTGGTTGGTAAAGACAAGCCCGTTGTCCGACACCACCACGCCGGAACAGTATCCGCCGAACAGCACCACGGCATTGCGCAACGAAGTGCCGTTATCGTTCGAAAGTTCCTCGGGCGTCATGCTGAAGCCGTAAGCCCGCATGGCGTCGTAAGTCTGTTTGGTAAGATTGCCCAGCATCCACATTCCGCCGTCGGCGCGGAGCGACGTGGCGGCCGTTAGCAGCAGGGCAGAAAGAATCAAGAGTGTTTTTTTCATTGTAATATCGTTTTTTTCGATTGTCATCGATTTATATGTCGTTTTGTTTTCGTTTTCCCGCGCGCCGTTCTCGCCGTCAGGGGCCGTGGCGCGCCGTTTCGTATGGTAAACGAAGGGAACGCCGCAAAGGTGACGCGGAAAAATGCCGCCGGCATTAAAAACCGGACGGCGCACATGCGACATCGCGGGGCGTCACTTCCCGTTAGCCGGTTTGCGGTGCAACCAGTGAGCGGTGAGCCAGCGGCGCACGGGCTCGTCGTAGAGCTTGAGACTCGCGTAGGCCGCGGCAAAGCAGAACAGGTAGCTCATAATGCTTGTGAACAGCACCTGCGAGGATGTTGCGTCGGGCGTATTGCTTATCCAGCCGCCTAACAGGGTGAACACTATGGGATACTGCGTGATGTAGAGCGGATAGGATATGTCGCCGAGGAACTTGCAGGCCTTGGCCGTGCGCCCCGTGGTGACGCTCCCCGCCCCCATGAGCACAACCACGGGGAAGAAAAGCAGTATGCAGGCCGCCTCGTACATGCCGTTCCACAAGCCGTGCGCCTCACCGCCCACTCGCGGCATTGCAAGCAGCACCACGAGCAGCAGGCTGCACCACAGGAAACCGCCGCGCACGCGGATTTTCCACCCCATGCGCGAGAGCAGCAGCCCCGCAAAGAACGGGAACAACAGCCGCGTGAAACCTATCGTCAGCTCGGGCGCGGTAAGAGCCCAGCCGCGCACGTCCATCGACACCGGAACGGGTATCATGAGCAACCCGAGGAGCGCCACCACCAGTAGCTTGCCCACGGGCGTTTCGCCCACGAGGGGGAACATGTCGCCCGTGCCGAAGTAGAAGAACAGCAGCCCCACGAGCGTGGAGAGCACTATCATGGGGTGCAGGCGCACGAGCCTGCGCTTGAAGAAAGTCCACGTCGACATGCGGTTCCAGCGGTCGTCGTAGGCATAGCCCACCACGTAGCCCGAGAGGATGAAAAAGAAGTCCACTGCCAGGTAGCCGTGGTTTATAGGCGACGTGGTAAGGCCAAGGCCGTTTACTTCGAAGTGGTGGTAGAGCAGCACTATGGCCGCCGCCACGCCGCGCAGGCCGTCGAGAATCTCGTAGCGCGGCTTCGAAGGTAAGGGGTTGCCGGGTATCATTTTTATGTATGGTTAGTTAATGTCGTATTCGTTTTTTATTCATCCCGCCCGGCAGGGGGCGAAAAATACATCGGACATAATTCAAAATATGTCCGACCTATTTCAAAATATGTCTGACATATTTTCGTTTTTCTGCGGGGCATTTTTTCGCACCTCGTAACCGGTTAGTCCTCTGTACGTTGCAAAGGCCGTTTTTCAGGCACGCAAATGAATGCTTATGCGGCCGCAGGTGAATTTTCTTCCACTCCCGCAAGGTTGCGCGGGAGCGTCATCTTTTCTTGAAGTACTTGCCCACCACGGGCAGGCCCGAGAGCGGAAAGTCGTGGTACACGATGTGGCCCACGAACGCCGCCAGCAGCACCGTGTTCACCGCTATGCGCGCCAGCTTGGGCATGGTATGCGGCAGCAACATCATAACCGCCGTGAACAGCGCGGCCAGAGCCACGTAAACGCCTATGGAGCGCAGCGGATAGGATATGGGGTATTTGCGCTGCCCCACGATGTACGACAGGAGCATGGACACGCCGTAACCGGCAAAGCCCGCCCACGCGCAGGCCATGTAGCCGTAGCGCGGGATGAACACTACGTTCACTACTATTAGCACGGCGCAGCCTATGCCCGAGAACACGGCTCCGTAGATAGTCTTGTCGACCAGCTTGTACCAGAACGACAGGTTGAAGTATATGCCCATCATTATTTCGGCCGCCATGACCACGGGCACGACCCTGAGGCCCTCCCAGTAGTCGGGGGCTATGATGTATTTGAACACGTCGATGTAGGCCATCACCGTAAGAAAGGCCAGGAGCGTGAAGATGACAAAGTATTTCATGGCGCGGGCATACGTCTCGCGCGAGCCGCGCTCCGAAGCAGAGCCGAACACGAACGGTTCGTAGGCGTAGCGGAACGCCTGCGTTATCATGGCCATAATCATGGCTATCTTCGAGGCCGCGCCGTAGATTCCGAGCTGCACCTTGCCCTCCGCCCCGGGCATTACGTGGGGGTAGAGTATCTTGTCGGCCGTCTGATTAAGTATCCCGGCTATGCCGAGCAAGAGTATGGGCCAGCTGTACGAAAGCATGCGGCGGCACAGCGCGCGGTCGAATACATAACGGAAGCCGGTAAGCTCCTTCCAGAAAAAGAACGTTATAAGCCCGGTGCAGAAAAGGTTGATACGGAACACGTAGCCCACGCCCACGGCCGGGTCGTACACCGCAGCAGCCGCAGCGTGCGTGGACGGATTTGCGTAAAGTGCCGGAAGCAGCAGGAAATAGACAAGGTTCAACGCAATGTTCAACACCACGAACAGCAGCTTCAATGTAACGAACTTTAGCGGCTTATGTTTATAACGCAACCAGGCGAACGGAATGCACTGGAACGCGTCCAAAGCCACGCAGGCGCACATTATGCCCACATAGTCGGGGTGGTCGGGATAACCGGCAAACGAGGCCACCGGCCCGAGGAACGCCAGCACCGCCGCCACGAACACCACGCACACCGTGCCGACCATGATGAGCACCGTGGAGTATGTGCGGCGCACATCGGCACCTTCCTTGTTGACGAAGCGGAAGAAGGTGGTTTCCATGCCGAACGTGAGCAGCACGAGCAGCAACGCCGTGTAGGCGTACACGTTCGTTATCACGCCGTAGCCGCCCGACGAGGCCGCCAGCTTGGCCGTATAGAGCGGCACGAGCAGGTAGTTGAGGAATCTTCCCACTATGCTGCTCATCCCGTAAAGGGCCGTGTCGCGGAAAAGGGATTTCAGGTTTGCCATTGTTTACTGACTTATCATTTTATCAACCGAAAAACATGTAACATACGGCTATTGCCGCTATCGTACCGGCCACGTCGGCTATAAGGCCGCACGTAACGGCGTGGCGCGTGTACCTTATGCCCACGCTGCCGAAGTAAACGGCCAGTATGTAGAACGTCGTGTCGGTGGAGCCCTGGAACAGGCAGCTCAGCCGCCCGGTGAACGAGTCGGGGCCGAACGCCGTCATGCAGTCTACCATCATTCCGCGCGAGCCGCTGCCGCTCAGGGGTTTCATCAACGCCGTGGGCAATGCCCCCACCCAGTCGGTAGGCGCGCCGAGCTCCGCGGCCACCCACGCAATGCCCCCGGTTATCCAGTCCATTACTCCGGCGGCACGGAAAACGCCAATGCCAACGAGTATGGCCACGAGATAAGGAATTATGCGCACGGCCGTCTCGAAGCCTCCCTTTGCGCCCTCGATGAAAGCGTCGTAAACGTTAACCTTCTTCCTTACTCCCACTGCTATGAACAGCACAATGATTGAGAAAAGCATTATGTTGGCCACCGACGTGCCCACAATGTCCATCGTTGCCCGGTCGAGCTGGGCAAAACCGAATATTATGGCCGCCACACAGGCGCAGGCGCCGCCGAGGGTGAGCACAAGCGTGCGGTTGAAAAGGTTTATGCGCTGGTAAATGCTCGTGGCTATTATCCCGGCAAGCGTGGCTATGAACGTGGCTATGAGTATGGGTATGAACACGTCGGTGGGCTGCGCCGCGCCGAGCTGCGCACGGTAGACCATGATTCCCACGGGCACTATCACCAGCCCCGAGGTGTTCAGCACAAGGAACATTATCATGGCGTTGGTGGCGGTGTCTTTCCTGGGGTTGAGCTCCTGGAGCTTCTCCATGGCCTTGAGGCCGAGCGGCGTAGCCGCGTTGTCGAGGCCGAGCATGTTGGCCGCCATGTTCATGAAAATGTTGCCCATGGCGGGATGTCCCTTGGGAATGCCGGGAAAGAGCTTGCTGAACACCGGGTAAAGCCCGCGCGAAAGGGCCTGCACCAGCCCGCCACGCTCGCCTATCTTCATTATGCCGAGCCAGAGCGACAGCACGCCCGTCAGTCCGAGCGAGATTTCAAAAGCCGTCTTGGCCGTTTCGAACGTGGAGTTCATTATGGCGGGAAACACCGTGGTGTCGCCAAGGAAAACGAGCTTCACCGCGGCCACGACAAACGCTATGCCGAAGAAAGCTATCCATATATAATTGAGAACCATGGGATGTTTGTTTTTATGCGGCCGTAAAATTAGTCAGATTTTTTTACAAAACATTGCTTTTCCCTGCATAAGCCGTCGGCCGCGCACGCTATGCGGCAAAAACGGTACGTGCGCCTTACATCGGGAACGGCAAAGCGGGAAACATGGCGGCCCGCAGCCGGTTTTAACTATTGTGAACGGAAAAACAGGAGCGTCTTGGGAGTATTTCAGAAGGGGATAGGAGAAAAGAAAAAAAAGGTCGGACCTATTTCGAAATATGTGCCTTGAATTTTAAAATATCTCAGACCTATTTTCGGGCGGCCGGAAAACGCTTGCAGAGAGGCTTTTGGGAAACTGCGCCATGCGGCCCGGCGCTTTAACATTTCACGCCATGCAGATTGACAAAACGTCAATCATACGCGCACCATACTTCAACCCAAAACGGTCATTAGGGAATTAAGTAGTAACGTCGAATGCGGTTCCTTCGCCAACTTACGCACTTCTGCCGTCATCTGTCTTCCCGCCCGGC
>ERZ791923.2946-NODE-2946-length-14034-cov-4.733028_pt1 | contig 14034 bp, 8 predicted proteins | sample MGYA00510133_ERZ791923 | MGnify/ENA primary metagenome ERZ791923 (study PRJEB30046, sample SAMN00792106) | human gut metagenome | study: EMG produced TPA metagenomics assembly of the A metagenome-wide association study of gut microbiota in type 2... | reverse complement strand
GCCGACGACGAGGAGTACACCGGAGAGCAGGACGGCGGAGAGTACTATGCCGACGATGAGGAGTACACCGGAGAAGAGGACGGCGAAGAGTACTATGCCGACGATGAGGAGTACACCGGAGAAGAGGACGGCGGAGAGTACTATGCCGACGACGAGGAGTACACCGACGAGGAGTATATCGGAGAAGAGGACGGCGGAGAGTACTATGCCGACGATGAGGAGTACACCGGAGACGAGGATGGCGAAGAGTACTATGCCGACGACGAGGAGTATATCGGAGACCAGGACAGCGAAGAATATTACGCCGACGATGAAGAGTACTATGCCGACGATGATATGGCACCTGCTCGCGGCGGTAAAGGGAAAAAGAGTAAAAAGCAGGGTGGCAATAAAATAGCTGCTATCTGGACCAAATTCCTGAACATGAGCACCATGGACCGCATTATGACGGCAACCGGTGTGGCAGTGCTGATCTTGGCCATTGTGACAGGCAGTGTATATGCCAGCGCACGTATGGTGGATCATCAGGTATCGGAGTTCGTCAGTGTGGGCAGCCAACTGGACGGCATCCAGATGATCGGTGAGCAGGGTATGCTGGCAGTGGCAGATGCAAAGCTTGCGAAGATCGCAGCAGCCAATGCAGTCGATGATGAGAATGAGGAACAAAAAGAATATGATGAGGCCGAGTATACCAACGGTGGTACCGTTGAACTGGAACTGGTCTCCGTGCAGAAGGATCTAAAGATCAAATTTACCAATAAAAAGAGCGGTAAACTGATCTCCAATGTACCTTTCAGCGTGACGATCACGGATCCCAAAGGTAAATCTGATACCTGGACCGATGATGACATGGACGGTATTATCTACAAGAAGGGCATTACCCCCGGCAACTACACGGTAGCGGTAAATACCCTGACCGATGAAAAATATAAGGATTACACACTGCCTACCGGTACCCAGAAGGTAGAAGTCAGAAAGGATATCGCTTATAAAAAGGTCGATGTGGCGAACGAGATCAAGAAGGAATCCGAGGTCAATGCGGCAAAAGAGGACACCATGAAAAATGATACCGTGGTGGAATCTATTCTGGAAGATACCGTGCAGTGGGTAGAAAGTAAGAAGTTACCGCCTAGCTATAGAGAGGTGTCAAAGGATACCGTGGTAAATCCGGAAAAACAGACGGCTTACAGCGGAAGATTCCTGCGCATAGCAAATGAAAAGATCAGTATCACGGTAGGAGAGACCAAGCAGCTGAATCCGCCGGCAGGAGCCACGGTTGTTAGCTGGAGCAGCGATAATGCAGGGGTTGCCAGTGTAAATAATGGTGTGATTACCGGCGTGAAGGCAGGTGGACCTGTAACGATCACATGTACGTATACGGAGGCTGGCAGTGCTACACCGACTCCTACGCCGACGCCTACACCTACACCGACGCCTACACCTACACCGACGCCTACATCGACACCGGAGACAACCCCAATAACACCGGAGACGACCCCAACAACACCGGAGACGACCCCGACAACACCGGCTCCGGCAGAAACGCCCGGTACACCTACAGGAGGAACAGGGGAAGGTGGCTCCTCAGGTGAATCGCAGGCGGCTGCGCAGTCCATGGGAGGCGGCATCCTTCCGACAGCAAATGCACAGGTAGGAAGCACGCAGAAGACCTATACCTGGGAAGTTACCGTTACGGAAGCCAAAAAGCCGACCGCTGTTTTGGAACCGGCATCCCTGAACGTAGAAGCAGGAAAAGAAGCAACAGCACAGGTTAAAGTTACAAATTTCACAGGTGCAACTTATAAGATTACTGCAAACTCCAATGATAAAGCAGCCACCGCGGCGGTAGATGCAAACGGTAAGATCACAGTGAAAGGTGTAGCAGCCGGTGATGCGAAGATCACAGTCACCGTAACGATGGGAACTGAGATTAAGACACTGGATCTGGCAGTGAAGGTCACGGGTGGAATCAAGATCACTTTGGATAAGACAGCTGTAACCGTTTATCCGAAATCTACGGCTGCTGTAACAGCCTCTGTCAGCGGAAGCGGAACCATAACGGCAGATTCCGGAGATAAGAATATTGCCACGGTAGCTGTAAGTGGCAAAACGATCACTGTTACCGGTGTGAAAAAAGGAACCGCAACCATCACTGTCACATATAAGGAGGGCAGCGCGGAAGCAAAAGCTACCTTTACAGTTACGGTAGCGGGCGATGTGAATCCCAGAGAGGATACAAAAACACCGTTAAAGGATACCAGCGGCAGACAGCTGTATGTATCCATCGGTGACAACCAATACCGGGCGGCAGCTTATGCGGATTATTACACTGCCACAAAGTTTTTCCTCATGGAGGAGGCCAGATATACCGGCTGGCAGACGTTAGACGGTAAGGTATATTTCTTCAAGGCAGACGGCAGCAAGGTGACCGGTGAGCAGGTCATCCAGGGTGCAAAATATAACTTCGCAAGTGACGGTTCCCTGGTAGTGGGATCAGGTACTATGGGCATTGATGTGTCCAAGTGGAACGGCAGCATTGACTGGAATGCGGTTAAGAATTCCGGAGTGAATTATGTGATCATTCGTGTGGGATACCGTGGATCATCTCAGGGAGCATTGATCGAGGATCCCAAGTTCAAGACCAATATCAAGGGAGCTACGGCAGCTGGTCTTAAGGTAGGTGTATACTTCTTCACACAGGCAGTGGATGAGGTAGAAGCAGTACAGGAAGCATCCATGGTACTGGACCGCATCAGCGGATATAAGATTTCTTATCCGGTATTCCTGGATGTGGAAGGCAGCGGCGGAAGAGGCGATGCCATCGATTCCGCTACCAGAACCGCAGTCTGCAAGGCATTCTGCAACACGATCAAGAATGCAGGATATACTCCCGGTGTCTATGCCAACAAAACATGGCTGACATCCAAGATGGATGCAGGTGCTCTGAGCGGTTATAAGATCTGGCTGGCACAGTATGCCAAGACCCCGACCTATACCGGCAGATATGATCTGTGGCAGTACAGATCCGACGGAAAAGTCAGCGGTATCAGCGGCAAAGTCGATTTAAATATCAGCTACCTGGGATATTAAGATTTGCAATAAAGCCCAGACCGACTGCTTGCAGGCAGGTCTGGTGCTTTATTAGCAAATCAAACACACATGAGCAAGTAGGACGATAGTCCGGAATGCGAATGTGTGTTACGGATTCGAGAGCACGAAGTGCGGAGAAGCCGTGTTGATATTTACAATGAACAGTCAGTGAGACTGCTCGCAGGCAGGACGATAGCCCGTGTTGCTATCCACCCCATTTTATGGTAGAATATCACTATCTATAGCAAAATGCGCACACCTGCGCAGAACGGAGAGAAAATGAGAACTTATCTGGTAACAGGCGGTGCCGGTTTTATCGGTTCCAACTACATTCATTACATGTTCAAAAAATACGATAACGAGATCCGTATCATTAATGTGGATGCCCTGACCTATGCGGGAAACCTGGAGAATCTCAAGGATGTGGAGAAGCGTGACAATTACACTTTCGTGAAGGCAAATATCTGCGACAAGGAAGCCATCGGCAAAATTTTCGCGGAGAACGATATTGACCGCGTGGTACATTTCGCAGCCGAAAGCCATGTAGACAGAAGTATCCGTAACCCGGAGATCTTCGTACAGACCAACGTGCTGGGTACCGCAGTGATGTTAAACTGTGCCAAGGCAGCCTGGGAGCTTCCGGACGGCAGCTTCAAGGAGGGCAAAAAGTTCCTGCATGTATCTACGGATGAGGTCTACGGATCTCTTCCCGATGATGACAATGCTTTCTTCTATGAGACCACGCCTTACGATCCCCACAGTCCTTACTCTGCAAGTAAGGCAAGCTCGGACATGCTGGTGAAGGCATACATGGATACCTATCATTTCCCTGCCAATATCACCAATTGCTCCAACAATTACGGCCCTTTCCAGTTCCCCGAGAAGCTGATCCCTCTGATCATCAACAATGCCCTTCACGGCAAGAAGCTTCCGGTATACGGAGACGGCAAAAATGTCCGCGACTGGCTGTATGTAGAGGATCATGCGAAGGCCATCGACATGGTACAGGAGCAGGGAAGACTGTTCCAGACTTACAATATCGGCGGACACAACGAGAAGCAGAACATCGAGATCATCCATATTATCATCGAGACCTTACAGGAGATGCTTCCCGATTCCGATCCCCGCAAGGCACATATCAACAATGATCTGATCACTTACGTGGAAGACCGTAAGGGACATGACAGAAGATATGCGATCGCGCCGGACAAGATCAAGGCAGAGATCGGCTGGTATCCCGAGACCATGTTCAAGGAAGGCATCCGCAAGACCATCGCCTGGTACTTCGAGCATGAAGACTGGATGAACAATGTGACCAGTGGCGATTACCAGAAATACTACAATGAAATGTATGAGGAAAAGTAAAGAATATCTGCTAAATGGGAACGATGAACGTCGTTCCCATTCGGTGTGTTAAAAAACAAGTATTTTAAGGAGGTTTTTATGAAAGGAATTATACTGGCGGGAGGTTCCGGAACCAGACTTTATCCCCTGACAAAAGCAATATCCAAGCAGATCATGCCGGTGTACGATAAACCGATGATTTATTATCCTCTGTCAACCCTGATGCTGGCAGATATCAGAGAGGTGCTGATCATTTCCACCCCGAGAGATCTTCCGGTATTCAAAGAGTTATTGGGAGATGGCAGCCAGCTGGGCATGCGTCTCGAGTATGCGGTGCAGGACAAACCCCGTGGCCTCGCGGATGCTTTTATCATCGGAGCGGAATTCATCGGTAACGACAGAGTGGCACTGGTACTGGGAGATAATATTTTCTACGGGCAGAGCTTTTCGGCAGTGCTTCGTAAAGTAGCCGCCAGAGAAAAAGGCGCGACCATCTTCGGTTATTATGTGCGCGATCCCAGAGAATACGGCGTAGTGGAGTTCGATGAGAACGGCAAGGCACTTTCTATCGAGGAGAAGCCGGAGCATCCCAAGAGCAATTATGCAGTTCCCGGACTGTATTTCTATGATAACGATGTAGTGGAGATTGCGAAGAACGTAAAGCCCTACGCAAGAGGTGAGATGGAGATCACCAGTATTAATAACGAGTACCTGAACAGAGGAACCCTGCAGGTAGAGACTCTGGGTCGTGGATTCGCATGGCTGGATACCGGCAATCACGATGCACTTCTGGATGCGGCAGATTTCGTGGCAGCGTTCCAGAAGAGACAGGGATTGTATATTTCCTGTATCGAGGAGATCGCTTTCAAACGTGGATTTATTGATAAAGAGCAGCTGCTGGCACTGGCAGAGCCGCTGCTGAAGACGAATTACGGTAAATATCTGGTAGAGGTAGCAAATGGACTCTAAGCTGCGGAAAATGGGGATCCTGGCCTCCATGGCGGTGATCCTGCTGGTGGCACTGGCGGTAATGTATGTGAACAGGGAACAACTGTCCCCCACATCCGGCCAGAACACGGCGGTGTCCGGAGCGCAGAATGCAGGTGACGGCGAAGCAGTGGATCCCGTGCCGGAGGGCACCGGGGAGACGGACACCGCGGAAGCGGATGGCAGGATCGGCAATGACCTGAAAGCCTTTTTAAAAGATAATACTTTTTTTGATCCGGATGTGAATCCGATCCTGGAGGCGGCGAAAGATAACAGCCACCGCCTGTCACTGGTGGCGACTTCCGTGGAAAAGGATCTGCGTATCCAGATCGTGGACAATGAAGGTGTACCGGTGACCGGAGAGAGTTTCTATGTCCGGGTGGACGGTCTGGGAGATTACAAGGATCTGGATCAGGACGGCGTGATCTACATTGCTGATCTGGATTCCGGCGATTATTATATGGAACTGTTACCCATCGAAGGATATAAAGTTCCCATCACCGAGACCAAAGTGCATGTAAAAGAAAAAGTGGAATACCTGGCCATTGATGATATTTCTCTGTTGATCAAGACAGAGGATGAAGTCGATGCGGATGCCGAGGACAGTGCTGTGGCAGGAGCTTTGGCAGATGCGGACAAGACCGAGATCCAAAAGCTGCAGACTACATCCGGCAATGCGAAGGTCGGCATCGATGTGTCCAAGTGGAACGGCACTATCGACTGGGATAAGGTGAAAAATGCCGGAGTACAGTTTGCCATCGTTCGTGCGGGCTACCGCGGTTCGGTTACGGGAAGTCTGGTGGAGGATCCACAGTTTGTCGCCAACATGAAAGGTGCAACAGCCGCTGGGATTCCGGTGGGTGTGTACTTTTTTACCCAGGCTACAGATGAGAAAGAGGCGGTGGAAGAGGCTTCTGCCGTGCTGGAGCTGATCCGTGATTTCCAACTGACCTATCCTGTATTTATTGATACGGAGGGTGCCGGAGGAAACGGCCGGGCGGACGGACTGGATGCGGAGACCAGAACCCTGGTATGTGAGGCTTTTTGCCGGACGGTAGAAAATGCCGGATATACAGCAGGCGTCTATGCCAGCCGCAACTGGTACAACAATAATCTGCAGACCGCCAGACTGGAGAACTATCATATCTGGCTTGCGGAGTACCGTAGTGTGCCGTTATATCAGGGATATTACAAGACCTGGCAGTATACCTCCAAGGGAAAAGTGGACGGTATCGAAGGCAGAGTCGATATGAATATCACCTATGAATGAAAATAATAAAGAGTGAGGATGAAATAAATGGGCAAGATAACAGTAGAAACATGTGAAATCGAAGGATTGAAGATCATTACCCCCACGGTGTTCGGTGATGCCAGAGGGTATTTCATGGAGACTTATAATTACAATGATCTTAAAGCAGCGGGAATCCCGGAAGTGTTTGTACAGGATAATCAGTCTGCTTCTAAAAAAGGAGTTCTCAGAGGACTTCATTTTCAGAAGCATTTTCCGCAGGACAAGCTGGTACGTGTGATCCGCGGAGAAGTCTATGATGTGGCTGTGGATCTGCGGGAAGGCTCCAAAACTTTCGGGCAGTGGTATGGTGTACTTTTGTCTGAGGAGAACAAGAAGCAGTTCTTTATTCCGAAAAATTTCGCGCATGGATTTCTGGTACTGTCCGATTACGCAGAGTTCTGCTACAAATGTACCGATTTTTATCATCCGGATGATGAGGGCGGTATTGCATATAACACGCCGGATATCGGTGTGGAATGGCCCATCCCCGAAGGTATGGAACTGATATTATCCGAGAAGGATACCAAGTGGGGCACTCTGGAACAGTACATGAAGGAAAAAGAGCATGAAAAAAAGTGTGAAAATCAGTAAGAAAACAGGTATTGCCCTGTTCGTGACAGCGGCAGTGATCATGGCTCTGCTCATCGTGTTCCATAAGAATCCGGGACCTGCTGTGGATCAAAGCCAGGAGCTGGCGAAAAAGATCATCTCCTGCGTTGTCATTGCGGCGGCATGTTTTGCGTTTATCCACTGGTACGATAAATTTACCGGACTGCCGGTAGAGTTATTCCAGAATAGACATCTGATCTGGAAGCTGGCGAAAAACGATTTTAAAAAGAGATATGCGGGTTCTTACCTGGGCGCGGTCTGGGCGATGGCACAGCCGGTGGTAACCGTGGCGATGTATTACATCGTCTTCGACAAGATCATGGGAAATACCAGCACACCCCTGCGGGAGGGCGTGGAAGTGCCTTTTGTACTTTTCCTGACAGCGGGACTGGTGCCCTGGTTCTACTTCAGTGAGGCACTGAACAACGGCACCAATGCACTCTTAGAGTACAACTATCTGGTGAAAAAAGTAGTATTTAAGATCAGCATCCTGCCGATCATCAAGATTATTGCGGCTACTTTTATCCATGTATTTTTCGTGTGTCTCCTGTTGATCGTAGCGGCTATTTACGGCTATTACCCCACAATCTACACTATACAGATCATTTATTACAGTTTTTGCCTGTTTATATTTGTGCTGGCACTCAGCTACACCACGTGTGCGGTAGTGGTGTTTTTCCGGGATCTGTCCCAGATCATCAGCATCGGATTGCAGATCGGCATGTGGGCCACTCCGATCTTATGGAATCTGGACGCGCTGTCTCCGGAGTGGATCATGATCCTGAAGCTGAATCCGCTGGTCTATATCGTGAATGGCTACCGCAGTGCGATCTACGAGAAAGAATGGTTTTTCCGGGATTTCTTTTCCACGATGTATTTCTGGATCGTGACGGTGGTATTGTTCGGACTGGGTGCTGTGATCTTTAAGAGACTGAAAGTGCATTTCGCAGATGTGCTATAGTACGATGGATTGTTGCAATTCCGAGAGCTCAAGGAACGGGGTACTGCATTACGGAACTGTTGTGGGGGAAACAGAAAGGGTGAAAGTAATTGAAGGGTGCTCTTGAAAAGTTAAGAAAAATATTGTTATGGAAGCCTGGCAGGGTACTGCTGGCAGTGGGCTGTTGCGGACTGCTGTTGTTAGCACTGATCCCACTGTTTCGACTGACGATTTATGCGGTTCCTTATTATGACGACTATAACTTTGGAAGATTTGCCAGAGCTGCCATAGAGCAGGAGCAGTCGAAATGGGCGGCAATCTCCGGTGCACTGGATTGTTCCAGAACCCAGTGGTATGCATGGCAGGGAACGTATTCTTCTATTTTTTTCATGACACTGATGCCGGCTGTCTGGGGAGAGCAGTATTATTTCTTAGGACCGGTGTTCATTCTGTTACTGCTTTTGGCGGGAAGCATGGTGTTTACCCACGTGATCCTGCGGAAAGTCTTCCGAATGGAGAAATGGAGCAGCCTGGCAATTCAGGCAGTGATCACTATAGCGGAATTTATGTTTATCTATTCCGCGCAGAGCGGCTTCTACTGGTATAACGGCGGGATCCACTATGTGGGAATGCATGGTTTCGGACTTTTGTTTTTGTCTGTGGCCATCTGCCTGGAGAGAGCAGAGGGCAGAACCGCGAAAGGTCTGTTATTCACTGCATCGGTTCTGCTTGCCATGATTACGGCGGGAAGCAATTTCGTCACGGCATTGCAGGGATTATTGTGTCTTCTGACCATCCTTCTGGTCAGCGTGGTAGTGGAACGGCGCAGGACGGGGCTGTGGCTGCTGCCGTCTACACTGGTGTATATCATAGGCTTCGGCCTGAATGTGGCGGCTCCGGGAAATTCCGTACGTGCCCGCAGCTATGTGGGCTGGGGTTACGGACCGCTGGAGTCCATCGGCAGATCATTTTTGGAAGCCGTGAAACACATTCCGGAATATACCGGACCGGTGGTTCTGATGGTGATGTTATTGTTGGTACCTATGATCTGGCAGGCAGTGAAAAGCACGGATTACCGTTTTCGTTATCCGGGGATCGTACTCGCCTTGTCCTTCTGTCTGTATGCGACCGGCTATACACCGAGCCTGTATTCCCTGGGACATGCGGGACTGTCCAGAACGTTGAATGCAGTAAAAATCACCTATCTGCTGCTTTTATTTCTGAATGAGATCTACTGGATCGGGTGGCTGCGACAGTTACTGGAGAAAAGAGCGGAGCAGACAACCGGGCAATTGACGATACAGAAGTGGGCCATACGAAACGGCGCAGCAGCCTGGTGGTTTTATGTGCTGATTGGTGTGGCATGTCTTATGATGTTTAAGGTATCACCCAATCAGGCGGGTCACTATTCTTCCTACGGAGCCTATTATTATGTGCACACCGGGGAGGCTTATAATTTCCATCAGGAATATCTGGAGCGGGTGGCAATTCTGTCCGGACCGGAAAAAGATGTGCAGCTGCCGGCCTATCAGTTCCGCCCGTGGTTTTTGTGCATGGGAGAAATCTCCGAGAATGCGGACAATGAGGCCAACCGTTCTCTGGCCATGTGGTACCATAAAGACAGTGTAACACTGAAAGAAAAGGATTAAGACATTATGCAGGATAAGAGAAAACTGGCAATTGAAGTTGATAATGTCCAGAAAATCTATAAATTATATGATAAACCTTCGGACCGTCTGAAGGAAGCTTTCGGATTCGGTAAAAAGACCAAACATAAGCTCCACTATGCCCTGAAAGGCGTGAGTATGAAGATCTATCAGGGGGAAACCGTGGGAATCATCGGTACCAACGGTTCCGGTAAGTCCACCATCCTGAAGATCATTACCGGAGTATTGAATCCGACTTCCGGACGGGTGCTGGTCAACGGGCGTATCTCCGCTCTGTTGGAGCTGGGTGCCGGCTTCAATATGGAATACAACGGTATCGAGAATGTCTATCTGAATGGTACCATGATGGGATTTTCCGAAAAAGAGATCGAGGCAAAGCTGCCGGAGATCTTAAGCTTTGCGGATATCGGAGATTATGTCTATCAGCCGGTAAAGACCTATTCCAGCGGTATGTTCGTTCGCCTGGCGTTTGCAGTGGCGATCAATATCGAGCCGGAGATCCTGATCGTAGATGAGGCTCTGAGCGTCGGTGATGTATTTTTCCAGGCAAAATGTTATCATAAATTCGAAGAATTCAAGAAAATGGGCAAGACGATCGTTTTCGTCAGTCACGATCTGAGCAGTATCAGTAAATATTGCGACCGTGTCTATCTGCTGAACCAGGGAAATATTCTGGGAGAAGGCAGCCCCAAGGCCATGATCGATACTTATAAACGGGTATTGGTGGGACAGTACGATGAATCCGAAAATGCCGGTGAGGAATCGGAGAATCTCTTAGATGATGAAGATCTGCAGAGAGCCGCTGCGAAAAAGGCGGATGGCGCAGCCAAAGATGCTGCTGAGGCTTCCGCGGAGGCGAAGGGACAGAATCCCAATGCCCTGGAATACGGTACAAAGCAGGCACAGATCGAAGAATTTTACATTACGGATGACAGGGGTGTGCCTACCAATGCCATTCTGAAGGGGACAATGTTTACCATCCATATGAAGGTCCGGTTTATGGATCCTATACCGGCACCGATTTTTGCATTTTCCGTGAAAAATGTTATCGGTGTGGAGATCACCGGTACCAATACCATGATCGAGAAGGCGTTCTTAGACAGTGTGGAACCAGGTGATGTGAAAAATGTGACTTTTACACAGAAGATGAATCTGCAGGGCGGAGAATATCTGCTGTCTCTGGGAGTGACGGGGTACAATCAGGATACCTTTGAGGTCTATCACAGATTGTATGATGCCCTGAATATTACAGTAGTATCCGATAAAAACACCGTAGGCTATTATGATATGGATTCCAACACGAAAGTGTGGGATGCGGAGGAGAAATAAAGAATGACAGAGACCATCGGCAAAGTAACACTGAATCTGGATAAGTATCCCGGAGAGGATTATTATTGTGACGGCAGTGTGGAAGACGAGATTCTGGAGATTGTAAAAAAATACAGTACCGTGGAATATGACCGGATCATCGCGGAGAGAAAAAGCTGGCCGATCCTGTATCATCTGTCGGCTCTGCGGGAAAATATCGTGGATTTTCTTCCGATCAAAAAGACGGACAAAGTGCTGGAAGTAGGCAGCGGCTGCGGAGCCATTACAGGAGCCCTTTCCCGGAAAGCCGGATCGGTGACCTGCGTGGATCTCTCAAAAAAGCGCAGTATGATCAATGCGTACCGGCACAGTGAAAGTGAAAATGTGACGATCCACATAGGCAATTTTACGGATGTGGAACCGGATCTGCCCGCAGATTATGACTATATCTGCCTCATTGGTGTCTTCGAGTACGGCCAGGCTTACATAGGCGGTAGCACACCTTATGAAGATTTTCTGAAAATTCTGCAAAAGCATCTGGCATCGGGTGGCCGAATCGTTATCGCTATTGAGAACAAATACGGACTGAAATATTTTGCGGGCTGCAAGGAAGATCACCTGGGAGACTGGTTTTCCGGAATTGAAAATTATCCGAACGGCGGCGTCGTGCGTACTTTTTCCCGGAAAAAACTGGAGAAGATCTTCGATGCCTGCGGTGTGGGAGAACGCAGTTTTTATTATCCGTATCCCGATTATAAATTCATGACCACGGTCTATTCGGATGCATATCTGCCGGGCCGGGGAGAACTGTCCAATAATCTGCGGAATTTCGACCGTGACAGAATGTTGTTATTCGATGAAAAAAGTGCTTTTGACGGAATCGTGGAAGAGGGGCTTTTTTCTGTATTTTCCAATTCTTATCTGGCAGTGATCGGCAAGCCTCTGGACCTGAAATATGTCAGATATTCCAACGACCGTGCGGAAAGCTTCCGCATCCGTACGGAGATCCTGCGGGATGACCGGGGGAATCGGATCGTGCGGAAATATCCGCTGACCAAAGAAGCCGAGGCGCATGTGCGCCATATGATGGAAGCGTATGAAAAATTAAAAGGACGTTATGCCGGAAGCCGGCTGGACGTTAATGTTTGTCATCCGGGAGAAGAGGATGGCATCCCTTATGCGGAATTTGAATTCGTATCGGGCAGACCGTTGTCGGAACTGATGGATGAATGTCTGGACAGACAGGATATCGAAGGATTCCACAGCCTGTTTGCGGAGTATCTGGAGAGGGTAGGATTCGGGGAAGAAGTTCCGGTAGCGGATTTTGACCTGATCTTTGCCAATATTCTGGTGGACGGGGATCACTGGACACTGATCGATTACGAGTGGACCTTTGACCGTGTCATAGATACGAAAGCACTGGCGTTCCGGGCAATTTACTGTTATGTTCTGGAGAATGAAAGACGCAATGCGTTGGAACTGGACCGGATCTTAGATCGTCTGGACATCACGGAAAATGAGGCAAGACAGTACAGAGAGCAGGAGCGGGAATTCCAGAAATATGTCACCGGACAGAAATTGTCCATGGGTGAGATCCGGAATCTCTTAGGCGGCGAAATCTATAAACCCACCGAATGGATCGGGCGTTTCCGTCAGTCGGAAGGAGAACTGCGGGTACAGATCTATGAAGACAAGGGACAGGGATTTTCCGAAGAGAATTCTTATTTTCCGGAAAATGTCTATGTTGCGGAAAAAGAGGCAGAGTTTACCGTGAAATTCGACGGTAACGTACATTATCTGCGGCTGGACCCGGCAATGTGTTCCTGCATCTGTAAGATTCGGGAACTGTCCATGAACGGACAGCCGGTTCCTCTGCAGGATAAGAAAGTGTTCACTACCAACGGAAAAATCCTGAAATCCGAAGAGGGAGCGGACCATCCCAGCGTGATATTTGCCACGGAGGATCCCAATATGACGATCCGGGCAGATGTGCTGAACCGGCAGGCGGAGAATACGTTGTCTGTGAAAATGGAGATCGTACAGATCCCTCAGGCAATGGCAAAAGATATGATGGGAGTGGAGAAGAAGGGAGCGGCAGCTTGGGTATTCGGACAGCGGTGAAGCAGGTGCTGATCGCACAGCAGGATAAAAAATACGAAAAAGAACTGGCGCAGCTTAAGGTCACCTATGAACAGTGGGCAGCGGAGCAGGACCGGGAAAGCGCGGAACCCCGGGAAATCGCGGGACTTGTGGAATTCGTCATTTTCCGACAGGCGGCGGGACGACTGGCAGATAATGCGACAGAGCGGATCAACGCTTATTTTACAAAGCATCCGGAAGTAGAAATCATCTACGGTGATGAAGACCTGATGAATGAGAAGGGAGAGCGTTGCATTCCCTGGTACAAACCCTGTTGGTCACCGGATCTGTACAGAGCCTTTTTCTATGTGGGAAGTGTCGTTGCGGTACGGAGCAGTCTGCTGCAGAGAATGGGAGAAAATCCGGTCGTGACAGAGAACGAGAGCACCGGAAAAGAAATTCTTTTTACAGATGCCGGAGAGATCCGTCCGCTGATGGATCGCCTGTTTTTGGGAGCCGGAGGGTTCAAGAGAGATTGTCATTCCATCGGACATATGGAAACCGTGTTGTTCCATGGAACTTTTTCTGCAGACGGAATAGGAATCCAGGGACCGGATGTACGTGCAGACCGGGACAGCCGGGAGTGCACTCCCTGGGAAAATTACCAGCTGACAAAGGAGTCACCGCAGCTGGCGGTGGAACTGGCCTCCAGGGCGGCG
>ERZ791923.2943-NODE-2943-length-14039-cov-3.050915_pt1 | contig 14039 bp, 10 predicted proteins | sample MGYA00510133_ERZ791923 | MGnify/ENA primary metagenome ERZ791923 (study PRJEB30046, sample SAMN00792106) | human gut metagenome | study: EMG produced TPA metagenomics assembly of the A metagenome-wide association study of gut microbiota in type 2... | reverse complement strand
CTGCACTGATACTTCCCCTGATAAAAGCGGTAACCGCCGCCCAGATTATAAACCTCATATCCCATCCGGTCATACCAGCCGCACACCAGAAGGCTTTCACTCCCCCGCGCACAGTAAAACAGAAGCGGACGTTCACCTGTAAGTGTCTGCCGGTTATCCTGAAGCCATAAAAATGGAATATTTTCCGCCTCGCAGAGGTGAGACACATTATATTCTTCCGGCGTCCGAAGGTCAATCAGCCGTCCCGTGTACCCTTGCTCCAGCCACGCGTCCAGATACCGCACCGGTATGGTCTGATACATCCGTCATCCCTCCTCATTTTATACAAAAACGGTTTCTGACAGAACCCGATTTCTTTTTTACCTCTATGTAATATTAATATATGCTTTGTCCGGCGGACAGGTGTCAGAGGAGATGCGGCAGCCTCTTCCATTGGCACGAAAGTACAAAAGACGAACAAATGCCGGGAAACGGTGGATATTCCGCATTCCCGGCATTCACTATTTTTTCTCTTATCTGCCTGTCTCATCAGTCACAATCGCTGTAATCATCCTCTGTCTTGTCCTGATACTGGTTTTTAGAGCTATTTCTGGAACGGTTCTGGCTCTGGTTCTGCATGCGGTTCTGGCTCTGGTTGGAACCATAATTAGAGCTGTTCTTGGATGCATTTTTGGTGCTGTTTTTCTCGGCACTGTTATCATAGTTGCTGTAACTGTTTTTGCTTGACATAAGTCATTCCTCCTAAATTCCTGCCCTGTCAGGTTTTCTACGTGTCGGTTCCGGCTTCCTGTGAACAGCCGCTTAACCGTCACTTTCTTGTTACAGGTCTTAGTATGGAATTTTACTGCGAAAGTATGCAGGGTAATTCTTACTTTTTATGCCAGTAATATTTTTTTGTTTCATCGGACGCAATTTCCTATGAAATCAAAAAACATCTGCATCCAACCCTTTTTTCATGAAAAGGTTCAATGCAGATGTTTCGTAAATTCATTCTTAACCCAGCACGTTCACAATCTTAACCGGTGTGCGGTAGTTCCATGGGGAAGTCTTGATGCCGGTCCTTTCAGTTGAAGCATGTACCACTTTGCCGTCGCCGATATACATCGCTACATGGTTGATACCTCTTCCGCTTCCGTAGAAAATCAGGTCGCCCGGCTGCATCTGGTCAGCGCTGATTGCTGTACCCTGCTTGGACTGGGAAGTTGAAGAACGGTTCAGGCTCACACCGGCACCGTGCTGCATCACATATTTCGTAAAACCAGAACAGTCAACCCCTGTGTGCGGGTCGCTGCCGCCAAATTTATAACGTCCACCTACAAACTGCAGTGCATAATTGACTAACTGCTCTCTGGTCGAGAGATTGCTCTGCTCTGCGACAAATGCATCTGCGACTGCAGCTGCTTCCTCTGCCTTGCTGAGCATAACGCTACTCTGAACCTTCAAATAGCCTTCCATCTCACCGGCCGCTACCTTGATCCAGCTGTCATCTGCCTTTCCAACTACGTCATAGGACTCGCCCTTTTCAGCCATCGCTACTACTTCTGAGTTTTCATCCTCATCCGCATAGATCGAAAGGTCTGCTGCCACGGTTGCCACCATGTCGCTCTCATAACCTGGAGACGGCCCCGCAAAAGCTGCCTGCGCGCTGCCAATGGTCAGCATTGAGCACACGCATACCATACTGAAAAGTTTCTTTGTTCTATTTAAATTCATGCTTCAAAACTCCTTAATTAGATTTTGTGATTCCCGCAGATATTGCTGAAACAAAAGAATCGAGTCCCAATCGCTGTGGTGCTATCTATCGGTCGAAATGTTACATAATTATTAAATCTTGTTACGTTATTATTATATTTTCTTTTCTTTTCGTTGTCAAGGAAATGACGGATCTTTTATATTTATTTAAGATTTTAATTTCGGACAAAAAAACGCAAAAATACAGGGAATTTCAACCATATTGGGACAAAATATTTTTGCCCCAGGCTGCCGAAATTCCCTGTATTTTCAAGTGTTTTTTATATCATCTCATATATAATGCAAATCACGATTCTGAAACATATTTCATAATTCTAAGATTCTGTCTCTGGCAAAATTTTATTTTCATTTTTCACCAGCCGTGTCCAGCGTAAACCAGAACTCCACACCGTTCTCATGGTTCTTCACACCGCACGCCTTATGGTGCATCTCCATGATCGCCTTGACGATCGAAAGCCCGATGCCGCTGCCGCCATATTCCCGCGTTCTCGCTTTATCTACCTTGTAAAACTTCGTCCAAAGGTTCGGAAGCGCTTCGTCCGGGATCGGATTTCCCGTGTTAAATACTTCCACGCAAACCTCTTTTCCATCGCGCCGGTGGTCAATCCGAATCTGAATCTTCTTCTCCCTGCCACATGATGAATCGCGTTCGTCAGGTAATTGGTGATGACTTCCTCTATTTTAAATTCATCGCCCATGACGTAGACTGGTTCCTTCCCGTCAAAATCCACAGTCAGCTCATTCTGCTTAAGCAGCACACCGGAAGAAGAAATCACACTGGCAATCAGCTCCGTCAGGTCAAACCGCTCCACAGACAGCCGTTCTCCCCCAAATTCCAGCGCCGTCAAGGTCAGAAGCTGGCGCACCATCCGATTCATTTTCCCAGCCTCGTCCATGATAACGCCGCAGTAATAATCGCGGTTCTCCTTGTCCTCCGCCATGCCCTCGACGAGTCCTTCCGCATAGCCCTGAATCAGCGCGATCGGCGTCTTTAACTCATGCGACACATTCGCAATGAACTCCTTCCGCATCTCATCGATCTGCACTTTCTCGTCAATATCCTTTTTAAGCTGTGCATTCGCCTCTTTCAGTTCCCCGATCGTTGTCTTGAGGCGCTCCGAAAGCACATTCATGCTGTTTCCAAGCGTATCAATTTCCTCCGTCGAGCGGCGGCTTGTCTCATAGCGGGCATCAAAATCCAGGTTCGACATCTTTTCCGACAGCTCCGACAGCCGTTTGATCGGCATCGTAATGTGCCGGGTAATAAAATAAATCAGAATACTTCCCGCCAGAATTACCACGATTCCAACAAACATCAGAAACCGGTTTGAGATAGCCGCGCTCTCATGGATGCTCTCCATCGGCATCGTCATGATGAAAATGGTCGCATTATCCGAGAAAAATCCCCAGCTTTCCAGATAAAACGTCTTGCTGAGCGGGTCAAACGTCTTCTGAATCATGTAGTTGTCATATTCCCGCAATACATCCCGCTTCGCCCCCGCATGACCGACGATATAGCGCCGCACCCGGTCACGCATGACTTCCACATCCCGCGCCGAGGAGACGAGTGTCTGGTCACTCTCGCTGTCATATAAAAGCAGGGAAATATTCGACCGGTCACGCAGCTCGCGGATCACATTTGCCAGCCGGACACCGCCGCTCGAAGCTTCCTCCCCATCCAGTTCATCCGCCGATGCATCCTCCGAGTCATCCTCCAGCACCACCGTGTCACCTTCCGCATATTCACCCAACGCATCCTGTGTCTCATCGCCAGCCCTATCACCGGTTCCATTTTTACCAGACTGAGCCGAACCGCCATCCGCACTGTCCATATCAGAACTTCCATCTTTCGACTTCTGGTACTCTTTCCAACCCGAATTCAGCTCCGCCTGTGCGTCCTCCAGCGAACTCTCGCCATTCCGGACCTCATCCTGGATAATCGCGTCAATCGCCCGATATCCCTTTTCCAGCGTATGAATCTTATAATTCTGGTAATATCCGGACAGAAACCAGTTATTGATACACCAGATAAGCGCGATTGCAACCGTCATCAACCCGGCAAATATGATTGTAAATTTCCATCGGACCGAACGTTTCATTCGCTTACCTCAAATTTGTAGCCCATGCCCCAGATCGTCTTGATGTACTCGCCTTTCTCGCCCAGCTTACTCCGAAGCTTCTTCACATGCGTATCTATCGTCCGCGCATCGCCGAAATAATCATAATTCCATACATTATTCAGAATTTTTTCTCTCGAAAGCGCAATTCCCTGATTCTCTGCAAAATACGTCATCAGCTCAAATTCCTTGTAGCTTAAATCCACCGGTTTTCCATCCACGCTGACCTGATGTGCCGTCTTATCAATGTGGATGCCGCCCACATCGATCACATCCTGGCTGCCGCCGTTGCTGCGGCGCAGGATCGCCTCCACACGTGCGACCAGGATCTTCGGACTGAACGGTTTGGAAATATACTCATCCACGCCCAGATTAAAGCCCTGCAGCTCGTCGCTCTCCTCGCCTCTCGCCGTCAGCATGATGATCGGCACCTGCGAATACTTGCGGATCGTCTTCACAACCTCCCAGCCGTCCATCTTCGGCATCATCACATCCAGAAGAATCAGCGCAATGTCCTTCTGCTGGAAAAACAGATCCACCGCCTCCTCGCCGTCCCCGGCTTCCAGCACCTGATACCCTTTAATCGAAAGGAAGTCCTTCACCAGCTTCCGCATCCTCGCCTCATCGTCCACGACCAGTATTTTAATCTTATCCATAAAATCTTCACCTCATTTATTTTACTCTGCCGTGTATGACAGAACCTTTTTCCACGCTGTCATATCCTGATTACATTCTCAATCTGTCTGTATTTTAGCAGATTCGGGTGGGAGATTCCATAGGTTCACAAAAGATTCATAGTTTCTGCCACATATAGAAAAGAGAGTCCTTTTCCATCCTCCTGAGTTCCCCAATGCAAGCAATTTATATATTCAGTTGCCAAGGACAAATGGAACTTTTTCATCTCACACGCAAAACAGGACTGTCCGACAAAATCCAGTATTTCCCTGCATTTCTCATCCAGCCCTGTTTGCTTTCTATTTCACAGTCTTCCCAGGCTGTTCCATATCTTATATTTTATTCTTCGGTCTTCTCCGCTTCATCGCTCTCGACCACACCAATGGAAAGATCTTCAAGCTGTTTCGGATCAACCTGAGACGGTGCTTCCATCATCAGGCAGGAAGCATCTTTTACCTTCGGGAATGCGATGACGTCGCGGATGCTGTCTGCGCCGACCATCAGCATAACCATACGGTCCATACCGTAAGCCAGACCAGCGTGCGGCGGTACTCCGTATTTGAATGCGTCTAACAGGAAGCCGAACTGCTCCTGTGCTTTCTCCTTCGTGAATCCAAGTACCTCAAACATCTTCTCCTGGATGTCTGCCTGATGGATACGGACAGAACCGCCGCCCATCTCGGTACCGTTCAGGACGATATCGTATGCTTTTGCACGTACCTTGCCCGGATCGGTATCGATCAGCGGAAGATCCTCTTCCATCGGCATGGTAAATGGATGGTGCATAGCTACGTAGCGATCCTCTTCCTCTGAATATTCAAGCAGCGGGAACTCGGTTACCCACAGGAACTTGAAATCATCCTTCTTTAAGAGGTCAAGCTGTCTAGCGATCTCCAGACGTAAGTTTCCAAGTACATCAAATACAACTTTATCCTTGTCAGCTGCGAACAGAAGCAGATCGCCCGGCTTACCGCCCATAGCAGCCACCAGTGCATCCAGCTCTTCCGGCTTCATGAACTTGGAGAAGGAGCACTTGTAGGTACCGTCCTCATGGATTGCCAGATATGCAAGACCTTTTGCACCAAAGCCTTTTGCGTACTCAACCAGCGCATCGATCTTCTTTCTCGGCATAGCGCCCTGTCCTTCTGCGTTGATACCGCGGACAGAGCCGCCATTTTCCAGTGCACTCTTAAATACAACGAACTCGCAGTCTTTTACTACATCCGATACGTTTTTCAGCTCCATGCCGAAACGCAGATCCGGCTTATCGGAACCGAAACGATCCATTGCCTCGCGCCAGGTCATACGCTGGATCGGAAGCTGCAGATCGTAATTGCAGATCTCCTTGAAGAGCTTCTTTAACAGACGCTCATTGACATCCAGAACGTCCTCAACGTCAACGAAGGAAAGCTCCATATCGATCTGGGTAAACTCAGGCTGACGATCGGCTCTTAAGTCCTCGTCACGATAGCAGCGTGCCAGCTGGAAGTAGCGGTCATATCCAGAACACATCAGAAGCTGTTTTAACAGCTGCGGAGACTGCGGCAGTGCATAGAAGCTGCCCGGATGTACACGGCTCGGTACCAGGTAGTCTCTCGCGCCCTCCGGAGTACTTTTAATCAGAGTCGGAGTCTCAATCTCAAGGAAGCCTTCCTCTGCTAAGAATGCACGGGTCAGGATAGCCACGCGGCTTCTTGTCATTAGGTTTCTCTGGATATCCGGACGTCTCAGATCCAGGTAACGGTATTTCAGGCGAAGATCCTCTTTGGTTTTGGAGTTCTCCTCGATCGGGAACGGCGGTGTCTCAGACTCTGCCAAAATGCGGAGGTAATCCGCGCGGATCTCAATCGCACCTGTCTTTAAGTTTTCATTTACTGCACCGGAACGTGCCTCTACGCGTCCGGTTACAGCGATAACGAACTCGCTTCTCAGCTTTTCTGCCTTTGCAAAGCTCTCAGCGCCACAGTCAGCTTCCTCGAAGATCAGCTGCAGGATACCAGAACGATCCCGCAGATCCACGAAAATAATGCCGCCTTTATTTCTGCTCTTCTGAACCCAGCCCATAACGGTTACTTTCTCACCGATATTGGCAGTTCCCAGCTCGGTACAGCGATGGGAACGTTTCAGTCCTGCCATAGATTCTGCCATGATAGTATTTCCTCCGTTTATTATAGTTTTATCTGAAAAATTCAAAAACTGAATCACTTCAAACTGTCTTTGTAAAATTCCACGATCTCCTCGTAGCCGTCCTTCGCCAGCTGCTCCTTCTGGAATTTCTTGTTCTTGTTCATCTGTGCGACTGCCACGCGGGTGCCGTTAGCGCGCTCTTCCTGTGCTTTCTTTAAGACGGCACGGAACTGCTCGCCGCTTAAACCTTTCTCATACAGGAATGCTTTCTTGCCGGCTGCCTCCGGTACTTTGAAACCGGAATCCATCAGGATCGTGATGATACGCTCAAAACCGATGGAAAATCCGCACGCCGGTGTATCGACGCCGGTAAATTTGCCGATCAGCTTGTCGTAACGTCCGCCGCCTGCAACGGAGCCGCCGAAGCCTTCCATGGAAACCTCAAAAATCGTTCCGGTATAGTAGCCCATGCCGCGCACCAGCGTCGGGTCAAATTCAAGACCGAATTCGATGTCTGCAACCGCTTTAACAGTCTCCATGATCGTTGCCAGATTCTCTGCCTTTGCCGGATCCATCACGCCGGAGAGCTTCTCGCCCAGCGCGCGGACGCCTGCCGCATCGTTCTGAATCTCTGCCAGAAGTCCGGTGTATTTCTCAACCGCCTCTGGCGCATAACCTTCTGCAAGCAGCTCTTCGCGGACACCGTCCAGACCGATCTTATCCATCTTATCGAGAATGATAAATACCTTATCGGTCTCATTTTCCGGGAATCCGCTGTAATCTGCCATGCCCTTTAAGATCGCACGGTCATTGACGCGGACAGTGTATGCCTTGTCCGGGCAGATGCGCTTCAGCGCCTTGGTAAGCGCCAGAATCTCCTCGATCTCAGCCAGGTTTGTCGCATCACCTAAAATATCGATATCACACTGTACAAACTGACGGAAACGCCCCTTCTGCGGACGATCGGCACGCCATACGCTTCCGACCTGCAGCGCCTTGAACGGCGCTGATAAATTAGCAGAATTGTTTGCATAATAACGGCTGAGCGGCAGAGTTAAGTCATAGCGGAGACCACCGTCTACGACATCTGCCTCTGTCTGTGCTGCCTCGACGTTCAGCTTCTCGCCTCTCTTTAAAATCTTGAAGATCAGCTTCTCATTGTCGCCGCCCTGCTTGCTGGTCAGGTTCTCAATGTGCTCCACGCACGGAGTCTCGATCGCTGAGAAGCCGTATCCGCGGTAGGTATCTTTGATGATATTCAGCACATAATCCCGGATCTCCATCTCGCCCGGAAGAATGTCCTTCATGCCTGTAACTGGTTTTTTCTTTAAAGCCATGTGTCAAACTCCTTCTATAGTCTTTGTGAGTATCTGTAAATTTTTACTTTTTTCCGCCAAGCAGCTTCTCTTTCCGCCCGATCATCTCATCGATCCGGTCGATATACTGCTCAACTTCCTTGACGTTCTCCGCCCTCTCAATCCGGTTTTCTGCCGGGAAATAAACCTTGGTAGTCGTTCCCGCACCGCAGGCGGCGATCGTCTGTTTTTCTTCCATAATCAATATATTATAGAGACATTCCTTGCCCGGAACCGCATAACCGACATTTTCAAAGTTACCCGCCATATTTTTCTGGCGGTAGAGATAGTACGGTTTCAGTCCCATCTCCTCGGCATACTGCGCGGTCAGGTCAATCATCTCCTGTGTATTGACAATCTTCAGATTTCCGTAGCGCTCCTTATAGATATTCAGGCGCGCCGCGCGCTTGATCGCCAGCGAATGCACCGTCACGCTGTCCGGTCTGAGTGCCTTGATCTCCTCCATTGTCTGGCGGACATCGTCGATCGTCTCCTCCGGCAGACCCACGATCAGGTCCATATTGATATTGTCAAATCCCAACTCCCGCGCCAGCAGGAATTTTTCCTTCACATCCTCCACCGTATGACGGCGTCCGATGAGGTCAAGCGTCGCCTGCTTCATCGTCTGCGGATTGATGGAAATACGGGAAATGCCGTGATTCCGGAGCACCTGCAGCTTTTCGCGCGTGATGCTGTCCGGACGTCCCGACTCAACGGTAAATTCAACTGCCTGTTCCACCGGGAATAATTCTTCCACCTTTGTCAGGATCTCATCCAGATCCTGCGGATTTAACGAGGTCGGTGTGCCGCCTCCAAAATAGATGGTCGAAAGCGGGCGATCCTTCATCTGCTCCGCCACATATTCCATTTCCTTAAAAAGCGCCTCTTTGTAGAGGTCCATCCGTTTTTCCCATTTCACAATCGGAAACGACGTAAACGAACAGTACAGGCAGGTCGTCGGACAGAACGGGATTCCCACATACAGGCTATACCCATTCTCATAATCGATCGTGGACAGCAGGCGTCTCTCGCGCTCCGCCACGTCGATGCTCAGATCGATCTTTTCCTTGCTGGTGAAATACGTCTCGCGCATATAGGTCTCGATCTGCTCGTCCGTCCAGCCATCATACAGCTTCGTGAGCGCAATCTTCGTCGGACGGATGCCGGTAAGCGTCCCCCACGGAAGCTCTCTGCCGGTCTGGGCACTCAAAAGACGGTATAACGTCTGTTTGATCTCATTTTTCGTCTCAAAACGGTTGGAAAAATCCGGATAAATCAAAGCAAAGTGAACAGCTTCTTTCTTCACCGGCGTCACATCCAGGGAAAACGAGTTTCCGTCCCGGACTCCCCGCACAATCAGATCCGCCTCCCCGGCTTCCTCTTCCTTGTGCGTAAATGTCTCGCCCGGATAAAATGCCATCAGGAGCTCACGGATATCCTGTTCAAAGGACGCGTCATTTAACAAAATCGCTATCATGCTTCGCGCCCCCTGTATCCCGCCAGCGGATTGTACTGTTTTTCGTCGGCGATCGTCGTATATCCCATGTGTCCCGGATATACATTCGTATCATCCGGCAGGTTCAGAAGGATATCTGCCACCGAATGAATCATCTGACGTCCGCTTCCAGTCGGGAAATCGATGCGTCCGTAAGAACCTTCAAATAAGGTATCTCCCGAAAACAGCACCTTCTCTGATTTTACATAATAACAACAGGAACCTTCTGTATGTCCCGGTGTATGAAGCATCTGGAACGTGTAGCCCGCTGCCTCGAACGTCTCTCCATCCTTCAAAAGCATATCCGCTTTCAGATGCAGACCGCCGCCCTGAAACTGGACGGACAGGTTCTTATCCGGATCCGCCAAGACCGCCTGCTCCTGCTCACAGGCATAGACCGGCACGCCCAGATCCCGTCTCAGCTCTTCCATCGCCGTCACATGGTCAAAATGTCCATGAGTCAGCAGAATCGCCTTTGCCTTCGCTCCGGTCTGCGCCAGTGCATCCTCGATCCGCGCCGCCTCATCGCCCGGATCGACAATCACAGCTTCTTTCGTCTCCGGATGCACCGCAATATAACAGTTCGTCTGGACCATTCCCACGATCAGCCGTTTTATCTCCATCTTTTCCTCCTAATAATATGTGAAACTTTCACAGGGTGTAAGTACCTGTGAAATATAGAGAGAACCGCTTATCCGGCAGTTCTCTCTATATCTAATACTCCTTCAATCTGTCTGAGTTTATCAGATAATTTATTTAATTCCTCAATTCCGTGAATATCGAACGTCATGACGATCGTCGCCTTGCCCTGCTTGCTTGTCCGCACATTCATCGAGGTAATATCGATCTGGCGCTCGGTAAATACCTTGGAAATATCCACAAACATGCCGATGCGGTTGTTCGCATAGATCTTGATTTCGGTGGAATATTTTTCCGTGCCCGTCTGTGCTTCCGGCTGCTGCCACTCGGCTTCAATCAGGCGCTCACGCTCTTCCTGCGGCAGATTCATCACATTGATGCAGTCCGTCCGGTGGATCGAGATACCGCGTCCCCTTGTGACAAATCCGACGATCTCATCGCCCGGAACCGGGCTGCAGCACTTCGAAAAACGAACCGCCAGATCGTGGATTCCCTTGACAACGATACCACTCTTCGACTTCCCGGCTGCGATCACCGGAACCTTGTTTCCATCCGACGCCATGTTATCGAGGATCGTCGTGTCGGTTACTTCCTTCTTTAACTTCTTGTTGCGCTCATCCAGCATCTTGTTGATGACCTGTCCCTCTTTGAGGGCGCCATGTCCGATCGATGCCAGAACGGAATCCCAGTCACGGTACGCATAGCGCTTCATGACCTTTTCCATATATTCCGGTTTATTTAACTCTGAATAATTGATGTCCTTCGCCTTACAATATTTATCCAGAAGCGCACGGCCGCGCAGGATATTGTCCTCTTTCAGCTCGCTCTTGAACCACTGGTTGATCTTATTCTTCGCCTGTGTGCTCTTAACCAGTTTCAGCCAGTCGCGGCTCGGTCCCTTGGAATTCTGGGAGGTAATAATCTCGACACGGTCACCATTTTTAATGACATAATCGATGTTGACCAGTTTTCCGTTGACACGGGCACCAACCATCTTGTTGCCGACCGCACTGTGGATCGAATACGCAAAATCGATCGGGGTGGAACCGCTCGGCAGGTTCTTGACATCGCCCGTCGGGGTAAAGCAGTATACATCATCCGTAAAGAGGTCCAGATCACTCTTTAAGAGACTTAAGAACTCTTTATTATCGGACATATCCCGCTGCCATTCCAGGATCTCACGCAGCCAGGAAAGCTTTGCCTCGGCGCTGTCGATCGCCGCCTTGCTGCTGCCGCTCTCCTTATATTTCCAGTGTGCCGCGATACCATACTCAGCGGTACGGTGCATCTCATAGGTGCGGATCTGAATCTCAAACGGCTGTCCGCTGCTGCCAATCAGAGTCGTATGCAGCGACTGGTACATATTCGGTTTCGGCATGGCAATATAATCTTTAAAACGTCCCGGAATCGGTTTGTACATCTCATGGATGACACCGAGCGCCGCATAACAGTCTTTCACGCTCTCCACGATAATCCGGACCGCAAAAATATCATAGATCTGATCCAGCGTCTTGTCCTGGTTTACCATCTTTTTATAGATGCTGAAGAAATGTTTCACACGGCCGTCTACCTTGGCTTCGATGCCCGCATCGTCCATATGTTTCTTGACTTCATCCATAATCTTATGGATAAACGCCTCCCTGGTGTCCTTACGGAGCGCCAGTTTTTCGGACAATTCTTTGTAAACCTCCGGCTGGAGATATTTGAGAGACAAATCATCCAGCTCGGTCTTGATCTTGGAAATACCGAGACGATCAGCAATAGGCGCGTAGATATCCATCGTTTCACGCGCCTTTTCTTTCTGTTTTTCCGGCTTCATATATTGAAGTGTCCGCATATTGTGCAGACGGTCTGCCAGCTTAATCAGGATAACCCGGATGTCCTTCGCCATCGCTAAGAACATCTTACGTAGGTTTTCCGCCTGAATCTCTACTTTATCGATCGTCCACGAGATCTGGGTCAGCTTGGTAACGCCGTCTACTAAAAGTGCTACCTCCTCGCCAAAGATCGCCGTGATCTCCTCCTCTGTCATGACCGTATCTTCCACGACATCGTGCAGGATACCTGCCACCAGAGTCTCTTTATCCAGCTCCAGATCCGCCAGAATGATCGCCACACAAAGCGGATGAATGATATACAGTTCACCTGATTTACGCCTCTGGTCCTTGTGTGCGTCATACGCGATCTGGTACGCTTTCTCAATCATGCTGATGTCATCCGACGGATGGTACTTGCGAATGGCGGCAATCAACTCATTATACAGTACCTCCGGACTCGTAAAATCCGCCGGCGCTTCAATTTCCTGATCCAGCTTTTTTATTTTATCCAAATTTCCCATATATGCCTCCTGACCCTTCCGTAGATAACTGAAACGCCTGCCGTTCGGAATCCGGAAAGCGGTTCACGCAAATGAAATAAAATATTATATAGAATACCCCTATTATACGAATATTTGACAAAAAATGCAACGGCAAACTATTTTGTTACTATTCACGCATACGTGCCCAGTAACGGAATTTGCCGTGGCTTCGCAAATTCCTGCTGTCGCCACGTTTTCTTACGGCACTTTCGGTTTCAAAAGTGCCTACCCGTGAACCGTTACCTATTTCCCCTCATAGGTAATTAGGGCATCCACCGCATATCCGTTCAGTTTTTCGCGTCCCTTTAAGCCTGCCAGCTCCATCACGCAGCAGATTTTTACAACCTCGCCGCCCATCTTCTCGATGAGCTTGACAATCGCCTCGGTCGTTCCGCCGGTTGCGATCAGGTCGTCAACAATGACTACCTTCTGCCCCGGTTTAATGGCATCCTCATGCATCTCCAGAACCGCGCTGCCATACTCCAGATCGTAGCTTACAGATACCGTCTTGCACGGCAGTTTGCCTTTCTTGCGGATCGGCACGAATCCCTTGTGCATCGCATATGCAACCGGCACGCCGAAAATAAACCCGCGGGACTCCGGACCAACCACAATATCATAATCCACGCCCTCTAAGGATTTCTGGATTCCGTCGATCGCAAGCTGCAGTCCGTCTGCATCCTGTAAAATCGTAGTAATATCGCGGAAAATGATACCCGGCTCCGGGAAGTCCGGAATGCTTCTTACATATTCTTCCAGCTTTTTCATGATTTTAACCTCTTTTCTATAAATTTTGTATCTCAATTTCTCAGTTTTAAATCGCCATCCGGCTCTTTTTCCACCGTTCTTCTCATTTTTGCAGAAGTTTTCCCCTGCTTCTTCTTCCTTATATACATAGAAGCCACAATCACCGCCAACACAAACAGCGCACCTCCGCTGATCAGCAGTCCCTCATGCAGTCCCTGCGGATAATACCTGAGTTCCACCGTATGGGTTCCCGCCGTCAGTTCCACGCCGGTAAATGCCTTCCAGACCGGACGCGTGATAGCTTCTTTTCCATCCACCGTGACCGTCCAGCCCTCGTCATACGGGATCGTGAGGAACAGCGTTCCGCCCTCGCCCGCGTCGATCGTGCCCTTCATCGCCTCCTCGCCCAATGTTTCCAGTTCAAATGGATGCTGGTTGAGGCGCTCATAGAGCGCACGCAGCCCGGCTTCGTCAAAGCGGTACGCGCTCGCGTCCATGCTTCCGGCACTGTCATTGCTCTCCAGCAGAATCAATGTGCCTGCCTTCACATATCCGGTTTCCACCAGATACCCGCGTTTCAACGTATCAATGCTGCGGCTCTCCCCGCCGACATCCAGTTTAACCGAATCAATCTGACGGTTTGCGACACTTATATAATACTCCCCATCTTCCGGTGCTGTAAAGGAAAAACGATTCCCCTGCTCCTCCCCGTCCGTGAAAATCAGGCACTCCGGCACGCCCAGCACATCCGATAAATCATTCTGGACATCCGC
>ERZ791923.2942-NODE-2942-length-14039-cov-5.692577_pt1 | contig 14039 bp, 10 predicted proteins | sample MGYA00510133_ERZ791923 | MGnify/ENA primary metagenome ERZ791923 (study PRJEB30046, sample SAMN00792106) | human gut metagenome | study: EMG produced TPA metagenomics assembly of the A metagenome-wide association study of gut microbiota in type 2... | reverse complement strand
TTTTGGATGAATTTCATTTTTATGACTATAATTGCACTTGCTTGTTGACTCTACCATAAAGAAATTGCAGAAATCCTGCAAGTATCCCCTAAAACCGTCGATTACCGGATCCAACAGGCGTTAAAACAATTACGGATAACGTTGAAAAATTATTTGCCGTTGATCCTGCTATTGTTACCCAGAAATATTCTGTCGTAGATGTAACACACATCCGCTATTCCCGATCAGATCGATAGTAATCTCACTGCGGTCATCCAACTTGATCTTCTTGATGTCGACGACATCCTTTTTCTGCTTGGAAGCCTGATAATAGAGTGTGGCGGTATAGTTCTTCTTGTTTTTCAGAAAATCAAGGGGTAAGGAGATTTGCTTCTTGTCTCCGGCATTCAACATGCTCACATACCAATCGGAACCCGAACGGCGGGCGACCACAGCATATTTGCCCATCTCTCCCTCCAGAAAGCGAGTTTCATCCCATACAGTCGGAATAGAATTATAAAAACGGGTTGCGGCATCTGTTTTGATCACAGACTCGACAGAGCCTGCACCACTGGCCCGTCTCGGTGATTTTTCGGGACGGTCATACCAATAGACAAACTGCCAGGGACTATAAATAGCGACCAATTTAGCCAATTGGGCAGCACGTCCACCCATCTTTTTTGTGACTCTTTCCGCAAAATAACAATTGGTATAGTCACCCGCTCCGCATATCATGCGATTATATAACGTATAGATAGTCTGATCCAGCGACGGACTCTCTTCGTCACCACGAATACCCTCCTGAGTCAGTAAATTCGGATACGTACGTGAATAGCCTGTCGGACGATACTCGTCATGGATATCAACCATCAATTCATATTTGGCCGCTTTGCGTACCGCTTGATGCAACCACGCCGTAGCATACTGGTCACCTACATTCACAAAACCATATTTTACACCTTTGATCCCCCATTTCTTATACAAAGGCAGGATTTCATCCAGTTGCTGATGTAGCGCTTTTTTATTCACATAGACTAATATACCAACTCCTTTTGAATTGGCATATTCTATTACCTTAGGCAGGTCGAGCGGACCTTTCGAACGGGTCGGATCGACCGTAACGGTGGTCGCATCCGATTTTACGTCTTCTTCCGCCCCATACCAACCGGCATCAAACAGCACATAAGCGATATTGTTTTCTGCTGCAAAATCAATACAAGCCATACTGCCTGTCGTTGTCAACGTGACTTCACGAATCACCTGGCCGGGCTTGATCCAGTTAGTATTCGCAATCTGATTCGGTTCGTTCAAATTTAGGACGAAGTAATTATTTTCGACCAATTTTCCCGGATGACCGGCAACCATCACATAACGCCAGGGAGATCGATAGCCGGCCAGATCCAAATTGACCTTTCCCGACAAAACAGATTGTACCCCAAACCCAGCCTCACTCTTTTCCAACTTCATACGGGAATAATCGACAAGAGCAGCTTCCCCGATGGCAACAAACCGATTATCATCGACCTGGATCACCTGAGGACGATCGGCAGCCCCTTTCAATCCACTCAATTTTGTTTCGGAATAAGCACCTTGCGCCATACCGGTCACCCAAGTCTTGCAGTCTTCCTGAAAAAGAAACTGTGTCTTCTCATCAGTGACCGTACGATTCCAAAAATCCAGCTTATCGAATGCATAACGAAACGCCAGTCCTTCATCGTAAAGACGGACACTCAACACCATCTCTTTCCGATTCTCATCCGATTGAAGTGTTAGCTCAACCTCATTATACCGGTCTGTCACGACAGAACGTTCCCCATAGACCGGTTGCCAGGTCTGGTCGACCGATTTCCGTTTCTGGTTTGTCACCGTCCAGTTGCCTTTCAGGGTATTCTCATCCAAAGAAAACTGCAAAGTTTTAGCAGTCACCACCTTTTCCCCATTATCAAATAAATCTATTTCTACATTCTTTCCCCCGACTTTGATATCGGCATTCATTTTTTCGGAAGGGCTGACTAGCGGAAAAGTTGCCTGCTCACGAACACGCATAGACGGAGTTTTCTTAATAACAAGGCACGCACCACCACCGGGAGCCAACTTCAATGTCAGTTTATCATTGTTTGTCAGTTGTCGGGTCGTAGTCTTCAAGCTTTCCCGGTTTGTCAGATAATGGGCATCATCGCCATCTTCAATGACTTCGACTGTATACTTTCCTTTTTCCAGGAAAGAAAGAGGCAGATCTATCATCCTTCCGGATTCATTCGTGGCCGCACCGACCAGGTAAGCATCATCCGTTTCCCTCATCATAACGATATACTCCCCGATTTCACCAGCCAAGGTACGGCTCTCTCTCCACGGCATCTTCTGGGCAGACAAGAAGTTCAACAAAGCCGGATACTTCCGGTAATATTCCGGAATATCCGGTAAAATAGTCACCCCTGAAAAAGTGATCAACGTACGGGCAGCTTCCGAAACCAATGTAGAAGGAACCGGCTGGCTTTCGTCCACACGTGTCGTATGTCCTTGGCGAAGGTCGAACATCCCGTTGTTCATATCGACCGGACCGGCAACCATATTGACGAAAACGGTCGTCACAAATGTTTTAGGCTCGAACACATGATGTCCGTCCAATTGGGCATGGCAATATTCGCGCGTCACAGCATTCGGCCAAGTACGCATCTGTCCATAAGGATGAACCGGACCGTCATGGAAATCGACTAACAGACGGTTTTGCGCACAAAGTTCGGTAATCTTTTTCGTCCACCGGTTCTTTTCTTCTTGTGTTCCGCTCATAAAACCGTATTTAACCCCGGCTGCTCCCCAATCCCCATACTGTTTCAAGGTCTTTTCTATCGGATATTTCCGACCTCCGACATCATTCAGATAAAGCCAGATTCCGACACCCTTCTCTTTTCCATATTTCAACAGCCGTTGCACATCCTGCGCTTTTTCTCCTTTAACCGGATCGGAATCCGATTCGAATTCCGGTCCATACCAATTGGCATCCAACACCAGGTATTTGAAACCCTGCTCGGCAGCGAAATCGACCATTCGTACCCAGGAAGGATAAGACATCCCGTATGTAAATCCATCCCACACAGCTCCGTTGATACGCCAGTCCCAGACAGCCAATCCCGGTTTCACCCACGAAAAATCATAACGAGAGTCGGGATCCGGATTCAGCAACTCCAACAAATGGGAATCGGTCAACACGCCAGGTGTCGTCCCATACAAAACGACACGCCAGGCTGAAGTATATCCCGGCGACAAATCGGCCGGCTTAGAAGCAACCGAAAAGAGCGATTCGCCCCCTTTGGATTGTAAGACAAGAGGTGCTCCTGTTTCCAGGCAGGCTTCATGGATCGCCATATAATGTCTATCGCCCGCCTTCACGGTCATCACCGGAAGACGAGTTCCATCTGTTTCCGTCAACTTTTCAGGTCCTATATTGTGGTTTTCTCCATTATAGAACCATGCCGTATAATCTCCGGCGAAGTTATAGGCCGTCAGTTCAGACTGCACATTTACACACTCTCCTTCACCTTCCGGTATTTTATAACAGAATGCAAAGCCGTCATTATACCCCCGGACCACCAACTGCATCCGCTCCGGTTGCCCGGCAGGATTCAGCAAATCGATCACTAATTCATTGAAATGGTCTTTGACCACAGCTCGCTTTCCCCAGAGCGGTCGCCATTCATTCCTGACTTGCCGGTCAGAAACATTCTCTATTTTCCAACCGGAAGAAGGAACCGTCTCCTGCGATTCCAGTTTGAAACCCAACGAAGATTCTTTAATCAAAACTTCTCTATTGGCTGCAAAAGTATATGTCAGCAAACCGTCGTTATGCCGCTGAATAGCCATCACCAACTTTTTATCGGGAGAGAAAACCTGATAAAGCTTGGGAAGATATTGAGCCCAAACGCTGTTCCCCTCCAGCCAAACGAACAGCAGCAAAACAAATGTTACAAATCTTGTATTCATAATATGTTTTTGTAGGTATTAAATATTAGATTCTTTCATTCTACTTTCATGGTCCTCGAACTGTAGATCATCATCTATCGGGCAAATATAAGAACAAAAAGAAGGTTTCCATCACAGAGACCTTCTTTTTCTTAAACAAATGTGTCTAATCTAAATATGTTATAGTGTTATTGGTGTGCCGTTATAGAAGTCCAGGATTTTGGTACGGAAGATAAAGTCATACTTGGCTTGGGCCTGTTCGGACAAGCTCTGGGCATACTTCGTTTTAGCTTCGCTGTATTCGAAGACTGTGCTTTTGCCGGCGGCATAACGGTCTTCGGCATAAGAGAAAGCCTCCTTGCTGGCGAGGACTGATTTGTCGGATGCGGTATATTTATCCTGGGCGGCAGTCGCATTATAATAGGCTTGCTGGATTTCCTTATACAACACTTTCTTCGTATTCTCCATCATCAACTCCCGGTTCCGGATACCTATACGGGCGGAACGGACATTATTGCGAACCTGGAAACGGTTGAACAGCGGAATACTCAGGCTGAACCCGATCGTTTTACGTCCGTTATTCTTCAGCTGATCGCTGAAAGGAAGGTTCGTATAGTCGCCATCACCGGAATAATGGTAATAGCCGTTGCTGTAGCTGGCACCAAAATTCAGTTTCGGATAATAGCCTGCCTGAGCCACTTTCAGCATCTTCTTCTGGCTTTCCAAGAGATATTCCTGCTCTTTGATCTGCGGCTTGAAAGCAACGGCATGATCATAGACATTGTCCGGTGGGAGAATGCTGCTCATATACCGCTCGACAGCATCCTCGATTTCAGGGACTACGATATCGAAATTTTCACCGTCGCGTTCCAGTTCGAGGCTTTGCGTCAAGTCGAGCAATGCCAGTTTCACATTGTTGCGCGCTTCAGTCAACGAGACTTCGTCCTTCGCCAGCTGTGCTTTCATATCGTATAGTTGGGAAAGAGGGACTTTCCCGTTCTTTACCAAAGCTTCGGTTTTCACGACCTGTTCATTGCTCAGCGCGACCTGCAACTCAGCTATCTTCTGGACTTCCTTATTATACAAAACCTGCACATAGTAGGAAGCAACATTGATCGACAAATCTTCCTTCGCCTTATTCAAAGTTTCAACAGCCGCTTTCAAGTCCAGCTTGCGGGCAGCGATATCGTTCGGAATACGCAAGCCGTCGAATATCGGCATACTCAAAGAGACAGAGGCCGAGGTATTGGCCGAGTTTTGGTCCACAATCACACCCGTTTTGGAAGGAGAACGCCCGAAGTCGAAATTCTGTCCGACATTAGCATTCAGGTCGGGCAACCAACTGAACTTACTGGTGTTCAATTCCACTTTCCGGCTTTCCTGCTCCTGCTCTTTCTGCTTCAGATCGATGTTATGCTCGATCGCGTAACGGATACATTCTTCCAGAGACCATTGTTTGGCAGATTCCTGCCCCCAAGCAAGAGTACCGGAAAGAAACAAAGTCGTAGCTATTATTAATTGGCTTCTCATCATTTTATCGTTTACAATTATTTCTTATTCGGATCGACAATCGCCCCGCGTACCTTTTCGTTTTCGGCAAGACCTTCCTTTATCTCGATCTTGATACCATCGGACAACCCCACCTTAACGGCCCTCTTTTCAAACTGCTGCTCCGGCTTTTCCGCTTTTACCACCTGCACGAAAGTAGAGTCGCCACTAAACTCGACACAACTTTCAGGTACGGATAAAACATTCTCCGCACGCTTCAACACGATCTCGGCATTAGCGCTGTAACCGGCACGGATAAAAGCATCGCCGGGCATATGTACGGCGGCCTTCACCTCAAACAGTACGGCCCCGTTCTCTTCCACTCCCTTAGGAGCCACATACTCCAGTTCTGCATCGAATGTGCGGCTTTCCATAGCGCCGACCGTCAATTTGATCGGCATCCCTTCATGGATACGACCGACTTCCGTCTCGTCTACTTTCCCCTTAAAGATCATATTGTTCATATCGGCAACGGTAGCGATCGTCGTACCGTCATTGAACGTGTTCGACTGGATCACCGAATTACCGACCTTGATAGGCACATCCAAGATCATACCAGTGATAGTGGAACGGACCTGTGTCGTACTGGAAGCGGCAGACCGTTTGGAGATACCTTCGCGGATAATCTCAAGAGCATCCTGAGCATTTTCAGCCTCTTCTTGTGCCTTCTTATAGTTGGCAAGAGATGTTTCGTAATCTTCTTTGGAGATAACCCCCTGTTTATGTAACTCTTCATCACGTTTGAAGGTAGCACTGATCTGTTCGAGGCTGATCTTCGCCACCCTTACACGCGATTCGGCGCTATTCAACTGAACCATTTCAGGGATCACCTTGATACGGGCAATGATTTCCCCTTCTTTCACCATCTGTCCGGCTTCTTTCAGCAACTCGGAAATGATACCCGACATTTGCGGTTTGATAAGGACTTCATCACGAGGTTCGACCTTTCCGGTCGCCACGGTCTTCGTCTCAATCGTGTCACGTGCAGGAGTAACCAACTCATAGACGGTAATGACAGGTTGCGCTTTCTTCCACAAGAAATAGAAAGTGCCGACAACAGCAGCCCCGACTACTACCAAAAAGATGATCCGCAGGACTTTTTTTACGATACGATTCTTCATAACTATATTCTTTTTTAATTGACAATGGAAATATTTATGATTTATGATTTCAGATTTATGATTTGTATCAACGTATAAATCATAAATTATAAATCATAAATCCAATTTACTCTTCTCTAATAGCGTCGATAGCCTTGATTTGCATAGCACGCCAGGCAGGGATCAACCCGGCAAGAAGACCGCTGAACAGCAAGATTACAGTAGCTGCTACCGCTGTCCCGATATGAATTTCGGGATTGGAGAAAAACGTTTCGTTAGACGCATCTCCTCCGCCGCTTGCCATCGCATTGTTCACCACATCAAGCAGGAACACACCCACACTAAGCCCGATCAACCCGGCAAGGGATGTCAACAGCAAGCTCTCGCTCATGATCTGTGATATAATATCGAAAGGCTTCGCACCGATCGCACGGCGTACTCCGATCTCACGTGTCCGCTCCCGGACCGTCACCATCATAATATTACTAACCCCGATGATACCAGCCAGCAGGGTACCGATACCGACCAGCCAGACCAAAATATTAATGCCGGTGAACAGCATGTCGAATGTTTCAAACTGCTTGGCTATCGTAAAACTGCTGATAGCATGTTCATCCGTCGGGGAAATCTCGTTCTGCGAACGCAGGACCGCCTTTATATCTTCCACCATCTTATCACAGGAGTAGCCATCGTCGGCCGTCGCACACAGGAACCAGAACTTGTCTCCCTGGTTGGAAGCCTGCTGGAGTGTCTTGAACGGGATCATCACGCTCTCCTCCGTACGCCCGCCGATCTGGGCACGGGGCTTCGGCTTGATCACACCCACTACCTGGTAATAGATGCCGTTCACTCGTATGTACTGCCCGATCGGATCTTCATCCGGAGCAAAAAGGACTTCGCGCACGATATTACCAATCAGGCACACCTTACGCTTTTCGATCATGTCGATTTCATTCAACAGACGTCCTGCCAAGATATGCTGCGTTTCGATATTGAAATATTCGGAATAGACACCACGCACGTTATATGTACCCGCTTTCTGTCCTCTCACCACATTGTTCTGTCCGCCCCATTGCATAATCATCGGTGAAAGATAGCGTACCCCTTTCACCCGCTGGCGGATCGTTTCCAAGTCGCGATTGCGCATTTGCCAGTAGCGTCCTTTCTTATACCCCTTGTAAGGCTCACCGGTCCGTTCGGAAAAGAAGAAAGCAGAGTTCGTCGAAAAACCGTCGACGTTCTTCAACACACCATTCTTCAAACCGTTGCCGGAGCCTAACAGGATCACAAGCATCAGGATGCCCCAGAACACTCCGAAACCGGTCAACAGGCTACGGGTTTTATTACGGGTGATCGTCACCCATATTTCTACCCAACGATCTATATCAAACATTTTACTTTGATTTATGATTTATAATTTATGATTTATGATTCCCGATCCATGATTTAACTTTATACCGCTTGACGCCATAAATCATAAATCTTTTCATTCACTACGCATGGCTTCAATGGCTGTGATCTTGACTGCCTTACGGGCAGGGAAATAGCCAGCCAGCACGCCAGCCCCGATGATCAGGGCCGTAGCAGACAGTGCCACACTGAGGTTCACCGTTGGATTCTGAAAGATACTCATGTCATCCTGTGAAACATTCTTTCCGGCATTCATCATCTCCATGACCGAATTGATGCCTTCCGTCAATCCGATTCCTAAGATCATGCCTAAATAACCGAATACTGCCGTGATCAGGATCGATTCGATAATAATCAGTTTCAGGATGGAAAACGGAGTCGCTCCTATCGCTTTCCGGATACCGAACTCCCTCGTCCGTTCCCGTACCGTTATCAGCATGATGTTGCTCACGCCTACGATACCGGCGGTCAGTGTCCCGATACCGATCACCCAGATAAAGAGAGCGATACCATTCATCATCCCATTCAACATCATGAAGTTTTCGAGCGTACTCCACATACCGATCGCCCGCCGGTCTTCAGGATCAAACCAATGCCGCGCTCCCATCTGTTCGCGGAAACGTTTATCAAAAGCGTCAAATTCTTCCTGTGTGGAGATACCTTTCACCGTAAAGATGATCTCGTCCAGTCCGTAGCCGGCGTTATACAAGGTCTGCGCCGTACTGAAAGGGATATAGGCCGGCGCGTTGTTGTCATTATTCTCCGCCTTATAGACGCCGATCACCTGGTAGGCAACACTTCCCGCATTCACATATTTACCCAACGGGTCCTCGCCTTTGAAAAGCACTTCTTTCATACGGGGACTCAGGACAATCACTTTTCTTTTTTCCTTTACATCTATATCATTGATAAAACGGCCGTTTCCAACCGTCATTTCGATATTGTCGATCACCGCCTTCGACGGATGCACACCGTTCAGGGAATAGGCGTTATATTCGTCTCCGTAGGAAAGTGTATCACTCCGGCTGATACTCGCTGTGATCAAGTCAACTTCAGGGTTTTCACGCGGGATGGCGATCAGGTCTTCATCTTTGTATTCGATCCTGCGGTTCATCTGCATCCCCTTATACGGCTTACTCGTATAGCGTGGCCATGTCTCCACCCGGTTCAGGCTGAAATTGCGGAAGTTCGACATGACCCCGTTCTTCAAACCGTTGCCAGCCCCCAAGAGGACAATCAACATGAAGATTCCCCATGCTACGGAGAAGCCGGTCAGGAAGGTACGAAGTTTATTCTTTTGGATCGTACTCCATATTTCTCGGAAATTATCAAAATCAAACATGTCCCAATCCCTTTTCTATTGTTTCTATCAAACCGTCTTTTACACGGATAATACGGTCGGTAGCTTCGGCTACGGAAGGTTCGTGTGTCACGATCACCATCGTCAGCCCTTCGAGGTTTACTCTCCGGAGCAGTTCCATCACCTCGACCGTCGTTTTACTGTCCAACGCTCCGGTCGGCTCATCCGCCAGGATCACCTGCGGCTTGGCAATCAGGGCACGGGCAATGGCAACACGCTGTTTCTGTCCGCCGGACATTTCGTTAGGCATATGTTCCGCCCAATCCTTCAGTCCGACCATATCCAGATATTCCAACGCCATAGCGTTCCTCTTCTTGCGACTGACTCCCTGGTAGTACAGGGGCAACGCGACGTTCTCCATCGCATTTTTGAATGAAATCAGGTTAAAGGACTGAAAAATGAAACCGATCATCCGGTTACGCAGTTCCGCCGCACGGGTTTCGCTCAGATTGCGGATCAACTGCCCGTTCAGGGTATACGTGCCCGTATCGTATGTATCCAGTATTCCTAAGATATTCAGCAATGTAGACTTTCCCGATCCCGACGCCCCCATAATAGACACCATCTCTCCCTTCTCTATATCCAAGTTTATGCCTTTCAAAACATGCAGAGGCGCACCGTTGAAATACGTTTTGTTAATTCCTTCCAGATGAATCATCATATATGTTGTTACTTTTTCTATTAGACGAACATTTTGCAAAATCGTTACACAAATAGGAAAATATTTTGTTATTAACTGCCACAAATATAGGCTTTACTAAAATACCTTGTATCACAAGGTACCAACATTTAACCAAACTTAACCGCTAAAGGGGAGTATATTCCCCCGCAAAAGAATATATTGATATCAGTATCTAACTTCCGACACATCAGTATCCGTCCTGCATTTTACCTGCATTCATTTTGTTTTCGACGTTGTCGTGTATATTTCCGACGTTGTCGTATATATATTTGACGTTGTCGAGAATATACACGGCAACGTCGAAAACAAATTACACTTACATCCAATTGGAAATACATCCCTACGCTCTTCTTGTTAATTGCCGATATTACCGTACCTTTGTGCTTTCTAAGAAAAACAAATAACATAACATTAATATAATATGGTAACAATAGGAACACCGAAGTCGGCTACCGCAACGAAAGTTTTGCTCTGCGGTTCCGGCGAATTAGGCAAAGAGTTTGTAATCGAGTTACAGCGTTATGGAGTGGAAGTGATCGCTTTGGACAAATATGCGGACGCTCCGGCCATGCAGGTCGCTCACCGTTCGTATGTTGTATCGATGTTGGACGGAGATGCCTTGCGCGAGATTGTAGAAAAAGAAAAGCCTGACTATATCGTTCCCGAAGTGGAGGCTATCGCAACACAGACGTTGATGGAACTAGAAAAAGAAGGATTCCATGTCATCCCGACTGCACGTGCCACCTGGTTGACCATGAACCGCGAAGGCATCCGCCGTCTGGCTGCCGAGGAATTGGGCCTGCCGACCTCTCCTTATCGCTTTGCCGAGACGGAAGAAGAGTTTATCGAGGCTGTCAAAGTGATCGGGATGCCCTGTGTCGTCAAGCCGATCATGAGTTCGAGCGGACACGGACAGAGTGTCATCCGCAAAGAGGAAGATATCGACCGCTCCTGGCGTTATGCACAGGAAGGCGGACGTGCAGGCGCCGGAAAAGTGATCGTGGAGGGATTTGTCGATTTCGATTACGAAATCACTCAGTTGACCGTTCGCCATATCGGAGGCACTTCATTTCTGGAACCGGTCGGACACGTACAAGTTGACGGCGACTATCGCGAATCCTGGCAGCCACAGGCGATGAGCCCAGTTGCCAAAAAAAAGGCACGTGAAATCGCAGGCAAGATAACGGAGGCGCTTGGCGGTCGAGGTATTTTCGGGGTTGAATTGTTTGTAAAAGGCGAAGATGTCATTTTCAGCGAAGTCTCTCCCCGCCCGCACGATACGGGAATGGTCACGATGATCACGCAGGATCTTTCGCAATTCGCCCTGCATGCCCGTGCCGTATTGGGCTTGCCGATCCCGAACATTGCCTTCCACGGTGCAGGCGCTTCACGCGCCGTTGTGGTCGAAGGGGATAGCAACCAGCTTTCGTTAGGTAACTTGGATAAGGTCCTGGAACAGCCGGACACCCAAATGCGCTTCTTCGGCAAACCGGAGGTTCACGGACATCGCCGTATGGCCGTACTACTGGCACGCGGTTTGGATGTGGCCGATGCACGCCGGAAAACCGGAGTGATGATGGAAAGACTGGAGATAAAGTTGTAATATTCAAAGAAGCCGCTTGTCACAATCATGGATAAGCGGCTTTCTTTTGATTTCTCTGATCCTACAATGTCGCAATCGTTTCAGCGTTTAGGCCCGTAACTGAGGTAATGGTAGCAAAGTCTATTCCTTGCATTTTCATCTTGGCTGCTACCAAATATATACCTTTCTCCATACCTTTTTCCAGACCTTTCTCAATTCCTTCCTTTAAACCCTTTTCAACACCTTCCATATATCCTTTCTCAATGGCATAATCCAATACACCCTGATTATCTCGATATATTTTGAGGCTTTCCTCGTATTCCATGCGTTCTTTCTTGTTCATGTTGACTATCTTTGCCAACCTTTCCAATTTTTCAAACAGCTGTTTCTGACCTTTAAACGGTAATGTTTCCAACTTTTCCATATACTTTAGTGTATAAAGCCAATAATCTAAACTCGTTTCACATTCAGCCTCTTCCTTATTGAAGAAAGGCATCTCCAAATAGATCTGGCGCATCGTGTCGCTCATCTGTTTTCCGGTCTCACGATCCGCCAATACGATATCGGTACGCACTTTATCCGTCTTCCCGGATTTAAAGTTCAAGAGAAAAATGCCATATACCGGATAAAGCTCAAACTTCCAATCATTTCCACGCCGGTCCTGATCGCTGATAATACGACAAAGATAATATAATCCTCGTTCATAAAAATAAGTTTGAGGAGCATTTTGTACTTCAACGATAAAAATACGACCCTCTTTATCCTTACATTTCAAGTCAAAAACCGCCGCACGACTATCCGTACTTTCCGCCGGCATTTCCACATTCAAAAAAGATAATTCCGTGATTACCCGCTCACCTTCGAACAGGCCGTTCAACAAGTCGACAAGAAGTTCCTTACTGTCTTCTTGTCCGAAAAGGTGTTTAAAGCCTCTATCTACAAAAGGATTGATAAATGTAGCCATAGTTATATGGTTTTAGGTTGTTGTCATCCAAAAAGCGAATGATACATCAAAAGTCTGTTTTTTATTTTGAAAAAACAAATATTCTTACCAATTTTACCTTTGCACAACAAGAATGCAACTTCCCGTGTTTTGTTTATAATAAAGAAAGGAAAAAATAGGAATGAGACTGACTTATATCTATCATAGCGGTTTTGCTATCGAGGCAGACGGATTTGCCATTTTGATCGATTATTACAAAGACACTGGAAAGTCACCGGAGAAAGGTTTCGTGCATGAGGAACTGTTGAATCGCTCGGGTACATTATATATATTGTCCTCTCATTTCCATCCGGATCATTTCAATCCGGAGGTTTTGAGGTGGAAAACATACAAAAAAGATATCGTCTATCTCTTTGGCAAAGATATTCTAAAAAGGAACCGGGCAGGGAAAGAAGATGCGTTCTATCTCAAAAAAGGGGACACCTACGAGGATCATAACCTGCGGATCAGGGCATTCGGATCGACAGACTCCGGCATATCTTTCCTTATCGAAGCCGAGGGGAAACGCCTCTTCCATGCCGGCGACCTGAATAACTGGCACTGGAAAGACGAATCGACTCCCGAAGAAGTCGCAGAAGCAGAAAAGAACTATCTGAAAGAATTAGACGATCTGGTAAAAGTGACCGACAAGTTGGATGTCGCCATGTTTCCGGTCGATCCACGTATCGGGACTGACTTCATGCGCGGTGCACAACAGTTTGTAGATTGCATCAAAACCAATATCTTTGTACCGATGCATTTCTGGGATCGCCCGGCGGAGGTGGTCGCTTTCGGACCTTACGCAGAATCGCGCGGTTGCCGGTATGTGCTGATATCCGCTCCGGGAGAAGGAACAGAAATTTGAGAATTAAAAATTAATAAATTAAAGAGAGGATGGAGATAAAGAGCAGATTTGATCATTTTAATATCAATGTCTTGGATCTGGACAGAAGTATCGCGTTTTATGGAAAAGCGCTCGGTTTGAAAGAACATCACCGCAAAGAAGCGGCAGACGGTTCATTCATTCTGGTTTACCTGACAGACAACGAGACAGGGTTCCTGTTGGAACTGACCTGGCTTCGCGACCGAAAAGAAGCATACGAACTGGGAGACAATGAAAGCCATCTCTGTTTCCGTGTAGCCGGCGATTATGACGAGATACGCGAATATCACCGTGAACTCGGGTATATCTGTTTCGAAAATAACGAGATGGGATTGTACTTCATCAATGACCCCGACGATTATTGGATTGAGATTTTACCTGCTAAACAACATATTGGGTAACATATTCACGCCTATTTCGGTTTTTTTTGAATAAAATCATTGCACCTTACCAGATTCCTCTTATATTTGCTTTCCAGAAAAAGCATTATTAATCTAAAATATAAAATCATGGAGAAGCCTTATGTAGTAGGTATCGATATAGGTGGTACCAA